>Ga0100398_1002219_pt1 | contig 16344 bp, 14 predicted proteins | sample CryGeymeta201522_FD_81568 | JGI IMG/M metagenome (GOLD analysis project Ga0100398, IMG submission 81568) | Groundwater microbial communities from Crystal Geyser aquifers in Utah, USA - Crystal Geyser metaG 2015-22 | ecosystem: Environmental > Aquatic > Deep subsurface > Groundwater | place: USA... | reverse complement strand
TATCAGCCCCCGGCCGAGGATCGGATGATCGCGGCCGAATAGGCGATCGGGGGTCCGGAGTGCGGTTCCGGGGTGTGTGGCGGCATCGGTCCGCGCGCGCTCCGGGGCCTCTCTGGGGTCCGTGCCATATCGCCCGGTCTCGTGCGAACCGGGCCTTTCGGAGCCTAAAGTCCCGAACGGGACCGGATGGGGTCCATTCGGAACGAACCGTGCGGGGCTGCCGTTAACCGCGACCTTGCACAAAGCCCACATCTGTCAACCTTCGTGACGCCGGGATTAACCACGTTCCTTTGCGTTTGGATGCTGCCCATGACTGCCCGCACCGCCGCCCCGATGATCGAATTGAAATCGGTCACCCATGCCTACGCGACCAAGGCGGGGCCGCTGCCTGTGCTCGATGCGTTGTCCCTGCAGATCCCCGAGAACACGTTCTGCGCCGTGGTCGGGCCGTCCGGCTGCGGCAAGTCCACGCTGACGCGGCTTGTCTCCGGCCTGATGAAACCCAACGAGGGCGAGGTCTGGCTGCATTCCCAAAGGGTTACATCGCCCCGTCCCACCGTGGGCATGGCGTTTCAGAACCCCGTGCTGCTGGAATGGCGGACGATCCTGGATAACGTCCTGTTGCCGATGGAGATCGTCAGGAGTCCGATGTCGCGGGCCGAGGCGCGCGCCCGCGCCCTTCAATTGCTGGAGCTTGTGGGCCTGTCCGGGTTCGAGCACAAGCGCCCGTCCGAGTTGAGCGGCGGCATGCGGCAACGCGCATCGCTGTGCCGTTCCATCATCCACAAGCCCGATGTCCTGATCCTCGACGAACCCTTCGGCGCGCTCGATGCCTTCACCCGCGAAGACCTCTGGTGCACCATGCACGACCTCCGCGCGGCCGAGCCCTTCACCTGCCTGCTGATCACCCACGATCTGCGGGAATCGGTGTTTCTTGCCGATCAAGTCATTGTTTTGTCTGGAAGACCTGCCCATGCTCAATATGTGATGGAGGTCGATTTCGGCCCCGGCAAGCGCGATCTCGAACAGCTCTACACGCCCCAGGCCGCCGCGATGCTGGCCACGCTCCGCCACCAGATCCAGGTCGCGCAAGGGCGCGCGCCCGCCGACGAGGGCGCAGCATGACCGACACCGTCCGCAAGATCGTCGCCCCGCTCGTGTTCATCATCGGGATCCTGGCCGCGTGGGAATTCGCGGTCTGGTGGCACCAGCTCCCCGATTATCGCATGGCCAGCCCGTCGGATCTGGTGCCGCGCTACATCCGGTTCTGGGATCTGTTCCTGTGGAAAAGCTGGGAAACCCTGTGGCGCACGGTGGTGGGCCTCGGCCTGGCGGTCGTGGTCGGCACCCTGATCGGCATGGTCATGGGCTTCTCGCGCTTCGCCCGCGAAGGCCTCTATCCCATCCTCGTGGGCTTCAACGCCATCCCCAAGGCCACGGTGGTGCCGATCGTCGCGCTGATGTTCGTGGGCGACCACGACTTCAACACCATCCTGATCGCCTTCATGATCAGCTTCTTTCCCATCGCCGTCTCCGTCTCCATCGGCCTCTCCACTCTCGAACCCGAGTATCGCGACATCCTGAGGTCTCTAGGTGCTTCAAATTTCACGATTTTCTGGAAAATCGCCCTGCCCAAGACGCTGCCCGAATTCTTCGGCGCCCTGAAGGTCGCGGTCACCCTCGCCTTCATCGGCACCAACCTGATGGAGATCGTCAGCCCCCATGGCCGCGGCCTCGGCGACCTGTTCGATTCAGGCCGCATCAGCGCAGACTACCCGCTGATGTTCGCCGTGCTCTTCGCCATGGCGGCCTTGGGGATCATGCTGTTCTATGTCGTCGTGTTCCTCGAACGCATCTTCGCGGGTTGGGCCGAACGCGCGCCGGGCTGATCCGTCGCACCGGCGGCCGGCTTGCCGTGCCCGGGGCGCGCGCCCTTGGTCAGGCGCGCGCGCCATCGGCGGGGTATGTCCCCAACACCTTCAATTCGCTGGTGAAATACGCCAATTCTTCCAACGCCAACCGCACGTTCGCATCATCGGGGTGCCCCTCGATATCGGAATAGAACTGCGTCGCGGTGAACACGCCATCGACCATGTAGGATTCCAGCTTGGTCATGTTCACGCCATTTGTCGCGAACCCGCCCATCGCCTTGTAAAGCGCGGCCGGGATGTTGCGGACGCGGAAGACGAAGGTGGTCATCATCCGTTCCGCCCGGCGGTTCATGTCGGCATCGCGCGCCATCACCAGGAAGCGCGTGGTGTTGGTGTCGTGATCCTCGATATGGCGCGCCAGAACATCCAGTCCGTAGATCTCCGCCGCCAGCTCGGACGCCAGCGCCGCCTTGCTGCGGTCGCCCCAGGACGCCACGTCGCGCGCGGCGCGGGCATTGTCGGTGCTGACCTTGCCGGTGATGCCGTGCTTGCGCAGGAACAGGCTGCATTGGGGCAGCAAGACAAGGTGCGAATGGGCCTCCACCACGTCGCCCACCGTCGATCCGCGCAGGCCCAGAAGGTTGATGTGCACCCGTACGAAGGATTCGTCCACGATATGCAGGCCGCTTTCGGGCAGCAGCCGGTGGATGTCGGCGACCCGTCCATAGGTGGAGTTCTCGACCGGCACCATCGCCTGGTCCGCATCGCCACTGCGCACGGCCTCGATGACGGCCTCGAACGTGGCGCAGGGCAGGGCTTCCATGGTCGGACGGGCTTCGTGGCAGGCCTGGTGGGAATAGGCTCCGGGCTCTCCCTGGAAGGCGATACGGGGCTTCATCGGCAATTCCATCGCGAAAAGGGCGTTTCGTCGCGCTCCCTACACCTTGCCATGGGCCAAAGGAACACAATAGATACGCCCAACCCGAGATCGAGGCGGAGCTGATATGTTCGACACGATGACCATTACCAAAGCCGGTGGCGCCGTTTGTGCCGCTCTTCTGGTGTTCCTGCTTGGCGGTTGGGCCGCCGAAAGCCTTTACAATGTGGACAGCCATGGCGGCGAGGACCACGTCAGCGCCTATCGCCCCGTTGTCGCCGAGGAAGGCGCCGAGCCGGTGGAGGCTGAGCCCGAGGTTCCCTTCGAGGAAGTTTATGCCAGCGCCGATGCTGCCGCCGGTGAGCGTTTATGGCGCCAGTGCTCTTCTTGCCATGCATTGAATGCGGGGCAGAATGGCGTCGGACCGTATCTTGCGGGCATTGTCGATCGCCCGAAGCATGCGGCCGAAGGGTTCAACTATTCCGACGCGCTGCTGGCGCAGGAAGGCTCCTGGACGCCTGAAAACATCTCCAGCTTCATCGCCAACCCGCGCGCCTATGCGCCGGGCACCGCGATGTCCTATGGCGGCATGGCCGATATCGAGGATCGCGCGAATCTGATCGCCTACCTGGCGACCCAGTAGGCTGCGCACCTTGCGTGTTCGGGAAAGCGCCGTCCGATCAGGGCGGCGTTTTTTCCATTGACGGCGCTGTTGCCAAGGGAAGACTGACCTATCGGGGCACGGATCACCTCAAGATCACATATTCTCAACTTGCCCCCGGGGGGCACTGGTCTCTAACCTGACCAGACCCATACTCAGGGCGGTGCGGTCGGGAACTTTGCCCGATCATCGTGACCTTTCACGGAGGATGAGATGCAGGACCAAAGACATGGGTTCGTTGCCGCGAAGGCGCAGGATCAATCGCGTGACGCCGACCGCAGAGGTTACGCTGCGGCTCTCCCTTTGGCCGGTGCGGCGCTGATCCTTGGGTTGAGCTGGCACGCGGCCCGCGCGCAGGAGGTCGGCGAGGATGGATTGATCCATGCCCATGGCGTCTCCACCTTCGGGGAATTGCGTTATGGCCCGGACGCCGGGCATTTGGACTACGTCAATCCTGACGCGCCCCAGGGCGGCGAGATGTCCATGTCGTGGTCCTCGGGCTCCTTCGATTCGCTCCACCCCTACAGCCGGATCGGCCGCGCGGCAGTCCTGTCCACGGTGTTTTTCGAGTCGATGCTGGAGGGCACAGCGGACGAGATCGGATCGGCCTATTGCCTGCTGTGCGAGGATATCGCCTTCCCCGAGGACAAGTCCTACGTGATCTTCACCCTGCGCGATGGGGTCGCGTTTTCCGACGGCACGCCAATGACCGCGCGCGACGTGCTGTTTTCCTACGAGATCCTGCGCGACGAAGGGCTGCCGTCGTTCCGCGCCACATTGCCGCTGACCATCTCGGGCGCGGAAATTCTGGATGATCGCCGGATCCGGTTCGATTTCAACCCCGAAGCGCCCCTGCGCGACCGTATCCAGACCGCCGGTGGATTGCCGGTGTTCAGCGAAGCCAGCCATATCGCAAGCGGTCTCGCGTTCGAGGATAGTCGGCTTGAGCCGCTTGTCGGCTCCGGCCCCTATGTGCTGGGAGATGTCGATCCGGGCAATCGCATCGTCTATATTCGCGACCGTGACTATTGGGGCGACGACCTGTGGCTGACCCGGGGCCGCAATAATTTCGACAGCATCCGCATCGAGTATTACGGCGACGGCTTGGCCGCGTTCGAAGGGTTCACCGCCGGAAATTATGCGTTCCGCCAGGAAAACAGCAGCCAGGCCTGGGCCAACAACTACGACTTCCCGGCCTTGGATAACGGCACCGTGATCCGGGCGGAATTGCCCAATGGCAACATCGCAAGCGGTCAGTCCTTCATGATCAACCTGCGCCGACCGCAATTCCAGGACGTGCGCGTCCGCAGCGCCATCGCGCATATGTTCAACTTCGAATGGACCGACCAGACGTTGTTTTACGGCCTTTACGATCCCATCGTGAGCTTCTGGGAAAACACCTGGATGGAAGCCGAGGGCCTGCCTTCGGAAGCGGAACTGGCCCTGCTGGAGCCGCTGCGTGACCTCTTGCCCGAGACCGTGTTCACCGAAGAGGCCTATGCCGTGCCGCTGTCGGATCCCGACCGGGCCCTGGATCGCCGCCAGTCCCGCCGGGCCACGGCGCTTCTGGAAGAGGCCGGATGGACCCCCGGTGCCGACGGCATGGTGCGCAACGCGGCGGGGCAGACGCTGGATGTCGAATTCCTCAATTCCTCCCCGCTGTTCGAGCGCATCATCAACCCCTACGTCGAAAACCTGCGTGCCATCGGCGTGAATGCCAGGCTGAACCGCGTCGACGATGCGCAGTTGCAACAGCGCCAGCGGGACGGCGATTTCGACATGATCACCGACCATTTTCCGATGGGATACGAGCCGGGATCGGGACTGCGGCAGTATTTCGGCTCGCTCGGTGCGGACGAGTCGCTGTTCAACGTCCCCGGTCTCGCGGATGAAGGCGTCGATGCCTTGATCGAGGTCGTGGTGAATTCCGAGACGCGGGAAGAGCTGGACGTCGCCGTTGTCGCATTGGACCGTGTCCTGCGCGACCGCGTGATCCGCGTCGGCCAGTGGTATAACGCGAATTACTGGGTCGCCTATTACGACATGTATCGCTACCCCGAGACGTTGCCGCCCTACGACCTGGGCTATCTCGATTTCTGGTGGGTCGATCCCGAAGCCGAACAGGCCCTGCGTGACCAGGGTGCGCTGTAACGTCTGATGGGGGCCTATATCCTCAGACGGCTGATGCTGGTGATCCCGACGTTGATCGGGGTCATGCTGGTCAACTTCATGCTCACCCAGCTGGTGCCGGGTGGTCCGATCGACCAGGTGCTGGCACAACTGGAGGGGGAGGGCGACGTGTTCGCGGGGATTTCCGGCGGCGGTTCCGAGACCATCGGCGGCAATGATCTCAACAGTGGTTACCAGGGTGCGCGGGGGTTGCCACCGCAATTCCTCGAGAGCCTGAAGATCGAGTTCAACTTCGCCCGCATCGTCTGCGCGGAGGGTTTCACCGGCGAACCGGACCTCGATGCCGAGGAATGCTATTCAGAGGATATCCCCGTCTGGGAACGCTTCGGTCTGATGATGTGGGATTACCTGCGCTTCGATTTCGGAGAGAGCTATTTCCGCTCCATCAGCGTGCTTGAACTGGTGAAGGAAAAACTCCCCGTCTCCATCACGCTTGGTCTGTGGTCCACCCTTATCGCCTATCTCGTGTCGATCCCCCTTGGCATCCGCAAGGCGGTGCGGGACGGCTCGAAATTCGACAGCGCGACCTCGGCCATCATCATCATCGCGTATGCGATCCCGGGCTTCCTGTTCGCCATCATGTTGCTGATCCTGTTCGCAGGTGGGCGGTATTTCCAGATCTTCCCGCTCAGGGGGCTGACCTCGGACGAGTTCTCGGACATGACGCTGATCCAGCAGGTCGGGGATTACTTCTGGCACATCACGCTACCGGTCCTTGCCTCCACCATCTCGGCCTTTGCGACGCTGACGCTGCTGACGAAGAATTCGTTCCTTGACGAGATCAAGAAGCAATACGTCATGACTGCGCGCGCCAAGGGCCTGCCGGAAGGCCGGGTGCTTTATGGCCACGTGTTCCGAAATGCCATGCTGATCGTCATTGCCGGGTTCCCGGCGGTCTTCGTCGGCGTGTTTTTCGGCGGATCGCTGATCATCGAGACGATCTTTTCGCTCGACGGTCTCGGGCGGCTGGCATTCCAGGCGGCCGTCAGCCGCGATTACCCGGTGATCTTCGGCACGCTCTACGTGTTCGGCCTGATCGGGCTGGCGGTCGGCATCCTTTCGGACCTGATGTATGTGTGGATCGACCCGCGCATCGATTTCGAAACGCGGGAAGGGTAGCGCCATGGCCCTGCCCTCCGACCAGCCGGTTCCGCCCGTGTCGCCGACCGGCCGCCCGTCCGAAGACATGCCCCTTCCCGCAAGCGCCAAGTCGGGCTGGCTGTCGCCGCTCAACCGCCGCCGCTGGCGCAACTTCACCGCCAACCGCAGGGCCTATTGGTCGCTTTGGCTGTTCTTGCTGCTTTATGGCCTTAGCCTGCTTGCCCCCATCCTTGCCAATGACAGCCCACTTCTGGTGCGCAGTCAGGGCAACTTCTACACCCCGATCCTGACTTTCTACCCCGAGACGGAGTTCGGCGGGGACTTCCGGACCGAAGCCGTCTACCGCGATATCGAGGTGCAGTGCCTGATCATCTCGGGTGGGCTGGAGGATTGCTGGGATGACCCTGAAACGGTGATCGCCGAGGTGCAGGAGACCGGGCAATTCGACGGAACGCCTGTGGATCGGGGCTGGATTCTCTGGTCGCCGATTCCACATGACGCATCCTCCATTGTGGACCGTCCGGGCGTGGCGCCAGCGCCTCCGAATGTCATCGGCTTCTGGACAGAGGCGCGGCGCGATGCGGAGGGGCAGATCATCCTGGACGAAAGCGGTGCGCCGGTGACGGATAACCGCTTCGGCTTGCTCCCCCGCGATATCCGGGGCACCAACCTGCTTGGCACCGACGATACCTCCCGCGACCTGACGGCGCGCGCGATCTACGGCTTCCGCCTGTCCGTGTCGCTGGCATTCGCCGTCACGGTGCTGACATCGGTGATCGGGATCTTCATGGGCGCGATCCAGGGCTATTTCGGCGGCTGGGTCGACCTGTTCTGGCAGCGCGTGATCGAGGTCTGGAACGCCACGCCAAGCCTTTTCGTCATCATCATCGTGGCCGCCGTTATCCCGATGACGCCGATGTTGATGATCGCGCTTCTGGTGTTCTTCGGCTGGATGAACCTGACAGGCGTGGTCCGGGCAGAGTTCCTGCGGGCGCGCAATTTCGAATATGTGCGCGCCGCGCGTGCCCTTGGGGTTGGCAACTTCACGATCATGTATCGCCATGTTCTGCCGAACGCGATGGTGGCGACGCTGACCTTCCTGCCGTTCATCGTGACAGGGACGATCGGGGCGCAGGCTTCGCTCGATTTTCTCGGTTACGGGCTGCCATCGCATCTGCCGTCGCTGGGGGAGATGACCTTGCAGGCCAAGAACAACCTGCAAGCGCCCTGGCTGGGGTTCACCGCGTTCTTCACCTTCGCCATCATGCTGTCACTTCTGGTGTTCGTGTTCGAGGGCGTACGCGACGCCTTCGATCCGAGGAAGACGTTCACATGACCCTGCAAACTTATGGTTCGACCCTATGACGCGCGTCCTGGATGTCAGGGACCTGAGTGTCGACTTCAGCCAGGACGGGCAGGCGATCCATGCCGTGCGCGGCGTATCGTTTCATGTCGACAAGGGCGAGACCGTGGCGCTGGTGGGGGAGTCCGGTTCGGGCAAGTCGGTGACGGCGCTGTCAACCGTTGCGCTGCTTCCGCCCTCCGCCACCGTGACCGGCGATGTGTCCTACAACGGAACCGACATGGTCGGCGCGTCCGAGCGCGCGTTGCGACAGGTCCGGGGCAACGACATCAGCTTCATATTTCAGGAGCCGATGACATCGCTCAATCCCCTGCACACGCTGGAACGGCAACTGGCCGAAAGCCTGGTGCTACATGGCGGCTATCACTATCCCAATTCGCTTCGTCGCGCCGCGGGCAGCCTCGCGCGGGCACGGCTTCTGCCCGGGCTCCTCGGCCTTTGGGGCTTCCTGACTTTCGTGGCGTTCTACATCATCGCGCTGATCCAGCCGGAGCAATTCGGAGAGATCCGCGATCTGATCATGGATGCGACGAATAGCGATGGCCTGCTCCCGTTCCTGGCCTTCGCCGCAGTGGCTGCCATCGTGCAGGCCGGGATATGGACCTTGTATGTCGCTGTGCCCTTGAGCGTGCTGAAATTTCTTCTGCGGGCGATGGGCGTGCAGAATGCCGTCTCCTCTGCCCTGCGCGAGCGGATCATCGAATTGCTGAACAAGGTGGGCATTCGCGACCCGGAGACGCGGCTCGGAGCCTATCCGCACCAGCTTTCGGGCGGACAACGGCAGCGGGTGATGATCGCCATGGCGCTGGCCAATGGGCCGGAATTGCTGATCGCGGATGAACCGACCACGGCGCTGGACGTGACGATCCAGGCGCAGATCCTGGAATTGCTGGCTGATCTGAAGCGGAAAGAGGGGATGAGCTTGCTGTTCATCACCCACGATCTGGGCATCGTGCGCCGCATCGCAGACCGGGTCTGTGTAATGCAGGGCGGCGAGATCGTGGAGCAGGGCAAAACCTCCGAGATCTTCGAAAATCCGCAGCATCCCTATACCCGCAAGCTACTTGGGGCAGAGCCATCCGGCCGCCCCGCGCCGGTGCCGGACGACGCGCCGGAGATCCTGACCACAAGCGATCTGCGTATCTGGTTTCCGATCCAGCGGGGCCTGCTGCGCCGCACCGTGGGCCATGTGAAGGCGGTCAATGCCGCCAGCATCGCGGTGCGTCAGGGCGAAACGCTGGGGATCGTGGGCGAAAGCGGATCGGGCAAGACGACGCTTGCGCTTGCGATCCTGCGCCTTACCCGGTCCGAAGGCCCGATCGGCTTTCTCGGACGCGACCTTTCCGTTCTTCCGGCAACGGAGTTGCGCGAGGTCCGAAAGGAATTGCAGATCGTCTTCCAGGATCCGTTCGGATCGCTCAGTCCCCGCATGACGATCGAACAGATCGTCTCGGAGGGGTTGCAGGTGCAGGGGTTCGACAAGGCCTATCGACGCGAACGCGCGGCGGAAATTCTTGAGGAGGTCGGCCTGAACGCTGCCATGCTGGACCGCTATCCGCACGAGTTTTCCGGCGGTCAGCGCCAGCGCATCGCCATCGCGCGCGCGATGATCCTCCGCCCGAAACTGGTGGTGCTGGACGAGCCGACAAGCGCGCTCGACATGACGGTGCAGGTTCAGATCGTGGATTTGCTGCGCCGCCTTCAGGCCGATCACCAATTGGCCTACCTGTTCATTTCTCACGACCTGCGGGTGGTGCGCGCGTTGAGCCACAAGGTCATCGTGATGCGCCAAGGCGATGTCGTGGAAGCGGGAGAGACGGAGGCGTTGTTCAACAGGCCGCAGACGGCCTACACGCGTGAACTGATGAAGGCGGCCTTTGGCGACCTGACCGGCAATGCGGCCTGAAAGCCGACTCCGTCAAATCGCCGAGGAATGCCCTGACGCCTTGCTCTCATAGGCATCCAGTCGGCGGGCGATCATCCGGGCGAGGGGCTGCGCGGCCGAGGGGATCGACAGACCTTCCGAGGACCGTTCGACCTGCCCGGGGAAGGCGCGGGCGGCATTGTCCAACAGCGCCTCGATCCGCGTCAGGGAGCCAACGCCTTCCTCCAGAAGGCCAGCGGTTTCTATGCGAAAGTTGCACATCAGCATTTCGATCATGCGGGCACGCAACTTGTCCTCGCCGCTGAACGGATGCCCGCGCGCGATCGCCAGTTCGCCCGCGCGTGCGGCCTTCTGGTAGGCGGCAGTGCTGGAGGCATTCTGGGCGTAGCCCTGCGGCAGGCGCGAAATGGACGACGCGCCAAGGCCGATCAGAACCTCGCTGGTGTCATCGGTATAGCCCTGGAAATTGCGCCGCAGTTTGCCTTCGGTCGCTGCGATGGACAGGCTGTCCCCGGTCCGGGCAAAATGGTCGATTCCGATCTGGCGATAGCCGTCCCACGTCAGGATCTTTTGCGCGGTCTCGAACAAGCGCAGGCGCGCCTCGGGCGTCGGCAGATCCTCGGTCGGGATCAGCGATTGCCGCTTGGCCATCCAGGGCACATGGGCATAGCCGAAAAGCGCGATCCGGTCGGGGTTGAGAGACAGCAGCATCTGCAGGGATGCAGTGATTCGGGCGCGGGTCTGAAGCGGCAGGCCATAGAGCAAATCAGTGTTGAGGGAAGTGATCCCACGCGCGCGCAGGCCTTCGACGGCGGCCCGTGTGACCTCGTAGCTTTGCTCGCGTCCGATGATCTTCTGGATCTCGGGGTTGAAATCCTGCACCCCGATGGATGCGCGGGTCATCCCCATCGCGGCCAAGGCATCGAGGCGCGGATCGTCGATTTCGTTCGGGTCGATCTCGACGGAGATTTCGGTGCCATCCGTCGCGGGGAACGCGGCACGCAGGGCGGCGGCCAGGCGCGCCATATCCTCGGGCGGCAGCAGCGTGGGGGTCCCGCCACCCCAATGGACGCGGCTTGCGGTGATCCCCTCGGGCAGGGCGGCGCGGATGCTTTCGATCTCCTGCAGCAGGGTCTCGACATAGGCCTTTACCGGCGAGTCGGTGCGCGTGCCTTGCGTGCGGCAGGCGCAGAACCAGCACAATCGGCGGCAAAACGGCACATGCACATAGACCGAAACGGCCGATCCTGCGGGAATTTCCCCAAGCCAGCCGCGATAGACGTCGGGCGTGACCCCGCCGGCGAACTGGGTCGCGGGCGGGTAGGAGGTGTAGCGGGGCACGTTTGCGTCAAAAAGACCAAAGCGCTGGAGTTGAGAATGCTGATCCATTTGCATAGACTGGCATCAGATCGGAGCGGTTTCCTTGATTTGGATCAAGCACGCTGGTCCGTGTTTCAAGCGAACAGGAGCCACGGTATGAACCGGAACGCGCCATCCATCGGGACCAGCGATTGCAGCGATTGTCCTATCCGCCATCGCGCCGTGTGCGCGCGGTGCGACGCGGATGAATTGGCGCAACTGGAAGCCATCAAGTTCTACCGCAAGTTCAGCGCAGGCGAGGTGATCGTCTGGGCGGGCGATCCGATGGATTTCGTGGCCTCCGTTGTGTCTGGCGTCGCGACGTTGACCCAGACGATGGAGGATGGACGGCGGCAGATGGTTGGCCTGCTTCTGGGGTCCGACTTCATCGGGCGGCCGAATCGCGACCGCGTGTCCTATGACGTGACGGCCATCACGGACGTGACGCTGTGCTGTTTCCGGCGCAAGCCGTTCCACGAGTTGATCCTGTCCACGCCCCATGTCAGCCAGCGCCTGTTGGAGATGACGCTGGACGAATTGGACGCGGCCCGTGAGTGGATGCTGATCCTGGGTCGCAAGACCGCCCGCGAAAAGATCGCGAGTTTCCTGTCCATCCTGGCCCGGCGCGAGACGCTGGCCGACGGCAAGCAGCCCGGCAAGAACATGACATTCGACCTGCCGCTGACCCGTGAGGCGATGTCCGATTACCTTGGCCTGACGCTGGAGACGGTCAGCCGCCAGATGTCGGCGCTCAAGCGCGATGGGGTCATTCAAATGGACGGCAAGCGGCGGATCATCGTGCCCGATTTCGACCTGCTGATGGACGAGACCGGCGACGATGCCGATGGCGGCGTGCTGGCCTGACCTGCCGCGCCACGGCCCGTTCGGACCGGTGCACAACCCGTACACAGCTTGTACACACCCTGTACATACCTGACGCATCGGCAGATCGGCTCGTGCGCGCCCCCGGACAGGCCCCGGGCAGCCCCCTGGACAGACCCCTGGACAGGCCGCCCCGGGCAGGGGGGGGAGGCCGGACGCGTGCCGGACCGTGACCAAGGCCGGTTCGCGGCCGCGTCCGGGCCGCTTCGCCGCCCGCGCTTGCGACCGGTCACCCGAAAAGCGGCATACCGGGCCAATTCCTTGACCTGCATCAAGCAGATTGCTTCTGTCCCTTGACCCAGATCAAGGCCGCGGGCCCGCCAATCCGCGATTACGGGACAGATGGAACAGCTTCGGACGATTCCGGGGATCCTTTCCCGGTATCCAGCCGAAGCAAGACGAAGGGACGATCGATGCTTGATTATGTGAAGCTGCCGATCCTTGGCCTGATCACGATCTGCGCCGCGATAGCCGCCAATTACGGGCTGGACCTCGCGTACAAGGTGCATGCGATCCTGATCATGCTGGTGGCTGGCGGCGTGTTCTTGTGGCAGCTGCGCCGCACCGGCGAACCGGCGGTTGCCGTGCCAACCGGCGAATACATGGACGGCCCGGTGCGGGCCGCCGCGATCGCGACGGTATTCTGGGGCGTGACCGGCTTCCTGGTCGGCGTGTTCATCGCCTTCCAGCTGGCCTTTCCGGCGCTGAATTTCGACTGGGCGCAACCCTATGGCAACTTCGGGCGCCTGCGTCCGCTGCACACCTCGGCGGTGATCTTCGCGTTCGGCGGCAACGCCCTGATCGCGGCATCCTTCTACATCGTCCAGCGCACCAGCGCCGTTCGGATGTGGGGCGGCAACCTGTCGTGGTTCGTGTTCTGGGGCTACCAGCTTTTCATCGTGCTGGCCGCGACCGGCTACCTTCTGGGCGCCACGCAAAGCCAGGAATACGCCGAGCCGGAATGGTACACCGATATCTGGCTGACGATCGTGTGGCTGGCCTTCCTTGCCGTTTATGTCGGCACGCTTCTGAAGCGGAAAGAGCCGCATATCTACGTCGCCAACTGGTTCCTGCTGTCGTTCATAATCACCGTGGCGATGCTGCATGTGGTCAACAACCTTGTGATCCCGGTGTCGATCTTCGGGTCGCGCTCGGTGCAGGTGTTCTCGGGCGTGCAGAACGCGATGACGCAGTGGTGGTATGGCCACAACGCGGTCGGCTTCTTCCTGACGGCGGGTTTCCTGGGCATGATGTACTACTTCGTGCCGAAGCAGGCCGAACGCCCGGTCTATTCCTACAAGTTGAGCATCATCCACTTCTGGGCGCTGATCTTCCTGTATATCTGGGCCGGTCCGCACCACCTGCACTACACCGCGCTGCCCGATTGGGCCGGCACGCTGGGCATGGTGTTCTCCATCGTGCTGTGGATGCCGTCCTGGGGTGGCATGATCAACGGCCTGATGACCCTGCAAGGGGCTTGGGACAAGCTGCGCACCGACCCGATCCTGCGCATGATGGTCACCTCGCTCGCCTTCTACGGGATGTCCACCTTCGAAGGCCCGATGATGTCGATCCGCGCGGTCAACAGCCTGTCGCATTACACCGACTGGACCATCGGCCATGTCCATTCCGGGGCGCTTGGCTGGAACGGGATGATCACCTTCGGGATGCTTTATTACCTGTTCCCGAAACTGTGGAACAAGCGGCAGGTCTATTCCATCCGCGCCGTGTCCTGGCACTTCTGGCTCGCGACGGTGGGGATCGTTCTCTACGCCTCCTCGATGTGGGTGACGGGGATCATGGAAGGCCTGATGTGGCGTGAAGTCGACGCGCAGGGTTTCCTCGTGAACTCTTTCGCGGACACGGTGGAAGCGAAATTCCCGATGTATGTGGTGCGCGGACTGGGCGGGATCCTGTTCCTGTCGGGTGCGCTGATCATGGCCTGGAACCTGTGGATGACTGTTCGGAAGGGTGAGGCTGTTGCCGATACCAATTCCGCAGTCCCCGCTGAATAAGGAAGGTTCATCATGGGTATCCTTGATAAGCACAAGAAGATCGAGACCAATGCGACGCTGCTTCTGGCGCTGAGCTTCGTGGTCGTCACGATCGGCGGCATCGTCGAAATCGCCCCGTTGTTCTACCTGGAGAACACCATCGAGGATGTGGAGGGCGTGCGCCCCTACTCCCCGCTGGAGTTGACCGGGCGGGAGATCTACGTCCGCGAGGGCTGCTATGTCTGCCACAGCCAGCAGATCCGCCCGATGCGCGACGAGGTCGAACGTTACGGCCACTACTCGCTGGCAGCGGAGTCGCAATATGACCATCCGTTCCAGTGGGGCTCCAAACGGACCGGACCGGACCTTGCGCGGGTCGGCGGGCGCTATTCGGACGCGTGGCATTACGACCACCTGCTCAACCCGCAGGCGGTGGTGCCCGAGAGCATCATGCCGTCCTACGCGTTCCTTGCGGATACCGTCATCACCGGCGAGCGTGTCGGCAACCTGATGGCGACCCATGCCTTGGTGGGCGTGCCCTATACGGAGGAGATGCTGGAGAATGCCCGCTTCGATTTCATCCAGCAGGTAACGGAGTTCGGAGATTCGGGCGTGCTGGATCGTTACCCCGGCGCGCAGCAACGCAACTTCGACGGGCAGCCCGAGGTGACTGAAATGGACGCGCTGATCGCGTATCTGCAAGTGCTCGGCACGATGGTCGACTTCTCGACCTTCACGCCGGACGAAAGCCGTTAGGGGGGGGCGGACATGCAAGACTATACCGTCCTGCGCGAACTTGCGGGCAGCTTCGGCACCGTGTTCCTGGTGCTCAGCTTCTGCGGCTTCGTCTTCTATGCCTTCCGGCCGGGATCGCGGTCCATCCACGAGGACAGCGCCGCGATCCCGTTCCGTCACGACGACAAACCCGCCCCCGACCATGGCGTTCCGGCGGCCGAAATCGAGGAGGCCCGCAAATGACCGATCAAGAACATTCCAACCTGCACCCTGACGATCCCGACACCACGGGACACAGCTGGGACGGCATCCAGGAATTCAACAACCCTTTGCCGCGCTGGTGGCTGTATACCTTCTATGTCACCATCGTCTGGGCGGTCATCTACACGATCCTGTATCCGGCCTGGCCGATGATCTCGGGGGCGACGACGGGGGTTCTGGGCTATTCCACCCGCGGCGAGGTGGCCGAGGATATCGCGCGGTTCGACGCGATGAACACCGATCTGCGCGCCCGGATCACCGAGGTGGATCTGGCATCGGTCACCCGTGACGAGATGCCGGAGCTTTACAACTACGCCATCCAGAGCGGCGCCTCGACCTTCACGACCTTCTGTTCGCAGTGCCACGGGCGCGGGGCGGCGGGAGTGCAGGCCTCGGGCTATCCGAACCTGCTGGACGACGACTGGCTGTGGGGGGGATCGGTGGAGGACATCCGCACGACCATCGCGCACGGGATCCGCAACGAGGATGACCCGGATGCCCGCTGGTCGCAGATGACCGCCTTCGACGACATCTTCACCGACGAGGAAGTCGCGCAGGTGGTGAACTATGTTCTCGAAGTCTCGGGGCAGGAGGCCGACGCGAGCTTGGCCGCCAATGGCGCGACGTTGTTCATGGACAATTGCGCCGCGTGCCACGGGGACGATGCCATGGGCGATCGTACCCTGGGCGCACCGAACCTGACGGACCGCATCTGGCTTTATGGCGGCACGCCTGAAGCGATCGAGCACACCGTGCGCTACGCCCGGTTTGGCGTCATGCCGTCCTGGTCGGAGCGCCTGAGCGAGGACGAGATCCGCGCCACGGCGATCTATGTCCACAGCCTGGGCGGCGGCGAATAGCGCGGCCCGAGATACCAAGATCACCGGCGGGGAGCGATCCCTGCCGGTGCGCGCCAGTCCCGGATCCTGTTCGCGCTTCGATGATGGGGCTGGCGCGGCTTTTCCTTCGAAAGCAACACAATTTTGGCGCGAAATGACACGAATGCCGACACCGGGCATTCCGACACGCACCACAATCGTCCCGTATCCATCTGGCAACCTGATCGCCAACCTGCCCGATGGAGCCCGGACCATGCGCTGCCTTCTTGAAACTACCAGCACTTTCATTGCCGCCGAAGACGGCGCCGTCACGGTCGACTGGGTCG
>Ga0100398_1002217_pt1 | contig 16344 bp, 10 predicted proteins | sample CryGeymeta201522_FD_81568 | JGI IMG/M metagenome (GOLD analysis project Ga0100398, IMG submission 81568) | Groundwater microbial communities from Crystal Geyser aquifers in Utah, USA - Crystal Geyser metaG 2015-22 | ecosystem: Environmental > Aquatic > Deep subsurface > Groundwater | place: USA... | reverse complement strand
TGGAAGCACCCATCTTCCATCATCTGTAAACATTGGAGGCTCTCGTATTTCAAAGGAAGTAGCTGAGAGTAGTTGCGTCAACTGAAAATCATTCTGCGCTTCCACGCTACTATCGACTGGTACATTGAACTTTACTATTCCTTCTGTATCTTTAAGTGTTGAACCATTGCTGAAGTCTTGTGAATATTGCGAGGCAGTTTGAGAGCCTTGCAACCGGCGAGCGTTGAATACATCCCCAACAGCTGCTGCCGCTTTTAGCACCGAGTTTTTCATCAAAGAATCTAGCACCGATTGACTAAATTTTCGTAACAGTAAAGAATGTTGCAGATTATCGTTTGTGATACTCAGCTTGTAGTTGAATATGCAAGGCTCTGGAATAAGATACTTTTTAAACTTGCCAAATACCGGCTGCAATGATGGCCTGATATGTTTGCGATAAAGAGTTGGGACTTGGGTTTTGTTTCTCAAATAATCGGTCAAATAATCCCCATATATCTTCCAAATTGAAAAATACAAAACAAACTTCAAAAAAAGACGAGGTTGCATCAACAGCGCTGGCAGTGCAGCACCAAGTAAAGTGGGAGACCATCTTAAATTTAGCTGAGATGCTTGTAAATTCGCTTTCTGTATTTGCAAAAGTTTCGAGTTAGAGTCTTGTACCTCGATGGATATAACATTAAACTTTCCTTGTAGAACGGCCCTGTTTGAATCAGCCTCTACTTCAATGGAAAGTGCAGCGATGGAGGAAGGAAAGCATAAGCCAGCACGCGTCAGGACATACAAAGTTGCTCCGACCAAAGAACAAAGCCGAGGCTGCCCTTTATGGTTCAATCGCATTTTTGATGGGATTGTGTAGGAGTGAGTTGGCTTCACCAACAGGACCAAAGTGCTCAAAAGGCGTAAATGTCGAAGCATCATGAAGCCGTCTTTCGAAGTGCAGTAATGCCGATACAGGTGAATTCTTTTTGTTCAGTTTTTTTTTTCTTTCAGCATCGTGCTTTTTTCTCGGTGCCGAGAGGCCAAGTGAAGAAAGATTGTTTTGGTCACCCGGGCAGTAAAACATCTGGAGGGTGTGGTACTACTACTAACTACTCCGGAGTACTAAGCTAGCTACTACTACTACTACTAGTAGTAGTAGTACCAGTATTCGGATGAACAAACGACTACTAACTACTCTGCTAGTAGTAGACTATTAGTAGAGTACTAGTAGTAGACTACTCTAGTAGTAGCTACTGTAGTCTACTAGACTAGTCTACTCCACTCTCTACATCGGAGTAGACTACCAGGTAGTCTTCTGTACAAGCCAACAACAGTGCGAGAGTACAGAATTTCTTAACTCGAAGAGGAGTATTTGTTATGTGATGCAGCAACACTACTACTTGACTAAAGCACCATCAGCGCATTAGCTGTCCTTTCAGCATCACAATTCAAAACTTTTACCGTGTTTTCTTTTAAAATCGATTGAAAATCTATTTACTCCGATAGCTGCAGATAATGATAGTGATTCGGAAACTTAGTCTTCTTCATCAGTATAGGACCTTTCGCTGATGCCTTCGTCAAGAACCCAGTCGCTCTGAAGAGCCAGTGTTGCTGTGATTCTCAGGGCAGGATTGACTGTGAGCATTCTAGTAATCAAGTGTTTTGCGTCGTCTGAAACATCCTTCCAGTACCGCTTGTGAAATTTGTATTCTCCGTATCGAATCTGTTTAATCATTTTTTTTGAATCGCCACGAAAAGGTCGGTAGCCTCCCAGTAACAGGTAGAGCACAACTCCCATACTCCACATGTCACATTGCACATCGTATGCTGGTCGATGCTCCAAAATTTCAGGAGCGACATACCCTTCGGTGCCGCACTGTGTTTTCAAGGAATAAGGATGCGCGACTCTCTTCGCAAAACCAAAATCACTGATCTTCACTTCAACATCACTGCTTGCTCGCGTCTGCAGAAACGAGCAATAAACGTGGTAAATTTGAGTCCTCGACAAACATACAAAGACAACGGAACAGCCCCAACTGCAGTTTCCACTTACCAGCAAAATATTTTCAGGTTTCAAATTGCGGTTTGCAATGCGCTTGCTGTGAAGAAACTCGATACCAAGGAGCAGCTGCTTAGCTACCTCTCGTGCCTCCGGTTCTGTGTATGCATGCTTTTGGGTGATTCTTTCGATCAAATCTCCTCCACGCTGGCATTCAATAACAAGGAAGGTATAGTCCGGCTCTTCAAAAACATCGTGCAATTCGATGATCTGTGGACACCCTCTGCACATCTGTAGAGCTGTAATTTCTTCTTGCAAGGCCACAGATTCGCTCGGGCCTAGATCAGTACGAGCTACACGCTTGACAGCATAAATTTCGCGAGACTGTCTGTGCTTGCACTCGTTGACAACCGTGTACTGACCAGATCCAATCTCTTTGCCCCACTTGTACAGAGACTCGAATGGCTTCCCGCTGGTAGAATCTTCGATGACTTCAGCTTCCTCTCCGATCGCATCCATTGCCTGATTTGTCGTGAGCTTCTTGCGCGTTTCAATATCGATATTTATGATCGACGTTGTAAATTCTCGGCTCAGAGAGTTGAACTTGCCACCAGATGGTATTTCCGGGGCCTGAGAAGTCGCAGCAGGTACCTGTGCCTTGTCTTTCAGAGCTCGCTGTGCGCTTGACAGATCCTTGGTGTTAAGCTGTTCGTCCTCAAGCATCATGTACGTGCATTGAAGAGCATCGTCTGCGGTCAAACGAATCTCTGGGTCGATTTGTAGCAGGTTGCTGATCATGTCCTTTGCATCAGCAGAAATTTCATCCCAGTATTTCGGATGAAACTCGTACTCGCCACTGATGATTGCCTGAGCCAAGAGGTCAACTGGCCCCTCAAAAGGAGCATAGCCACCCAAAAGAATGTAGACTACAACACCCACGCTCCACATATCAGCCCGTGTGTCGTAACCAGTATCTTTAAGCTCAAGAACCTCCGGGGCAACGTATTGGGCTGTACCACAAAGTGTACGCAAGCAGTTTGGTCTCGGTACCTTCTTGGCGAATCCAAAATCAGCAATCTTTATACTGGTATCATCGCCCTGTTCGACCAACAAGACATTCTCAGGTTTGATATCTCTGTGTGCAATCTTCTTTTTGTGAATATAATCCATCGCTTGAAATATAATGCGACAGACTCTTCGGGCTTCCCTTTCGGTATAAACCTCCTTGTCTCCAATTCGAGTGAGAAGATCACCGCCTTTCATTTCTTCCATGACAAGGTAGACGTGGTCCGGTTCCTCGAAGACATCGTAAAGTCTCACAATGTGAGGACCTCCGCGCAAAAGTTTTAATGCCCAGATTTCGTCCTTCAGTGTAGCTTCGCCACCTTCTTCCAGCATTGTTAAATCGACATCCTTGACAGCGTAGGTGACACCTCGAGTCTTGTGGGTGGCTTGAAAAACACAAGCGTAGCCACCTTCACCAAGCATTTCGCCGACGTCATAAAAGTCATCAAAGGGAAGGCCGGTAACGCTGTCCTCTACAAACTTTTCGACGGGCTTCTCTTTACGATGGTCCATGTTAGCGACTCTTGATTTGTTCTTCGCCCCGGCAATGTAATTCTCAAACGATTCCCGAAGCATGGTGATCCTGTTATCAACCCCTTGCATCTGTAAGTTGTTACGAAATGTTGGTGAGTTGAAATAGTACGTCTAAAACAATACCTATGCCAATAGAATCTCCAGAGTCAAACCCTTTGCTTACCCTTCGACTGAGTTCGTCCTGCCTATCGCGTGCAAAGATGACACTCTCTTGTAGCTTTTCAATGTTCAACTCTTTCTTGTCCAGGGCGCTGTCTCTCATATTGATCCACTCGTGCCCTAATGCTGCATCTGCGGATATTCGCTTATTGGGGTTGACGGTGAGGAGCATACTGACGAGATCTTTTGCACCTTTGGTAACGTTTGACCAAAATTCAGGATAGAAATTGTATTGACCATTCCTCGTTCGCTCAAAGATCTGGCTTTCCGTAGTATCTTCATCGTCAAAGGGAAAGTAGCTACCAAGAAGCAAAAACAGGATACACCCGACACTCCAAAGATCACTCTGTGTGTCGTAGGCAGGATAGAGTTCCAGGACTTCTGGTGCCATGTATCCTGGCGTCCCGCAAAGCGTACGGAGAGCGTTGATTCCTGTACACTTTTTGGAAAAACCGAAGTCAGCTACCTTGATAATCAGTCGAGCATCTTCATCAGAAACAAGCAATATATTCTCTGGATTCAAGTCACGGTGCGCCACGCGCCGCTCGTGCATGTAGCTAAGTGCTTCAAGCATGCAACGGACACAATCTCTTGCGTCTTTCTCAGTAAAATCTGGCATGTCCATGATCCGATCGAAGAGTTCACCTCCTCTCATGAATTCCAAAAGAAGACTGACGGTATCTGCTTCTTCGTAGATGTCATATAGCTGCACAATACTAGGTCCTCCCCGAACGAGCTTGAGCTGGGCAATCTCTTCTTCCATAATGTTCTTCTTTCCGTGTAACATTTTGCGTCGTGGTATTTGTTTCACGGCATAGTCTTGTCCTGACGAACGATGAATACCCAAAAAGACTTTAGAAAAGTCACCGTCGCCCAGCTGCAAAACGGAAAAGAGGCGGATGGGATCGCGAGGTGAGTTGGCTGAGATCAATAGTCTACTTCAGAGTCTCGCGTGGACGACATCACAAGATGCATACCAACAAGAGCAACACAACAAAACCAAAAACGTACCTTTCCACTCAAATCGTAATAGTCTCTGAAGCGAACATTTTTGATCCTACGAACTGGTCGTTCCAGACATGGAGCGGCATCGTCATCAACGACAAAACCACCACTTCCATCTCGATCGGATATTTCATCAAACTCATCTTCCTCGCTAGAAGATGTATCATCTAATTCTTCACTGCTCGAGCTGAATCCATCTCCCAGGTCTTCACTGGAATCACTCGAGTAACTAGGATCCTCATCTTCTTCTAAAATCTGTTGTCGTTGTGGTGGTGGCTGTGGCTGTTGCTGTTGTTGGTGTCGATTGGAAGAACTGGCTTTGGAACGACTCTTGCTAGTATGTCCACTGTTCGAGCTCTATTGTTGGCAATATTGAAAATAAGTTGTCACGTTTACGGGGAAATCATTGTTGCGAGAAAGGATCATAGTAAGATGTGAGGCGAGAGGCGAGACAAAGGTGAGACAGTCCTTGTCATGTTCATGCAATCGTCGCTCTGCCCTGATGTATTAAACACAATCCATCTGTGCGTAGAAATCAACCAGCACCTTTGATAGAGCACAACTAACTGTTCTTTTTGCAAGTAAGTACACAGAGGGATATAGATTGCCGCGAAAGATATCTAACCTACCTTTTTGTCGCTTTTTTTTCTTTCTCGATCTCGATCTTTATCTCTATCTCGATCTCGATCCCGATCGCGATCACCTCCTCCTTTGGATGCCTTCTTCATGGTAGTGATAATTATTTATCTGAGATTGATTTCCTGCAAAATATTGCCAGGGCCAACGGTTTGTTGGAATCAGTAGGTCTCTAATGCTTGCTCAGTTAATCTCGTTTTCGTTTATAATATGTTATCCTTCCGCTTGCTTAACCGGTTCTCTGGGACATACAACGGAACAATAAAGAGATACAGCACGAGTAGCGGCAGCAGCAGCAGCGGCAGCGGCAGCGGCAGCAGCAACAGTAGCAGCAACAGTAGCAACCGTAGCAGGCAGCGAAGGGGCGATGGCAATCGGCGGAGAAGAATTGTTTACTCGGGGTACGGTACCTGCTAGCTAGTAGAGTAGTACTACTCAGTACAGCAATGTACTAATTCTTCTCCTCACCAACTTAAAAACACAGGCAACCAACGACCCCCAACAAAGACTGGAAAGGCATTTTGTGCCTGTCGTTCACCCGGAAAATGCCTTTGACGTCACAAACAAGAATAAAGTTATTCAAGAAGTACTTCTTGTAAGCCGTGAGCCATCGAAAAAATAATAATATGATGAACCCCGCGTCAAATTTATGAAGAAAAACTAGACTTCTTGGTCTATATCACAATTAAGAAAAAAGCGACCATGACAGACAAAGGCAGGAGAGTGCTAATTTTTTAAATTCTACATCGACAACTTATTGACGAAACGTAACTTTGCTTCCACATCAACCCGAGAAATCTCTTGTGTATTCAAGCGCTGTACCGAATTGATATTCGTTTATCCCTTGATGAAGTCCTACCATTTACATTTCTCGAATTCTTTGATCATGGTATTAGTGCTTTTGCTAGGAGGTGGAAGTAAGGTTGCGCCAGTTTCATCTTTGGTGACGCAATCAGCATCAGGGAGGAATTTAAGGACGACACTTCAGAGATGCAACTTTAGTTTATCCTCAAAGCATTTTGCACCGTCATTATCCACATTTTCAAGCATCGTCAGGTTCCAATCCCCACACCGTCAGCGTCAGCGTCAGCGTCACCGTCACCAACACCTCCTCGAAGCATCACGAGACAAATCGACAAATAATAACAACAACAATATTCAAGTTCCCACTTGGGTTCCTGATGGTAATGACGATAGTTCGGGGTATTCCAGACCCGTCATTCAGTGGTATCCGGGTCATATTGCCAAGGCGGAACGATTGTTGAAAGAAACGTTCCAGGCTGTCGATGTTGTCGTAGAAGTTCGTGATGCACGCGCTCCAAAGGCAACCTCACATCCTCGGGTAGCGGAATGGTGTTCGGGACGACCCCGGTTGGTAGTATTTACACACGTGGATCTGGTACCGACGTTCACACAACGGGCGTGGAAACAATACTACGAAGAACAGGCAGCAGCAGCGGCAGTGGAAGCAGCAGCGGCGGCAGCGGTGGTCAATCCAGAAAGTTTATTTTTGGACAACGACGACAGCAACGATAGGACCGACATTTCTTCGTCCGGTGAGGAACCTTCTACTATTGTCACGGAACATGATATCAATCCGAACAATAGCAAGGCTACCATCCAATATTTGTGGGTCAATGCGAAACAGGGACAGGGAATTCCTGCATTACATCGTGCCATCTTCAAGGCGGGATCTTACGTTCAAGAACGTCGACAGCGTCGGGGTCTCAAGGATCGTCCATTACGGGTTGGATTGATGGGATATCCTAATGTCGGGTACGTACATTTTTTGGGCTTTTGGATTTATTTTAATTTTCACAGTCCCGGAACATGTATCTGACCTCTTGTCATCGGATAAATGATTTTTTTTGTCTTTGTTTCATTGCTGTACACAGTAAATCTGCCCTGATTAATCGGTTGCTGGGAACACGACGAGCTCGTACTGCCAATATTCCTGGTGTGACTCGAAGCCTACAATGGATTCGAGTAAGAACCGATGATAGTAAGAAAACCAACAAAAAAGAATACGAACTTTTGGATAGTCCCGGTATTATTCCTGCGAGTTTGGAAGATCAATCCGATGCTTTATTGCTGGCTGCCTGTAATTGCATCGGAGAGGCATCATACGACAACCAAGTTGTGGCCTCCTATTTGTGTCAATGGATGATAAATCTTATGATATCCGGTAGGGATAGCCTGTGCGCTCCAGGTTGGAGAGACGCCAGTCGTAATAGGTGGGGAATTGATCCCTTGAAACCAGTGCCTACTGAACACCCCGCTGCTGGTGTTGAAAAAAATGAGAATGCATCAACGAAACGGTATATTACTGGAGAAGAAATGCTGTACATGGTAGCCGACAACAAGTGCAAAAGCAGTCCCGAGGATGCCGCGAGAAAGATTTTGCAAGACTTTAGAGCGGGTCGCATGGGAGACGTTTGCCTTCAATTAGCTCCAACAGCTGATGGCGCCGACGACGTTGATGCTGCGATGGCTTTTTCTCAGGTCCCGGATCCTCGTATGGGAACGATGAGAACAGAAGCTTCGTCAGGGTGGAATGATTGGGAAAAACGTAAGGCACAGCAGGAAGCGGATGCACTGGAACGTGCCCAGAATGCTCGTGAGCTAGCAAAAGAACGTGGTCTAGAACTACCACCACAATTGGAAAATTTGGTTGCTGCTGCTGCCGATACACCACCAGGAGCACTAGATGGCGATGGTGAACGAATTGAAGGAAGCAAAAAACAATCTGTAAAGACCGACGAAGTTGGAAAAGGCCTTTTTGAGGGCTGGTAGGAGATATCCAGCAAGAGAATACTCTCTACCCAAAGTTTATTCTGATCTATTGAATGCTCTGTGCCATTAGATTTCACTTCGACGCATGAGGTTGGAACTATCCAGGTGTACAAGTATACAGTACATTAAATCACCTTGTGGGACTGCAGCAATCCCAGCATCAAAAGGAGCGGCACCGAATACACAGAAATGGCCCGAATCAGCAGTTTTGTTTCATAACTTGTTTTTACGCCAGCCATGTTGCAAAATAAAAAGACGAGAACATTCATAAAAGTGGAGTACCTTACTGTTTTTTTTTTAATTCCGTAGAGACTGCAAATGATATCATATGTAGGCATTTTTCTTTGAAAGCCTTTCATGATAAATGTGCAAGAAAATTTGCTACCAAATAATATTCTCGGTGACAACACGAATTTCATGAAAACTAGCGGAAACAGAGGAATTCATTTATTCCTTAATGGACTTGTGATAGACTTCGTGTACGATGGCACTCCAATACGCAAGTTGAGTAGAGCGTCTACGAATGGAGATATCTGCCTAGGTTTTGGTAAAATGTTTTGCAATTGAGAGGATAGCAGGCATTGCTTTGCCCAGAAAGAAATGATGGGGGAATTTCTTTTCCGGACCTCTTAAACCGACACTGTAGCTAGCTGTAACTCCTGCAATCCGGCATTCTAGAAAGCGAGGAATTGGGTAAATATTACTGTTGGTCTTTCTTTTTCTTGCGGCGAGCAATAGCATCTTCGGCTCGCTGTTGTAATATCCTCAACTTCTCCGCCTTTCTTTTTGCCTCTGCGGCTTCCTCGTCCTCACTTTTTGGGGCCGGCTCGACTGCGTTGGATTGTGCTTGAAGCTTCTTTTGCTTTCGACGAGCCATGGCTTCGTCCGCACGCTTTTTCAATGCTTCAACTTTCGCTGCATTTCGTTTGGCCTCTGCCTCGGCTTCGCCCTCGTCGTTGCTCGTCAAAGCTAGGTCGTCTTTCTTCGTTGAAGGTTCTATTTCCTCCTTATCAGCAGTTGCACTCCCAAGTTCCAGGAGATTTTCGTCGATAAATTCAGTGGCGGAAGTATCCGAAAATTCAATGTCAACGTAGCCCTGTTGCAAAATTTCTTCGCGTGTCAACACTGCCTGTTGGTCCGCAAACATGTTCTTACCCTTTGGCAAACGTCTGGTTGGTACACTCCGTAGCATTCCGACGGTGAAGGATCCACCTACAATCACCTCCAGCCCATCCAGTGAATCTATCGGGGGCGGTGGAATAAAACCAGATCCTTGACTTGCTGCATCTGCGCCCACTACCAAGGTGGCGCCCAAGCTCCTCGGTATTTGCAAGTCTTTGGCTTTCATTTGTTTCAATATGGAATCAGGTCGTCTCACTAGAGCTAATGAAACAATGGTGGAATCACCAGTCCCGTACGGTTCGGCAACAGACGTCAGAGTTCCAACTTGAATCTCCTCGTTGCTGCCTAACACAAAGAGTGTATCACCCGATTTTGGCATTCGAGTTAGATTGTCGATTTTCGATTTATCACCGTCCGATTGGTGCTGATAGATGTTGTCGTCGTCTTCAAAGACCACGCTGTATAGTAAACGAGGAGGCCCTCGGGGATTTTTCATGACAGAAGCAATGCCTTCTTGGCCCAGATAGCAACCCTTATTTACATCAATAACACCACTATTTTTGTGCAATTCTAGCGGCGTAGGAGAAGTAATGGTAAGATCTTTCCAGGCCCCTGTCACTTCGTGTCCAAAGGCAGGTTGTCCTGCTTCAATTCGTAGGGCTTCGTATTCCAATCCTTGAATTTCGACCGGGCCTTTCGGATTGTCTTGACCAATCAAGTATTGCCACAAGCCACTTCCAATACCATGCGAGTCATTCAGAAACGCAAAGGTATAACCCACACAAGCACACTCCGGCAGTTCTGTGGATGGAACTACCAAAAGTTGAAGGCCGCTCCCGTCACCATTGCTGTCGAGATTTAAAAGTCGGCTGTCATTGGTTGTATTCGGTATCGAGTCATCGACAGAAGGAAGTTTGACGTTACTTCCTCCCAATTCGTAAAGTTTGGGCCACAATTGACTTTTCAGAGTGGCGTGCACGTCCTCCGATGCTGTCGAAACCAAGGTAAACATTGTTGTAGAGGAGGAAAGATCCATGAGTTTCACTTGGTCCATGGGGAAAATAAAAGGATCCAATCGTTGATACAAGGTACTTCCTGCATGACCTGGCGATGGTACCAGAAACGCCAATTCGTCGGAATGAGCTATCGCTAGAATATCCACCAATCGACCTTTCGGCGTCAAGAGACAAGCCTGTGAAAACGTCAGTTCGGATATTGTAGCACCATCATTACTATAACTATATTTGTTCGTATCCGTTACAAACGAATTGGAAAGCTTGTTGTTGAGAAATTCCAAAGTCCCCTTGCCTTGGAGTTGCAACAACCCAGCCGCTACATTGGGTGATGCCTCTTGTTGATTGAGTTGCCAGGCCAAGCACTGTCCACTCTGCAGTGCAGCTCGAACGGCTTCACCACGCATACCAGCCGGAGTGCCCGGAGGATACACTGAAGGTAGATTCGTTGAAAAGTTATGAGAAGATCCTTCTGTGTTGGGAGGAATGTATTCGTATTCAAATACGGAAGAAGCCGACTCAAGATGTTCGAATTTTTTGTTGCTCTTGGCTTGTCGTTGCAGTTGCTGCAGCAGCTGTGGATGGGATACAATCGAAGGAGCCACAAACGAGGATGCAAGAAATGGTTGCCGTAGAGATAACGCAGCCATCATCATCACGATGAGGTATGGATATGCAAAAACCAAGTACATCGTCGACTAATATCTGATCTGTGCTTCGGTTGAGCTAGTCTAGTCTGCAGGATATTTTAATATTAATGGACTATTACTGATATTATTATTCTTCCTATTATTATGTAGTTAGTCAAAAAAATTCTCGAAGATTTTGACGAGCAGACAAAATTTGACCAAAGTAACACGTCGTTTTTACGAAAATGTCTTAGTTTTGGTTAAATTAATTTTGGAGTGAAAAAAATCCTTCTCTTTTTGCGTTCGGCTCCTGCTCTTTTTTCTTTTTGCGTTCCGCTCCTGCTCTTTTTGCGATATTATTCTTCTTCCTGGTATTTTTACGAAAATGTTTTGGTTTTGGTTAAATAATTAATATTGGAGGAAAAAAATTTCCTTATTGATGATGCTACACTAACTCACATCTGACTTTCAAAACTGGCTCGGGTGGTCACAACAAGCCTGGACCGGAATTCGCAATAGGGACAGTTTCATCAACACACTTTTATTAACTTGCTTGTTAATAATAATTATATATTGAAACAATGGTGCGAGTTTGGTATCAACCACCCCCTTTCGGTCCTGGAACTGATCTCCACACAACTTCTTACGGGTGTAAGGAGGGAGTCAGCCCTAATTGGGTTGTTCGTCTTTCTAAGATGCCCAAGATGATCGGAGTTGGAGTTCCCGTCGTGCTCTCCTGCTTGATTTGCTACATTCCATTCAGTACGTAGAATTTGTACCAGAGTCTACTTGGAGATAGCCTGCCGTTTTGAACGGATTGGCGAAAGAGCCCGATCTTTATTGAATTGTGTGTGATGCTTTCCTCGTCCTTCTTTGTTATCTCATTGTCGTAATACCTTGTTATATCTTTGTCAATTGAACCGCAAACACATCAACGAATTCACTTATTATGCCGTTAATACAATGAATTCCAATATACAAATCAGTGAATCAAAAGCTTCCCTTTACATTTGATCCTGAATATTTGGCCGCACGTCGCGCTTACATGAGATACCACAACATGAATCCCATTTTTGGAATCTCTAGTAAGAAAGCTCGTGCTACGGATCCTGAATAAACAGTCTTTTTTTTGGCTGAAAAAGAGAAATAGGTTTTTCTTTTCCTTACCAGCTTACAGGAATGGAACAAGTCGATAAGTAATAGTTTCAAAGTTCAACGATGTCATCCGAATACTTTGACTTCTGTTCTCTACTCTTGGTGAGGACTTGCGGTTTTGTTGGCGGCAGACTAAGCTTTTACTTGTGACATTTAGATCAAAAACTTTAAGACAATCTGATAACACACTTTTAGATTTCTTGTTTTCTTCGGTACTCTACATCTTTGTCTCGAAGTAGAATTGTTTTGGCCGCAGCATAGCTTGGATATACATTATGCTGTAGAAATGTAGCAAACAATATATGTAACACTTGTACATTTTTTAGATTTAGCTACACACGAGGAGGCCTTGTAATCAAGGTAGGAACAAAATAATCATGCCGGGAGTTCTCCCGAGCAACCGCTAATTGGTACCAGTATTCTTTTCGCTGTTTCCCTGTAGACAGAGCAGCTTCCTGCAAAGGCAACCTAACCTCTCTGCTGCACCGACGTTTTTCTCTTCGGGAATGGAGTAGCAAAAAACACAAGATTTGAAGGGTATTATTTGGATTCCTCCAATACAGCAAAGAGGTCGAATTATGACCCTTCATCCGGGCGTTTTGGAAAAGCTAGATCGACGACGCAAATAAAGATTGCGCGACCAAGCCACCACGAATTTGAGCCACTTTGCAAACGAAAGCGATTACAAGAAATGATTATGAAAGCATATCCTGTAGTAATGATCTCGGAACTTACTGGGGCGAGACTACTGTATTCATAATAGCGATAAATGCAGCTACATGACATTTTATTTATTCACGTGTCAATTCTTGAATGATTTGCTGGTGCTGCGGAAACGCCGCAAGAAGATCCTTCCGTTTTGCCATTTCAAAATCTGCAAACTCGAAACCCGGCGAGACAGTGCATCCAACCAGTGCCCAATTACCTTTGCCTTCCACTCGTGATCCAAACCAGTGGTTGGCGGGTACCCAGGATTGAAAGACTTCGTCTTCTCCTGGTCCCAATCTGTGCACCGTCATTTCCCCAGTGGTGGGTGAAATATCGTAAACTCGCAAACCTCCTGGCCCAGCATAGAAATGCCAACCCTCGTCCGACTTGATCTTGTGAAAGGCCGAAAAGTTCTCGCATGTCAGCAAGAAATAAATGCCTGTTGCTGCAGATTTGGCGCTCTCGCCACCAAAACGATCCGGTAAACCTGCCGCACCAATCGTATCCGATGAACGATAGGTTTCCTTGTACCAACCTCCCTCGGGGTGTGGTTGAAGATCTAGTTTTGCAATGAGTTGGGCTACCTGGGGATCTTGGTGCGACGTCATGACCGAAGCTTCAATATGAAAATATGTGATTCGATGGGCGCGGATGAAGAATAACGTTAGTTGAGTTGTTGAGTTTCAAAGGATGTTCCAGAGACTTGTTTGTGGGAAACAGTTCTGGTTCTAACTTCTAACAGCCCGACTACTACTACTACTACGAGTAGCTACTAGTAGCGTAGTACTCATCAGGCCCCACAGTGTAGTGCAGGGACAAACGATGCCAAAAATTGTGTAAAAAGTGATGTTTTCGGCGCACACATCTTCCTCTCCGCTCAAATAGGGTCCACACACAACAACAATCGAATCCGTACCGCGCAAGAGAACAACCTCGAATTTCCGAAGTGTTTTTGGTCAAAAAATTGTAAAACGAGTGTTGCCTTTCGCGTGCTCGAAAATTCAAGGCTTGGAGATTCGCAGAAAAAGCTTCATAGTGCCTACGTGGGGCTTCGTCGACAAGTACGATTCCGACAAAGGCTAATATTATATTGACTAACACACGAAAGTGTTGCCCCAAAATTTTCATTATTTGTATGTTGTCAATAGGGATCGCAGCTTGCACTCCCATTCCAAGATTATAATTCTAGAAATCCACAACTGGTATCTGTTTTTTTCGTAATTTCAGCTTCTCCCTTGATCTTGGCAGGTTCCCTTCCACTAAAGGATTCAAGGTAAATTTCGGCGAATTCGATTTGATTCTTTGTTGCAGTTCTGGTCCATCCCAACTCCTTTGCCATAATATTTGCTACAAGCGGGATCGCCTCCAAGGCTTTTTCTTTGTTCAAGAACGCCAGTCGTGTCCTTCGGCTGAGAATGTCTTCAATGGTACAAGCATATTCGTGACAGGCATAGACAATTTCGGCTTGAATGTACGGATACCCTTCGACCAATCGTCCATCTCTTTTATTTCTTTTTGCAATTTCACAAACGGCAGAAGCATGCCCACCGTAGGTATTCACCAAATGATTGATGACGTCAGGACTCATCCGGTACTTCTGTAAGAGTCGTTGCGAGAGATCTATCGAGTATCCTTCTGCGCCATATAAGGGTATATCAGTGGTCGTACACATGCAACTATTTGCCCCCTTGATCTTTTCTGTCACATCTTGTGCCATTTCTCTCCATGTTGTCCATTTACCCCCAGCAACAAAGATCACGCCTGTTTCTGGATTTTCCGAAATGATGTGATCACGGCTGATGGCACCACCCTCTGGTGCGTGTGGATCTGCAGCTAGTGGCCGCCAGCCTCGCCATGCCGACAAGACATCCGATCGCTTGGCCTTGATCTTCAAATATTTGCGGGATTCCTTCACTAACCATTCGACATCGTCCTCTGGTGGCAAGTGCAAGGAGCTGGCTGGGCCCTTTTTGTCGGTTGTTCCCACTAAAGTATGACCTTGCCAAGGGGCGATAAAGAGGAACCGGCCGTCACTGGTATTGTAATCCAACAGTCCCATGTCTTGTGGAACAAAATGACCTGGTAGCACAATATGTGTGCCCCAAGCTGCTTGGACAGCCGTAGATGTTGTGGATGACTTTGTATGTTCTTTTCTTCTCATCTTGTCGGTAAAGGGCCCCCCGGCAAGGACGACTTTGCTGGCACATATGTCAAAATGATCTCCCGTCATTCGGTCAATGACTTTGGCACCAATAACTTTCCCTGTCTTGTCGGCTTTGATCAAGTCTATCATTTCAACATAATTGGCGATATGTGCACCTCTCTCGGCGGCCGTCAGTGCAATAGCAAAGTTGGTGCGGGCATCGTTGTGATGCCCTTCATGAAAGACCGCCACATATTTCAACCCCTCATCTTCCAATTGTGGAAATCGCTTCAGAGTTTCTTCTTTGGTCATGATGTAGGAAGGAGGACACGAAAACAAAGATAGAGCATCGTACATTTTGAAAACAATTGGGGCGAGAAAAGGAAACAAAGAATAAAAGGGATGGCCCAAGGGTGGTGGCGTGACGATCCATTCATTGAACGGAACAGCAATGGGCAGCCAATAGACCAAATGCGACTGTTTTTCCATCATATACCGACGTTCTTGGTGACAATGAACCACCATGGTCATTTCGTCCACAAATTCCCCAACTGTGCTGATGGGTTTGGTAACAAGGTTCCAACTCAGTAAGGCGGCAAAGGCCGTGGCCATGTACTTGATTCCCGCCCAGATTAATTTGGTACTGCGACTCGATGTTTCCGAAGCAAAGTCTCCTCGTTCAATGCAAGCGATGGTTAATCCTCGCGACGCCGCATCCAAGGCCACGCCACATCCAGTCACTCCTCCGCCAATGACCAAAACGTCATATGGTTGCTCGTTCTGCTTCAAGCGACGAATTTGTTCAGCCCTAGATACAAGGCAACTGTCGGTTCCCGAGATTTCTCGAGGATTGGATATTAGGGAGGGGAGACGCACGGGAGATTCTGTCTCGGTTTCAAAATCGTATTTGTTGTAACTGAGAGTAATGGTAGGTATTCTATTTGTTCCGGGATGGGGTTTACGCATCACGGAACTTCTGCCAGGAGTAGTTGGGGTTCGGAAGGAATTGCCACCCAGCACGCTTATGAGTAAAATAGAACATACTCTTCGAGAGGAGGATGCCGGCATGGCTACTTTGTTCTTTGTTTCTTAGAGTATTCTTTAATGTTGTTGCGCTCCAAGTGCACAATTTCAATTGCCTTCAAAGAAAACTGAAGTCTGCAGACAGAATGATTTCGAGTTCGCATCATCTCAAAATAACAGTAGTCCGGGTGGACACCTTTGTGGCTAACCCAAATGCTGGTAATGTCCCCTTTATTATTATTACTGTGCCAGGTACCAGGTGTTGGCGAAAGTACCTAAACCACTGGTTATGGGTCCTATGAATCCTACGTTTCAAGGCACTACTAGTAGTATCTAGTAGGACTGACTGATATCAAATAGTGATATCAGAGTCCTCTCACT
>Ga0100398_1002213_pt1 | contig 16349 bp, 17 predicted proteins | sample CryGeymeta201522_FD_81568 | JGI IMG/M metagenome (GOLD analysis project Ga0100398, IMG submission 81568) | Groundwater microbial communities from Crystal Geyser aquifers in Utah, USA - Crystal Geyser metaG 2015-22 | ecosystem: Environmental > Aquatic > Deep subsurface > Groundwater | place: USA... | reverse complement strand
CGGCCAAGGCCGCGCGAAGATTAGAGACGGGCGGCCAAGGCCGCGCGAAGATTAGAGACGGGCGGCCAAGGCCGCGCGAAGATTAGAGACGGGCGGCCAAGGCCGCGCGAAGATTGGAGACGGGCGGCCAAGGCCGCGCGAAGGTCAGAAACAAGCGGCCAAATGCCGTGTGAAGGCCGGTGCGGGGCTCCGATGCTGCACCTGCAAATCCGATCCCGGAAAATGCTGCAACTGCATAGATCGAAAGCCGCGCAACTGCCTGACAAATCGCCGAAAAATCCTGTTTTCTCCCCGCCCGATCCGTGCTTGGATAGGTGCAATCAACAAGGGAGGGCTTCATGACCGAAGTCACGATGACCGTGAATGGCAAGTCCGTTACGGGCCGCGTCGAAGGGCGCACATTGCTCAGTGAATTCCTGCGGGAGGGCCTGCGGCTGACCGGCACGCATATCGGCTGCGACACCAGCCAGTGCGGCGCCTGCGTGGTGCATGTGAATGGTGACGCGGTGAAAAGCTGCACCGCGCTGGCCGTCGATCTGGAGGGCGCGGAGGTGCGCACGATCGAGGGGATGGCGAACGCGGATGGCTCGCTTTCGGTGATCCAGCAGGCGTTTCAGGATCATCACGGGCTGCAATGCGGCTTCTGCACGCCGGGCATGGTGATGTCGGCGGCGGCGCTGCTGAAGGACAACCCCAAGCCTTCCGAGCACGAGGTGCGCGACTACCTGGAGGGCAATATCTGCCGCTGCACCGGCTATCACAACATCGTGAAGGCGATCATGGCGGCGTCCGGGCAGGATGTAGCTGCGGTGGCGGCGGAGTGATTTCGACCGTGCGCGCGTGGGGAAGGCGGGCAGGGAAGATGAGTATTTTCGGAAAGATGAAGGGGCGGGAGGCCCCGGAACCCGGACCGCTCCCTATCGTGGTGAGCGGCGGGTTTCAGTGAAAGGGAGACCAGACCATGCCGAAGGATAGTGGTATCGGCGCCAGCGTGAAGCGGCGCGAGGATGTGCGGTTCCTGAGTGGGACCGGGCAATATACCGACGACCTGTCCAAGCAGGGGCAGGCGCATGCGGTGATGGTCCGCTCGACGGTGGCCAATGGGCGGATCGTGTCGATCGACACCGGGCCCGCACTGGCGATGCCCGGCGTGCTGGCGGTGTTCACCGGCGCGGATTTCGCCGAGGTGGGCGGCAATCCGGCGGGCTGGCTGATCAACTCGCGCGACGGGGAGCCGATGAAGGAGCCCAAGCGCCCGGTGCTGGCCCATGGCAAGGTGCGCCATGTGGGCGATGCCTATGCCGCCGTGATCGCGGAGACGCGCGAACAGGCCAAGGATGCCGCCGAGGCCGTGGCGGCCGGCACCGAGATCGAGGAATTGCCGGCCATCGTGGACATGGCGCAGGCGCTGGCGGACAGCGGCAACCTTGTCCATGACGAGATCGGCACCAACCAGTGTTTCGACTGGGGCTGGATCGAGGACAACCGGGATGCGGTGGATGCGGCGCTGAAGGCCGCGCCCCATGTCACCACGCTGGAACTGGTCAACAACCGGCTGGTGCCCAACGCGATGGAGCCGCGCGCGTCCATCGGCGAATACATGGCGGCCAACGACGAATACAAGCTGACCACCACCAGCCAGAACCCGCACCTGACCAAGCTGCTGGTCTGCGCCTTCGTGATGGGCATCCCCGAGCACAAGCTGACGGTCGTGGCGCCCGATGTGGGCGGAGGTTTCGGGTCGAAGATCTACCATTACGGGGAAGAGGCGCTGGTGCTGGCGGCGGCCAAGAAGCTGCGGCGCCCGGTGCGCTGGACGGCGGAGCGGTCGGAATCGTTCCTGTCCGATGCCCATGGGCGCGACCACGTCACGACGATCGAGGTTGGATCGACGCTGGAGGGCGAGATCCTGGCGATCCGCACCAGCACGCTGGCCAATGTCGGCGCGTATCTGTCGAACTTCTCGACCGCGACGCCGACCTTCCTGCACGGCACGCTGATGGCGGGCCCCTACAAGGTGCCGCATGTCTATGTGAACCTGAAGGCGGTGTTCACCAACACGGCCCCCGTCGACGCCTATCGCGGCGCGGGTCGGCCCGAGGCGACCTATTCGCTGGAGCGCGCGATCGACAAGATGGCGCGGGAGTTGGGGCTCGACCCGGTGGCCGTGCGGCGCAAGAACCTGCTGACGCCCGACCAGTTTCCCTACACCACGCCGGTGGCGTTGGTCTATGACACCGGCAATTACCAGGCGACGCTGGACAAGGCGTTGGAGTTGGCGGATTACGACGGGTTCGAGGCGCGCCGCGCCGCGTCGGCGGCGAACGGCAAGCTGCGCGGGATCGGGTTGTCCACATGGATCGAGGCGTGCGGCATCGCACCGTCGCACCTGGTGGGGCAGTTGGGATCGCGCGTGGGGCTCTACGACGCCGCCACGGTGCGGGTCAGCGCCACGGGCACGATTTCCGTGATGGTCGGCGCCCATAGCCATGGCCAAAGCCACGAGACGGTCTTTGCGCAGATCGTGGCCGACAAGCTGGGCATTCCGGAGGGGTCGGTCGATATCGTCCATGGCGACACGTCGAAGATCCCGTTCGGGATGGGATCCTACGGGTCGCGGTCGCTGGCCGTGTGTGGCTCGGCCATGGACCGGGCGCTCGACAAGATCATCGACAAGGGCAAGAAGATCGCGGCCCACATGCTGGAAGCGGCGGAGGGCGATATCACTTTCGAGAACGGCTCGTTCAGCGTTGCGGGCACCGACAAGGCGAAGTCCTTCGGCGAGATCGCCTTCTCGGCCTACGTGCCGCACAACTACCCTTTGGAGACGCTGGAGCCGGGGCTGGAGGAAACCGCCTTCTACGACCCCAACAATTTCACCTATCCGGCCGGCGCCTATCTGTGCGAGGTCGAGGTGGACCCCGACACCGGCAAGGTCGACATCCTGTCCTTCACCTGTGCCGACGATTTCGGCAACGTGATGAACCCCATGGTCGTCGAAGGCCAGGTCCATGGCGGCGTGGCGCAAGGCATCGGTCAGGCGATGATCGAGAACACCAGCTATGATGCCAATGGCCAGCTTCTGACCGGATCCTACATGGAATACGCCATGCCGCGCGCCGATGATCTGCCGATGTATGTGGTCGATCATTCCTGCGCCACGCCCTGCACCCATAACCCGTTGGGTGTGAAGGGCTGCGGCGAGGCGGGGGCCATCGGCTCGCCGCCTGCCGTGGTGAACGCGGTGATCGACGCGCTGCAGCGGGGCGGCATGACCCATGTGACCCATATCGACATGCCGGTCAGCCCATCGCGGGTCTGGGCGGCGATGCAGGGATAGATCCGGTCCGGCGCGCGCGGCGGCGGGCGTCGGTGTTGAGTTTTTTTTGCCAAGATGAAGGGGCACGCGCCGCACAAGGCCAGTCCCGTTCAGGAGGAGACGAGATGTATGATTTCGAGTTCGCCAAGCCCGCGACGATCGCGGACGCGGTAGCGGCGCTAGGGCAGGAGGAGGCCCAGGCGCTGGGTGGGGGGCAGACGTTGCTCCCCACCATGAAACAGCGGCTGGCGCAGGCCGAAGTGCTGGTCAGCCTGACTGGCATCCCCGAGATGAAGGGCGTGTGCATCAACGATGCGGGCGCGGTCTGCATCGGGGCCGCGACCACCCATGCGGAGGTGGCGCGGGAAACGGCGAAGAGCTATCCGGGCTTGTCGGCCCTGGCGAACCGGATCGGCGATCCGGCCGTGCGCAATCGCGGCACGATCGGTGGATCGCTTGCGAACAACGACCCCTCCGCCTGCTACCCGGCGGCGGCCCTGGGATCGGGGGCCACGATCAAGACCAACGCGCGCGACATCGCGGCGGATGATTACTTCCAGGGCATGTTCACGACGGCGCTGGAGGATGGCGAGATCATCACCGAAGTGCGTTTCCCGGTGCCCCAGGCGTCGAATTACCAGAAGTTCGTGCAACCGGCTTCGCGTTTTGCGCTGGTGGGTGTGTTCGTGGCGAAATTCGCGGACGGCGTGCGCGTCGCGGTGACGGGTGCGGCGTCGGATGGCGTGTTCCGGTGGGCGGAGGCGGAGGCGGCGCTGTCGGCCGATTTTTCCAAGGCCGCGGTGGACGGGTTGGCGGTTCCCGGCGGCGACATGATCGCGGACCTGCATGGATCGGCCGAGTATCGGGCGCATCTGGTGAAGGTTCTGACCGGGCGTGCGGTGGCCGCCGCAGCCTGAAGGCGCATTCAGTGGAGACCTTGCCGCCGGGTCGAAAGTCCCGGCGGTTCGCGTGTTCGGGCCGGGAGCTATCGGTCGGAGATCTTGATCGTCCAGCCGTCCTGCGTGCCCCCCCCCGTCGTGAGGCGGACGCTAACGGGGATGGTCAGCCCGTTACCGGTTTCGAAGCTGGACTCGAGGCGCGGATCCACCGACAGACGCGGCGCACCTGGCAGGTCTTGATGGCCTGACGTTCCGATCACCCCCATGGAGACGCGGCGCCGGACAACTCCATGTCGATGGCATGGGTGGCGCTTGCCGGGAAGAGCGGGGCGGCAAGGACAATGCGGAAAGCGACCATCGGGCGGAGTCTTTTTCGGAGTGTCGCCCGGGAAACCGCACCGGCCCGGGGCGTTTGCCTGGCTGCACGCGGTCGCGGTTGGTGCTCGGGAAACGGAAAAGACGCGCCCGGTGGAGCGCGCCTTCCAGCAATCGGTGATGGGGCAAGGCAGACAGCTGCCCTGCCGCGCGAAAGCGGCGCTACTGTTTCACCGGGTTGATCATCATGACCATCTGGCGACCTTCCATCTTCGGCATGGACTCGATCTTGCCGGCGCCTTCGATCCGTTCCACCACCTTCTCAAGCAGTTCGCGGCCAAGGTTCTGGTGCGCCATTTCACGGCCACGGAAGCGCAAGGTGACCTTCACCTTGTCGCCACCTTCCAGGAACTTCAGAGCATCGGTGACCTTGCGGTCGAAATCGTGATCATCCGTGCCCGGGCGCATCTTGATTTCCTTGATCTCGATAGTCTTCTGCTTCTTGCGAGCTTCGGCTTCGCGCTTCTGGGTCTCGTATTTGAATTTGCCGAAATCCATGATCTTGCACACGGGCGGCTCGGCATTGGGCGAGATTTCGACCAGGTCAAGCTCGGCCTCTATGGCGAGGTCCAAGGCGCGTTCCGGTGTGACGACACCGAGGTTTTCACCCTCCGCGCCGATGAGGCGCACCTTGTCGCAACGGATACGCTCGTTTACGCGTGGGCCGGTTTCTCGTTGCGGCGGCGCGTTATGTGGTCTGCGGGCTATGGCGATTGTCCTTCTGTAGCCTGAGCATTTCGATGCGCAAAGCTATCCCTCCCGGCCCCGCGCTTCAAGGCGGATAACGGCGAAATCCGCCGGGCAAGTGGATTGAGTTCACATCTGTGGCATTGCGCGGGGCTGTTGTGCAAGGTAAACGCCGCCTAGGGAAATTGATCTGACCCACTGGGGGAACCACCATGAGCCGAGCACTAATCATCGTCGTCATTCTCGCCGCGCTTGGCGTGGGCGGGTACTATCTGGTCCAGAACCAGCGGGCTGCCGAGATGGCCGAGCAAGCCGAGGCCGCCGCCGCCGAAGCTGCCGCGGAAGCGGCGGCTGCCGCCGCCGCCGCCGCTGCTGCCGCCGAGGAAGCTGCCGCCGCTGCGGCAGCGGAAGCTGCGGCGCTTGCAGCCGCTGCCGAGGAAGAGGCCGCAGCCCTCGCCGCTGCCGCTGAAGAGGAGGCCGCCGCCGCTGCCGCCGCAGCCGAAGAAGCCGCAGTCGAAGCCGTCGAAGCCGCCGAAGAAGGTGCCGCAGACGCGGCGGCGGCCGTGGAAGAAGCTGTCGATGCAGCGGTCGAGGCCGTGACCGGAACCGCCGATGCGGACGCCGAAGCCGCGACCGAGACCGATCTCGCGACGTTGTTCACCGAGGAAGGTTTCGACTATGATCAGGCCATCGCCGCCGTGGAAGCCGCCGAAATTTCGACCCCGGTTCGCCTTGCACTGACCAGCGCCCTGAACGCTGCCCGCGACAACCCGGAGCTTCTGGGGGCCGCGCTGACGCAGGCGCGCGCGGCGCTTGGCATCGAGTAAGCCGGACCGAAACGAAAAGCAAAAAGCCCCGCTGGATCAGCGGGGCTTTTCTTTTGCACCAATGCCTTGTGGGGCGATGTTAATCCAGGAAGGCCTTTTCGACCACATAGTGCGCGGGCTTGGAATTCGCACCTTCCTCAAGCCCGTAGCCTTCCAGCATGTCCTTGATCTCGAGGTTGAAGGCGAGGTTGCCGCAGACCATGGCACGGTCTGTTTCGGGGTTCAGCACGGGCACGCCCAGATCGGCGAAACACGCGCCCGACCGCATCAGGTCGGTGATTCGGCCCATCTTCGGGCTCTGTTCTCGCGTTGTGGTGGGGTAGTAGCGCAGCTTCTCGTGGAAGCCCTCTCCCATCAGTTCGGCCAGCAGGTCGTCGTGGCGCAGGTTCTCGATCAACTCGGCGCCATAGGTCAGTTCTCCCACCTCGCGGCAGGTATGGGTCACGATGACCTCGTCGTAATCCTCGTAGGTCTGCGGCTCGCGCAGGAGCGAGGCGAAGGGGGCGAAGCCGGTGCCGGTCGCGAACAGCCACAGCCGCTTGCCGGGCAGAAGCGCATCATGCACCAGCGTGCCCACGGGCTTGGGGCGCAGGATGATCTGGTCTCCGACCTGGATATGCTGGAGACGGGAGGTCAGGGGGCCGTCCGGCACCTTGATGGAGTAGAACTCCAATTCATCATCCCAGGATGGCGAGGCGATGGAATAGGCGCGCAGCAGGGGTTTCTGCTTGCCCGTCACCGGGTCCGGGTCGCCCATCAGGCCGATCATCACGAATTCGCCCGACCGGAACCGAAGGGAGGCGGGCCGCGTACAGCGGAACCGGAACAGGCGGTCGGTATAGTGCTGCACCTCGGTCACGGTCTGGGCGTCGGGCAGGGTGAGGACCGCTTTCACGGGCGTGGCGGAGGCGTCATTCACGGGTCTGTTCTCGGTCATCTGTTTCCGGGTGCCATCTACACCCGCCCTTTCAAGGTAGTCTTTGACATGTATCAGGGAAAGGGTCGCCTAGACAGCCCGGCGCAGGCGCGCCTGATAGTCGTGGGCGCGCCAAACCGAGCGGGCAAGCCATTGCGCTTCGGGCTGACGGGCGGCCAATGCGCCGCTGATCTCGACCTCGTCGAAACCGGCGCGCCGGGCCATCGCATATTGATCCGCCAGCACATGTCCGCGCGCGCGGAGCCTGCCGGTATAGCCCATCTGCCGCAGCCGACGCGCCAGCGTGAAGCCGCGCCCGTCCGCGAAGCTGGGGAAATCGATCCGGATCATCCGCAAACGGTTCAGATGCGCGGCCAGCGCGGCCACATCGTCGCCCGAGGCCACATCGACGCCGTCCGCGTTCGCGGCCACGCCGCCTGGCAGCGGCACCAGCCGCCCGGTCCAATCCTCCGCGGAGAATCCGTCATCGCGGACTATGATTGCTGTGGACTTCGTCATGGCTTCATCTTTCCAAAAATACTCAGGAAGCGCGGCGTTCCGCCGGTCACGACGCTTGCCGCAGGGGCGCGCGCACCATCTTGCCGTCGACGAAATGGATGCCGCATTCTTCCTTTTCCTGACCGCGCCAACGCCCGGCGCGGGGATCTTCGCCCTCGGCCACCGGCGACGTGCAGGGCGCGCAGCCGATCGAAGGATAGCCGCGCGCGACCAGAGGATGCCTGGGCAGGCGATTTTCCACCATGTAGTCTTGCACATCGCCCGCGCGCCAATGGGCCAGCGGGTTGACCTTGATCCGCGCAGTGCCTTCGGCCTCGAAGAACTGAAGCTCGGACCGGCTGCCGGCCTGATACCGTTTTCGGCCCGTGATCCAGGCATCGAAAGGGGCAAGTGCGGCGTTCAGGGGTGCGGACTTCCGCAGGGTGCAGCAGGCGTCCGGATCGGTCTTGTGCAGCAGTCCATCGGCGTCATGGGCCGCCATCGCTGTGCGCGAGGCGCGGATCACGCGCATGTCCCGCAGGCCCAGGTGGCTGGCAAGCTCGCGCTGGTAGGCGAGTGTTTCGGGAAACAGCATCTCGGTGTCGATGAACAGGACCGGCGTGCTCCGGTCCAGCACCGAAACCATGTGCAGCAGAACCACCGCCTCCGCCCCGAAGGACGAGACCATGGCGACCGCGCCGGTATCGCTGTCGGTCAGCGCATGTTGCAGAACCGAGATCGCGGAATGGTGCCGGTAGCGTGCGTTCAGGGCTGCCACCCGCGCCTCCACCGGCGGGAAAGGGATGACTTCAGGCCGCATCTGCCCTGTCCTCACGGGATGCGGATCTGTCGACCTCGGCTTCCGGGTAGAGCGCAGCCTTGAACGGCGCCGCACCCACCCGGCGATAGGTGTCGAGGAAGGTCTCATCGGCGCTGTCGCGAATGGCGAGATAGGCGCGAACCAGGCGCTCGATGGCATCCACCACCTCGTCATAGGCAAAACCCGGCCCGGCGCGGTCGCCGATCACGGCATCCGGGCCGCCATCGCCGCCAAGCGTGATCTGGTAATTCTCCACCCCCGCGCGATCCAGCCCAAGGATCCCGATATGGCCCACATGGTGATGCCCGCAGGCGTTGATGCACCCGGAGATCTTGATCTTCAGCGGACCGACTTCATGCTCCAGCTTCAACGCGTCGAAGCGCAACGCGATTTCTTGCGCGACGGGGATCGAGCGCGCGGTTGCCAACGCGCAGTAATCCATGCCGGGGCAGGCGATGATATCGGAGGCGAGGCCGACATTGGCTGTCGCAAGCCCGGCGGCACCGAGCGCATCGAAGACGGCGCGCAGGTGGCGTTTGGGCAGGTGCGGCAGGATCACGTTCTGTTCGTGCGAGATGCGCAACTCATCATGGCCATAGGTCTCGGCCAGGTCAGCCAGAAGGCGCATCTGGTCGCTGGTCGCGTCGCCGGGCGTGGCCCCGTGGGCCTTCAGGGACACGGTCAGGATCGTGTAATCCGGGTGCTTGTGGGCCGCCGCGTTTGTGTCCACGAAGCTGCGGAAGATCGGGTCGGCGGCATGGAGCGCATCGAAGTCACCGGCACCGCCCACGAAGTCCGGCGCATGGAAATCGGCGATGATCCTGTCCAGCAGCTCCATGTCGGCACCCTGAAACGCGGCCTTCCTTGGGCCGAATTCGGCTTCGACCAGCCGCCGGATCTCGTCGATTCCGGTCTCGTGAACGGTGATCTTGATACGAGCCTTGTACTTGTTGTCACGCCGTCCCAGCAGGTTGTAGACGGCCACCACGGCTTCAAGATAGGGCAGCAGGTCGGGCAGGGCGACGAATTCGGCGAGGACCTTGCCGATCATGGGTGTGCGACCGAGGCCGCCACCGACCAGGACCGTCGCGCCGATTTCGCCATGGCGCTTGACCAGCCGCAGGCCGATGTCGTGGGCCGCCGTGACCGCGCGGTCCTGTGCGCTGCCCGTCACGGCGACCTTGAATTTCCGGGGCAGGAACTGGAATTCGGGATGGTCGGTGGACCATTGCCGGATCAGTTCCGCCACCGGGCGAGGGTCGGCGACCTCCTCCTGCGCCGCCCCCGCGAAGTGATCCGCCGTCACGTTGCGGATGGTGTTGCCCGACGTCTGGATGGCATGCATTCCGACCTCGGCCAACGCATCGAGCATGTCGGGCACATCGCGGAGCGCGGGCCAGTTGTACTGGATGTTCTGGCGCGTGGTGAAATGGCCATAGCCCTTGTCCCAGCGGTCCGCGATCATCGCCAGTTGCCGCATCTGCGCGGAATTGAGCGTTCCATAGGGGATCGCCACGCGCAGCATGTAGGCGTGGAGTTGCAGGTAGAGGCCGTTCATCAGGCGCAGGGGCTTGAATTCATCCTCGGTCAGGGAACCGCCGATGCGGCGTTCGACCTGGGCGCGGAACTGTGTGTTGCGCTCGGCAAGGAAATCGCGGTCGAACCGGGAATAGGCATACATCACTGCGCCTCCTGCTTGCCGTCGGCCTGAAGGGTCGCTTGCTTGCCATGCGCGTAGTTCGACGGTCCGCGGGTGCGGAACGCCTCGCGGAAATGGATGGGTTCGGGGCCCTTGGGGCCGCGCCTGGCATCGGCCAGATAGGGCCCGACAACTTCGTGGGCCAGCGCCTGGGCTTCCAGCAGGCGCAGATCGGCGGTGGCCTGATCTTCCAACAGATCGGCATCCGCATGGTTGCGGGTCCAGTCGCCAAAGCGTGTCAGGTAAACGACGTCTCCCTCCAGCAGCGCATTGGCGGTGACGACCTTGGGCGTGAATGGACGGGGCATCAGGCGAATTCCTTGGTCAGGGACGGAAGGGTGGACAGGGCGGATTGCGTTGCCCTTGAGGCGAGTCCGAGCATCAGGATGACGGGGCCGTCTGGGTTGGCCGCGTCGATGTCTGCGGGCAGGCGCGAAAGGGTGCTGGCGATGACCCGCGCGTCCGGTCGCGAGGCGTTTTCGACGGCGGTCACGGGGGTGTCCTGCGCGGCGCCATGCATGAGCAGGCGGCCTTGCAGGAACCGCGCGCCCTTCGCACCCATGTAGATGGCGGCGACGGCACCCGGCCTGGCAAGGCTGCGCCAGTCATGTTCGGCGAAGCCGTGCACATCGTGGCCGGTGAGAAAGCGCAGGGCGGAGTTCCGATCCCGCTTCGTCAGGCTTTGGCCCAATTGCGCGGCGGCGGCGTTGGCGGCGGTGATGCCGGGGGTGATGGCCCAGTCGATCTTCGCGGCGTCCAGCGCGTCGATCTCTTCATCCAGACGGCCATAGACGCCCGGATCGCCGGATTTCAGGCGCACCACGTGGGCGCCGTTGGCCGCATGTTCCACCATCAGGGCACATATGTCGGCCTGCTTGGCAGAGGGGCCGAAGCCCTTCTTGCCGACGTCGATCAGCAGCGCCTCGCGGCGGGCCAGTTCGAGAATTTCGGAGCTGACGAGCCGGTCGTGGATCACGACGTCGGCGCGGTCGAGCAGCTTGCGCGCCTTCAGTGTCAGCAGTTCCGGATCGCCCGGGCCGGCGCCGACAAGATCCACGCGACCCCGAGCCGGCGCAGCGGACAGGTGATCGGCCAGCAGATCGGCCAGCAGATCGGCCAGCGTCTGCTCAAGGCCATTTTCCCCCTCTTTGGCAAGCGCTTGCGGGCCCTTGTCAAAGTAATACGCGGCCCAGAAATCGCGCCGCTTGCGGCCCATGGGCAGGGCCTCGGCGGCGCGGCGGAAGCGCTGGCCGATCCGGGCCAGCAGCCCTAGCGACGGCGGCAGGGCTGCCTCCAGGTCGGCCTTGATCCGGCGAGCGAGCACCGGCGCCGCGCCTTCGGTGCCGATGGCGACGGTCACCGGATCGCGGTCCACGATGGCGGGGGTGATGAAGGCGGATGCTTCGAGATTGTCAACGAGATTGACAAGCGCGCCGTCCGCGCGGGCAAGTGCTGCAACGCGCGAATCCTCGGCTTCATCTTCGGACGCGGCATAGGCGAGCGACGCGCACAGGGCATCGCCGGGACCAAAGGCGCGACGCAAGAGGCGGAGCTTGCGCGCGGCGTCCCAAGCCACGATCTCGGGGGCGGGGTCGGAGGCGAAGACGGTGATGTTGGCCTCGGTCTTCAACAGCAGGCGCAACTTGGCCAGCGCGGCATCACCGCCACCGGCGAGCACGACGCGGCGGCCGCGCAGGTCGAGGAAGATGGGAAAGTGGCGCATGTGGAACCTTGTTGGCGAAGTGTCCCCTGAATGTAGAACAATTTCCTGCAAACTGGCAGTGGTGGCTTGCTGAAAGGGACGGATGTTCTGTATGCTGGTGGGATCGGAACCCCCGTCCGCAATACCGAAAGGTCCCCGAATGTCCGTTCAGATCGACGCGCTCGACCGGAAAATCCTCGTGGCGCTGCAGGAGGACGCCTCGCGCTCGCTCGAGGAAATCGCCAAGCATGTGGGGTCGTCAAAGACGCCGGTCTGGAGCCGGATTCGCAAGATGAAGGAGGCAGGGATCATCGGGCAGCAAACCGTGCTGCTGGATGCGGAGGCGCTGGGGCTGGAGGCGTGCTTCTTCGTGTTGATCCGCACGTCCGAGCATGAAGCGGAATGGCAAAAGCGGTTTCTGGCCACCTTGCAAGCCCGCCCCGAGGTGATGGAGGCGCACCGTCTGGCGGGAGACATCGATTACATCCTGAAGGTGCGCGTGACCAATGCGCGGGCCTATGACGTGTTTTATCAAGCTCTTATCTCGGAAGTGCGGATCTACAATGTCACCGCGCTGCTGAGCATGGAAGAGATCAAGTCAACGCCGCTTCTGCCGCTTGGATCAGTTCCGTCCTGATGGTGGCGCCGGCCTCCAGCGAGTGATGGACAGGGCATTTGTCCGCGATTTCCAGCAGGCGCTGGCGCTGGTCTGGATCGAGGTCGCCGGTCAACTTGATGATGCGGGTGAACTGGTCGAGCGACCCGCTCTCCACCCCCGCATCCTGCGCGTGGACCCGGTTATGGGTGACATCGACCGAAACATGCGCCAGCGGCCACTTCTTGCGCCGCGCATACATGCGGATCGTCATCGAGGTGCAGGCCCCGAGGCCAGCCGCAAGGAACTGATAGGGCGTAAATCCGCGATCGGTGCCACCGTAGCTTTCCGGCTCGTCTGCCGTGACGTGGTGTTTGGGACCGGCGTTCACGTCCTGCAGGAAGCCATCCGGATCGACCTCGGACACGCGCGTCACGCCCTCCGGCGCGCCGATGGGGGGGGCGGGGTGGCGCAGGTCGAGATATTTGCGCGCCCATGACGCGATGACGTCGGCGGCGTAATCCGCATCTTGCGGACGGCTGACGAGATGGTCGGCGTCGTCAAGGGTGACAAAGCTTTTAGGATGCTTGGCCGCCATGAAGATCCGGGTCGCGTTGTCGATGCCGACGGTGGCGTCTCGGGGCGCGTGCAGGACCAGCAGCGCCTTGCCGAGACTGGCGATGTCCGGAGCCAGCTTTTCGGCCTTCACGTCGTCGATGAAGCTTTGACCTATGCGGATGGCGCGGCCGCCCAACTGGACTTCTCCCGCGCCATGCCGGGCGATCCGGTCCAGCGCATCGCCGAAATTATGGGTGACATGGGCCGGATCGAACGGCGCGCCGATGGTGACGACGGCCTTCGCAGAGGGAATACGGCCCGCCGCGCGCAAGATCGCGGCCCCGCCAAGTGAATGGCCGATCAGCAGCGCGGGCGCCATGTCGCGTGCCGCAAGCGCGTCGGCGGCGGCGACTAGGTCGGTGACATTGGAGGTGAAGGTCGTATTTTCGAACTCGCCCCCCGAATGCCCCAGCCCAGTAAAATCGAAGCGCAGAACCGCGAAGCCCTGTGCCGCAAGCCGCGTGGCGATCCGGCGGGCGGCGGCGATATCCTTGCCGCAGGTGAAGCAATGCGCCAGCAGTGCCGTCGCGACGTGCGGGCCGTCGGGCAGGTCGAGACGGGCGGCAAGATCGTGGCCGCCATGGCCGGGAAAGGTGAAACGTTCGGTGGGCATGGGCAAGGCATCCTTTGTTATTCTCAACATGTGGTCGGATGGGCGTAACGGGCAATATCCATGTCATTGTTCTCACGCGGGCGTGCGCCTAAGTTCCCGGCACGTGATCGTGGCGGGGCGGATTGGTGCGGGTATCGAGGGGGTTGGTGCGCCTGTGCGCAGTTGCGGGGCTGGTGGTGCTTTCGGGTAGCTACCTTGGCGCGCTGCATCCGTTGGGCGATTCGCTGGCAGTGTTTCGGGTGGGCATTGCGGTGGTCCTGGGCGGCACAGGCGTGGTGGCGGTGCTGTTCCGGCAATGGGCGACGGGGGCGGTGGCACTTTCGGCGGCAGCGGCGGCCCTTGTCCATGTGGCCAGTTTCAGCCCGTTCCATTCACCGCCCGTTCCGTCCGATCCGGACATCATCGTCTATTCCAAGAACCTTGCCGCGGGCCGGGTGGATTGGGTGGCGTTGGGGGTAGATATCGAGTCGAGCGGGGCCGATGTCGTCGTATTGCAGGAGGTGACGCAGGCAACCGCCGAGGCGCTGCCGGTGCTGTTGCCGGATCATCCCCATCAGCACATCTGCAACTTCGCGGGCTGGGGCGCGATGGCCGTGGCGTCGCGCTGGCCGCTGTCCCAAGGCGGATGCACGCGGCAACGCAGCCTTGCCCATGCGGTCGTGGATGCCCCCGGCGGTTCGGTCTGGGTCGCGTCGGTCCATCAGGTCTGGCCATACCCCCATGGGCAAGCGGTGCTGCTGCCGGATATCCTGGCGGCGGTGGAGGCCGTGTCGGGACGGATGGTGATCGCAGGGGATTTCAACATGGTCCCCTGGGGTAATTCGGTGCGGCGGATCGCACGGGCGGGCGGTCTGTGCCGGATCGGACCGGTCGAGTCCACGATAGAAGTGCGCAATGTCGGACTTTCGATCGACCATGTGCTGACCGATGGCTGGGGCACGACGGATTTGCGCGCGCGGCTGCGATCGGATCATTTCGGGTTGGTGGCGTGGATCGCTTGGGAACAGCCATAAGGCGGGACAAACCCGGCCCTATTGCCTCATCAGTGCCGCGTCGAAGGGATAGGTGGCCATGATCGCCGGTGGCGAAACAGAACATCGACGCACCATCGCGGATTTCGCGCACCAGGGGTGGTGTGGTCGGCGAGAAAGGGCGAGTTCTTGTATTCCCTAAGCACCATGTGCCCGTCGGCGCAGAAAAGGCAGGTGCAGAAAAGGCAGGCGCGGAACGGGTTGTGGGTGTTCCAGAGCTGCATGCTTGTGGTGTCGGTGGCATAGCGGATGTTGAGCGGGTCGAACATGAGGATTGCGGCCCAATACCGCTCGTGCAGGTAAGCGACGAGGCGGTTCAGACGATACTGCCGCATGGCTGGCAAGTCGGGCAGGATAAGGCCTGCGGCAGCCCATTCGTCATAGGCCAGTGTCGTCGGACCGATCTCGATCCGGTCGTTGTCGTTGAGCGTCCCGTCCGGCAGAAGGACGCCTTTCGTCGGGTCGATCTTGCGAAAATCGCGGCGAAAGGCTTGGTTCAACTGGGATACTCCTGCGCCTGAGGCAGGATGAAGTCTGCGCCGGGCGGTGCGCGGCCTGAACGCGGCGTCGGAGGTGTCGAAAATGGACCATGTCTTGCACCAGCGGCTTCCGAGCGCACCCTGGATGGCCGAGGCCACACGACGCCTGCCGGGATTGCAGCCATTGGTCGACAAGGATGGCTGGTTGCTGCGGGACGAGGCCTATTCGGGCCAGATGGCGTTGCGCGACAGATTGGTGGCAGAGCGGCGCAACGATGTGATCGCGGTGCTGCCGGTGGCGGAGGCTGCGGTAGCAGAGCTTCACGGCGAAGTCCTGCGGATCCTGCGCGGTCGGGACGGGTATCGGTGGTCAGAGGGCCAGTGCCTGCGCCCCGATGGGGTCGAGGTGGACCTGGTGCCGGATGATCCGTTGGGGACACTGGCGCGGTTGGTGCAGCAGGACCTGTGCGTGCTGGAAAAGCCGCAAGGCGCGGCCGAGCATATGCTGACGGCGGCGGTGCTGTGTTTTCCGGCCTCCTGGACCCTCGCCGAGAAGATCGGACGCGGGATGCTGGCGATCCACGACCCGGTTGCAGATTATGATGTGGAGATGGCGCGGCGGGTGCAGCGAGTGTTCGACCATCTGCGGGTGGGCGCTCCGATCTGGCGGCAGAATGCGATGGTCTATGTCGACCCGGATCTTTTTCAGCCCCGTTCCGTCGATGCGCCTCGGCAGGATCGCGCCAGGGGATCGTATCTGCGATCGGAACGGCAGGCCTTGATGCGGTTGCCGCGCACGGGGGCGGTGGTGTTTTCGATCCATTCCTACGTGCTGCCCATGGCCGCGTTGAGCGCGGCGCAGCGCGCGGGTGTCGCGGACGATGGCCATGCACGATGACGGAACGGCGGCGCCGCTTGCGCCGGTTAGAGCACGTCGCGCAAGAGTGGGAACCGATTTTGCGCGTCTCGGACGTGCGGCATCAAAAGGTTGGAGCGGGTCGCGTGACTGCGAATGAACGCGGCACGCGCCAGGCTATTGCCACGCAGCAGCGGACGCTATGCCTCGGTTTCGAGACAGCGCCTCGAACCTGGGCGCCGCCCCCGCACCTCCGGCGTTTTCAGCGAAGATGAAGCTGCGCCTGTTCGCCTGTCAGGACTTGAAGTGTTTTGACAATTTCAGACCCTGACCCTGGTAGTTCGAGGCGATGTCCGAACCATAGAGTCGGGATGGGAGTGTGGCCATGGTTTCGTAGACAAGGCGTCCGACTGTT
>Ga0100398_1002201_pt1 | contig 16408 bp, 16 predicted proteins | sample CryGeymeta201522_FD_81568 | JGI IMG/M metagenome (GOLD analysis project Ga0100398, IMG submission 81568) | Groundwater microbial communities from Crystal Geyser aquifers in Utah, USA - Crystal Geyser metaG 2015-22 | ecosystem: Environmental > Aquatic > Deep subsurface > Groundwater | place: USA... | reverse complement strand
GATCTTCGTATTGAACTTCATAGACTTCCCATTCTTCCGGGAGATGTAATAAACGCGTAAATAATTCTTTTGTTTCCATATCCCTAATTTATCATTTTCACACTATTAACGGTAGAACCATTTATTTTATGGTTTTGGATTAGGTATTGCCAACGGTAAATATTGGGATTCAAACATACAACAATGGAATTTAAAGGAACAGGACAAGCATAACTTTTTCTTTTTTTATTCAAATATCTATTTAGGATGTGGACTAAATATCTTTGATTTCATGCATATAAATTCTTCAATTGTGTTTGAACCGATTAATTCTGGAGGTGTCATTAATCCAGGGGGGTTTGGTTTTAATCATTTATTAATGTTTAAAATTACAGTCGGTACTATAATATTCTAACACAAAACATGACCTCTTTAATTGGTAAAGAGTCCCAGCAGAGGCGGAGAAACAAGAGAAAAGTAATTTTTTAAATAATGAGTACTATTAAATAAATGAGGTTTTATATGAAAAGGGTATCTCAATTAGCCATCGTTTTAATCTGCATGTTGTTTAACGTAGAAACTTTGTTAGCGCAATGGACTCAGACTAACGGTCCATACGGTGGGACGATAAATTGTATCATCTCGGATACTTCTAATCTTTATATCGGTACGAATAAGGGGGGAGTTTTTCTCTCTACCGATGACGGATTAAGTTGGACCGCTCTTAATAACGGTCTTACAAACCCTACCATTAATGCACTTGCTTTTTCAGGGCAAAATCTTGTGGCAGGTACGGAAGGAGGCGGAGTTTTTCTGTCGGAAAATAAAGGTTTAACATGGACAGCAGTTAGTTTTCCTATCCCTTATGTAACAGCATTTACTTCACTCGGGAATAATCTATTTGCGGCAACCTGGGACGGTATTTACCTTTCTAAAGACAACGGCGTTACATGGGCTTTTTCGGGTCTGTGGAATACTTATGTTTCATCTTTGTCAACGGATGGATTAAACATCTTAGCAGGAACACATAGATTAGGTTTGTTCATATCTTCAGACACCTGTAAAACTTGGATTGCTTCTGATTCCGGAATGTCTTCGTCTTCAAAATGGGTGAACACTATTTTAATAGATTCAGCGGGCATCTTTGCAGGTACCAATGAAGGGGTATCATTATCTAAAGGGCATCTCTAAAAACCTTCAAGGTTTATCTTTACCATATTTTGTTATGTTAAAATTTTATCGAACTTAGCTAAAATAAAAACCTTGAAGGTTTCTTAGCAAGATTTTAGAGGTGCCCTAAAGACAACGGAATTAGCTGGGAAACTACCGGATTGTCCAATTTACGGGTTCTCGCTCTGGCTAAAACCAAAACCAACCTTGCTGCCGGTACAAATGAAGGTGTATTTTTATCCGGCGATAACGGGATTAACTGGCAAAAATCTAACGGTGGTTTGACTTCCCTTCGAATTAAAGCTTTAAAAACCGAAAGGGAAAAACTTTTGGCAGGTACTTACGGAGGCGGTGTTTGTGTTTCTGATGATAACGGTTTAAACTGGATCGCATCGAATAACGGTTTGACAAACACTTTTGTTACTGCACTTACTGCCACAGATAATTCACTTTATGCAGGAACATATGGACAAGGCTTATTCCTTTCGGATAATCGTGGTGAAAACTGGGCTGTACTCGACAGCGGATTATCAATCCCTTACGTTCGTTCACTTGTAATTTCAGATTCTTTCCTCTTAGCTGGCACCGGTCAAGATCATCCTTTGTCTGATGGTGGAGTATTTCGTTCAATTAATAATGGCAAAAACTGGACACGTGTTACCCAAAGTGAAGCAAATAAAACAATCTTCTGTTTTGCCAGGCGGGATACAATTATTTTTGCAGGCAGTTGGTATGGGAAGGTTTTATCCTCCTCAAATAACGGTGTAGATTGGAGTATAAAAAGTATAACCAACGGCAGTGCCCCGGTAAGAGCATTGGCTCTTATTGATAGCAATCTTTACGCGGCTACCGATGCGCAGGGAATATTCCTATCCACGGATTATGGAAGCTCATGGACTGCTGTAAATTTGGGATTGACGAATAAAGAGGTCATTGCGCTTGCCTATGTTGGCACAACTATCTTCGCCGGAACGACGGGCGACGGTATATTTCGTTCAACCAATAACGGTACGAACTGGTTGACTGTAAATAATGGGCTTTCTAATAAAGACGTTCGATGTCTCACTTTTATTGGTGAATATTTATTTGCAGGTACCAGTTCCGGTAGTATTTTTGTTTCAACGGATTATGGAACGAATTGGACTGATGTGGACGCAAATCTACCGAATGCTGATGTTTGGGCAATTACCGCTATTGGTTCTGATGTATTTGCCGGGACTTATGGTTCAGGTGTTATTTGGCAACGACCACTTTCAGAAATGGTTACTTCGATTAATGAACCGGTACCAAATAATCCGTTTACCTTCATAGTAAGACAAAATTACCCCAATCCATTTAATCCGAAGACGATAATAAGTTATTCCATTCCCGAACAAAGTAACGTTACAATAATAATTTATGATGCGTTAGGAAGAGAAGTTGCAAACTTGATAAATGAAGAAAAACAACCGGGAAGTTATGAAGTAGAATTTGAGTCGGCAGTTGGCAATCAACAGTTGGCAAGCGGGATATATTTTTATCAACTTCGTGCCGGTGAATTTATACAAACGAAGAAGATGGTGTTGTTGAGGTGAAGAGTTTATAAATCCTCTACGAGGATTTAAGATTGCATGAGATTTTTTTTTACCTGCCTACCGGCAGACAAGCAATAGTATGACCTCTACGAGGTCAAAATTAAAACATCGTAGTGGATCAATTAAAGTAGAGCGAGAGTGGAAATCTATAAATTATTTTTACAGCAGTGATGCATTTTAACATAACACGTTGACAGGTGCTCATCAAAAATTAGGAAAATACAGACATGGACAAAAGCATTCCCGGTACAACCGACGACTTACGGACGAAACGGTTCTACCATGGTACACGGACTGAACCGATGCCGGGAGATCTGATCAAGTCCGGCAATCCTCTGGACGTCGGTGGTGGGGACGAGATAACAACCTATGTTTACCTGACTCCCAATTTGGATGCGGCGATTTGGGAGGCAGAAATTGCGGTCGGCGAAGATCAGGCAAGAGTTTATATAGTAGAACTGATCGGAGAAGTCGAGGATATCTCTAACCAGACAGACTGGAAGTCTCCGGGTCATCCCTGGATGTCATTTCGTTCCCGAGAGCCGTTGAAGGTTATTGGCGAGATCACGGAGTGGACTCTTTACCATGGCACACGCGCTGATCTAAAACCGGGAGATCTTATCAAGCCGGGACTTACTCCTAACTTTGGCAATAAAGTTAGGAGAACAACCTACGTCTATCTTACCCGCACATTGGATGCAGCTACATGGGGAGCGGAGTTAGCCGCCGGTGATGGTCCGGGCAGAATTTACATTGTGGAACCGACCGGCGTGATAGAAGATGACCCCAATTTGACGGATAAGAAATTTCGTGGTAATCCGACGAAGTCATTCCGCTCCCGTGAGCCGCTACGGGTTACAAGTGAAATCATTGATTGGCATGGGCACTCACCCGAAGCGCTCAAAGCCATGCAGGATGCCCTTGAACAACTTGAGCAACTTGGTGTTGAGCCTATTGATGACTGAACGAAATAAATAATTAATATGGCAGTGTTGGATTTTAACAACATGTTCCGCAAGGTGTGAAATACATCGCTATTTCACACAACTTATGAAACAGTAACTTTTGTAGAAAAGGAATTATATCTGTACATTGTATCTGTACAATAAAAAGGTTGTTGATATGTCAATTAGTTTAACTTATACCCAGGCGCGAGCTAATCTTGCAAAATTATTAGATGAGGTTTCGCTCAATAAGGAAGTGATAATTATTAATCGTAAAAATGCTGAAAATGTAGCTTTGGTCTCCGAAAGTGAACTGTCCGGTATTTTAGAGACAGCGCATCTCCTGCGTTCACCAAAAAATGCACAACGTTTATTAAAAGCATTATTAGAAGTTCAGAATGAGAAAAATACCCCACAGTCCTTAGAAGACCTAAAAAAGGAATTCGGTCTTGAAAATTAAATCGTCAAAAGAGCGGTTAAGCATATTTCACAATGATTTTAGAGAAGACTTGGCGCATTGGATAAAAGTAGATCGTAAAGTTGCGTTGCGAGTTTTGGATTTGGTTGAGGCAATTATGCGAAATCCTTTTGAAGGAATGGGTAAACCGGAACCGCTCCGCTATCTGGGTAGTGGTGTTTGGTCTAGGAGATTAACGCAAGAACATCGCATTGTTTATGTTGTTGGCGATGACAAAATCAATTTTCTTCAATGCAAATATCATTATTAGAAGAAGTATAACTTAAACCAGAGGCGGGTGAACAAGAGAAAAATAAATTGTTAAATAATTTGGTAGTGTTGGATTTTAACATAACACACCATTATAAACTAAAATATTGAAATTGTAATATGAAAACATCTTTATTTATGATAGCTCTTTTGTTATTCGTAGGTTGCGATAAATCTGTTGAACCTATTAGAGAATACTATTCAGAAATAAAAGGTATTGTAGTTGTTGGTAATAATACAGAATTACTTGATAGTGTTTTAGTTGGATTTAAAAATCTAAGTATTCCAGATAGTCTAATTTTTATCGGAGATTCTATTTCTATAAATATATTAAATGACCCCAAAAACTTATCTCCTTTTACGGCACCATTTATGTTTTCAGTTAATGGACAGTTTCAATTTGGTTTTGCTTTTGCAGCTAAACCTCCTATACATTATGATCAAATGTTTGCTTATAAACCGGGGAAAAAACTTTGGAGATTTGATTCGAATAAAGATACCGTATTTCACTTAAACGCAAATCTTGATTCTATTATGATTAGAATGTTGATTAAATGATTCAAATGAAAATAGTATTTTATATTTTTTGCTTCATCTTAACTACTTTTAATTAGCTAATGGATGGTGTAAAAGCCACACTTCTCAGCTTTGGACATATAACTAATCTGCTTTACAAAATGAAGACAGTTCGTTAGCGAAATAAAAATTTTCTCCATATTTTTACATCAAGTGTGAAGGATCACCCTTTTTTATTCAACTTAGAAATCCAATTATACTTGAAATACATAATTCTCATATCTCTTTTTCTTTTTTATGCTTTCTTTCAATATCAAGAGAAGCAAACAAGCGCTGTTGGTGATATAATCGACAGCACAGCCGTTAAAGTAAATGTTGATGATTCGAGTAGAAGTAAAATTAAACAAGTGGCAAAAGTATTCTCTTCCTATTCAATCAAAGTTTCTTTAGATGTTCAAAAGAAGCTGCTCAAAGCTTCACAGATCATTAAGTGGAAAAATCCATCTACCATTCCAACCTCTGAACTTTATTTTCATCTTTACCCGAATGCTTTCGGCAACAAGCGAACAGAATTTTTAAGTGGGAGAAGAATCCCCGGCAATTCCCATTCTCATATTAATATCAATAAATTAACAGTAAACGGTAAACCAAAATCATTAAATTATTCTTCCAGCAGAACAGGTAATCGTTTTGATAGTACGGTTGCCAAAATCGATATAGATCAACCGGTAAATCAGTATGATTCGCTTGAAATTGCGTTTGAGTATGAGGTAAAAATTCCCAAAGCTTACAGCCGCTTTGGGTACGATGCGAACGAAATATTTTTCTTCTTAGCGCAGTGGTTTCCCAAATTAGGAGTGTATGAAAATGGAAGCCTGCCTGGCACAGCGGGGTGGGTTTGCGACCCTTATTATCCTTTCACGGAATTCTATGCAGATTTCTCCAACTACTCGCTTGAAATAACCATTCCAAATAGTTTCAAACTTGCCTCTTCCGGTGAAGTGATAAGTAAAAAAGTCGAATCGAAGAACACAACGTATAAAGTAGTTCAAAATAATATTCATGATTTTGCCTGGCTTGCCGCTAAAGATGTTCTGGATTTTACCGATACAATCAAACGGAAAGATCATTCGGAAGTTACTGTTCATTACATTCTTCAAACTACAAATGAGGGGAGTCGAAATAGAGTTTCTACAGCTGTAAACAATGCTTTTAATTTCTTTGAAAAAAATATCGGAACGTATCCATACAGAACGCTAACGGTTATAGACGCACCAACAAAAGCCGGAATGATCCGCGCAATGGAGTATCCCGCGCTTTTCACTTTTTCCAAAGATTATTTTTCTCCGGAGTTTACCAAAGATTTAGATGAAGTTATTCTTCATGAATTCTCTCATCAATATTTTTATGGTATCCTCGCCAATAATGAATCAACCGAAGCCTGGCTTGATGAAGGGTTTGCTGAATACATTTCTCAAAAAATATTGCAAAAAAAATATGGACAAAGATTCGCTTCGTTTAAGCTTTTCGGTTATCTGCCGGTAACCGGGATGGAACTTCTTGCGATCGAAAGGATTCCCTTTATTTATACGCTTACACAAATTCCCAAACCGTTTGAAGCTGATTTGATGGCTGCATACTACTCATATGCAACATTTGGAACGTTGAGCGATACAAGTTTCCGTTTGTTGAACAGGAGGGTCTATCAATCAGTTTCGTACGCAAAGGGAGCGCTGTTCCTTTTTACGTTGGAAAAATATCTTGGCGAAAAGAAACTACTATTTGTTTTGAGGCAATACTTTAATCAGTACAAATTTAAACATCCAACAGCGAGTGATTTTTTTGCAGCGCTAAGAAAGTTCAGTCATCAAAATATCGAGTGGCTTATAACAGATTTTTATGAAAAGTCCTACACGTGTGATTACAAAATACTTGGGATTGATGTTTCCCCTGAACGGCATCGAGCTGAAATTGTTATTGTGAGGGATGGAGAAGCAGTTGTACCGCTGGAAATTGATCTTTACACCGATATGGACACTATAAAAACTTTTTGGAATGGTAAAGAAAAAATTAAGCGATTCACCTTTAACACAAGAAATACTATTATCGCTGCGGAGATTGATCCTCAGCGAAAAAATTTATTCGATCTCAATTTTGCAAACAACTCGTATACAATGAAAACGCAATACAGCGGCGCTCTTTATATTTCCACGCGATGGTTCTTCTGGGTGCAAAACTTGCTGATGATCTTCGGAGGATTGTCTTGAACCTTTCGATAAAAGAAATTCTTGTGAATGGTTCACGTTTGGTTTTTGCTCACCGGAAATTTGTTCTCCTTTTCTGGATCACTAATATCGTTTTTGCGTTTGCTTTATCTCTTCCTTTATTTTCAGTACTTCAGCATGGTTTAGCGAACTCTCTTATAAATAGTAATCTCAGTCTGGGCTTTGATTATCTCTGGTATGTGCAGTTTCGTCATATCTATAGAAACTCACTTGATGCAATACCTATTCTTCTGTATGCTTTTGCCGGTGTGTATGTTCTTGTACAGCTTTTCTATTTGGGTGGGTTGTTGTCGGTTTATACCAACTCAAAAAAAAATCACGTTGTTGATTTCTTTTACGGAAGCGTAAAATATTTTATAAGATTTCTGAAAATTGCTGTTGTTGTTGGAGCGCTTTACTTTGCAGCAATCAGTATTAACGTTCTGATAGATTATGGGATCAAACAAATCTTTTTAGAAAAAGAGAATGCTGCCGTTGAATTTGCAGTGCAGATATTCCGTTATCTCTTCTTTCTTCTTCTCATTAGTATCATTAACATTATTTCAGATTATACGAAAATTGCGATCGTGGTAATTGATTCAACAAAATTGTTCCGATCGCTCTACAAATCTTTCCAGTTCATCAAAAAGAATTTTGTTAAAGTGATGACGGTTTATTTTATCATGTTGGTATTTGTGGCGATTGGCGCGACAATTTATAATGTCGTTGACAGTTTCCTTCCCAAAAAGCCGGTTTACTTCCTCCTTCTTACCTTTCTAATTCAGCAGTTGTTAATTATATTTCGGGTGCTCATCAGGATGTACTTTTATTCCACAGAGTTATTAATTTTTACCGACGGCGAAGCCCAAACGGTTTCGCCCGCTTTTGAAGAAATTAGTTAAGGAAGACTGTTATGGCGATTTTGCCAATTACTCTTTACGGAGATAAAATATTAAGGAAAAAAGCGATCCGCATTTCAAAAGTTGATGCGAAGATCCTTACCTTAATTAATGATATGTTTGAAACAATGCGAAACGCCGATGGAATGGGCTTGGCGGCTAATCAGGTTGGCAGCCATAAATCTATTTTTATCTACGATTTATCTTCAGTAAAAGGATTTGAAAAAACAAAACCTATGGTTTTCATAAACCCCAAAATTGTCGAATACTCTGCAGAGACTACAGTGATGGAAGAAGGTTGCCTGAGTTTACCCGGTATTCGTGCAAAAGTTGAAAGACCGGTAGGAATAAAACTTCTTTATCAAGATTTAGATCTGAATGATCACATACTTGAAGATGATGATTTACTTGCCCGCGTTATCCAGCATGAGTACGACCATTTACAAGCAACATTTTTTACCGACCGCCTCGATGACGAGGGGAAAAAGATGGTGAAAAAACCTCTTCAAAAAATTGTTTCGAGAAAAGTTGAGATCGAATATCCGATTACGGATAAAGGGACAATGTAATTCTTTATGAAAATAATTTTTTTCGGAACACCCGCTTTTGCGATTCCATCACTTCAAATTATTCTCGATCATAGACATGAAGTTGCTGCCGTTGTTACTGCACCGGATAAACCGAGAGGGCGGGGAAAGCAGGTTTCTTTTATGCCTATTAAAGCATTTGCTCTTGAACATTCCATAAAAGTTCTTCAACCGGAAAATCTAAAAGATGAAAACTTTATTTCGGAGTTAGAAGAATTAAATGCCGATCTTTTTGTTATAGTGGCGTTCCGGATTTTGCCGAAGAAAATATTTTCGATGCCGAAATTCGGATCATTTAATTTGCATGGTTCGCTTCTTCCTAAGTTTCGCGGAGCCGCACCGATACAATGGGCATTAATAAAAGGCGAGAAAACAACAGGCGTAACAACTTTTGCTCTTGCGGAAAAAGTTGATACCGGGAATGTTTATTTAAAAAAAGAAATTCCGATTGAAGATGAAGATAATTTCGGTTCTCTTCATGATAAATTAAGTTCACTCGGAAGTCAAGCCGTTATCGAAACAGTTAAAATGATTGCCTTGCAATCCCCCCAGATGCGGGATCAACTACTTCCGCAGGATAATTCAGCGGCGACACCGGCTCCTAAAATAACCAAAGAGCTTTGTGCGATTAACTGGGCGTGGGATGCAGTTGAGATTCATAATTTAGTACGTGGACTTTCGCCTTTCCCGGCAGCCTTTTTCGTCCATCAGCAAAAAACATATAAAGTTTATAAAACTAAAGTCGTTGAGCGAAATCTTGCACCGGGAGAAATTCAAGAAACTCCGGCAGAGTTGATATTTGGCTGTGGAAATAATTCATTGAGCATTTTGGAAATCCAGCAGGAAGGAAAGAAACGTTTGAAGATTGAAGAGTTTTTGAGAGGGTACAGGTTTAACAAGTGAAGGATAATAATGAGTTTGGTAGAAATCTAATTGTGCGGATTTTGTTAAGTAGAAAGAATGTTTGAAAGAATGGATGAATGAAAAAAATCAATTGATTTATTTTATCGAAAGATCATTCAGCCATGCAATCATTCATCCATTCAAGCTGCATTGATCGATAGACTATTTACTTGTTCGATTATATGTTTGAAAATAATGAATTAGAAATTTACTACTGGTTTTTATTATTACGTTTATAAAAAGAGGATTTCATGGATTATAAGAATAATATTTTAGAGGCGATTGGTAATACACCGTTGATAAAGTTGAACAAGATAAATAAAGGTTTGAAGCCGTTAATCTTAGCGAAACTTGAATCGGTGAATCCCGGCGGCAGCGTTAAAGACCGCATCGGTATTGCAATGCTTGATGACGCTGTTAACCGCGGAGTTATCAAACCCGGCGGAACGGTTGTGGAAGCGACAAGCGGAAATACCGGAATTGGTTTAGCGTTAGCTGCGGCAATCCGCGGCTTTCAATCTGTCTTTGTTGTTACCGATAAAGTTAGTTCGGAAAAAATTAATTATTTAAAGGCGCTCGGTGCGCAGGTAATTGTTTGTCCGAACGCAGTGAAACATGATAGTCCTGATTATTATGTTAATGTGGCGCGTAAAATTGCAGCGGAAACGCCAAACGCATTATTCATGTATCAATACGCGAATCCGGCAAATCCGAAAGCGCACTACGAAACGACCGGTCCTGAAATTTGGAAACAAACTGACGGAAAAATCACTCACTTTGTTGCGGGAATTGGCACTGGCGGAACAATAAGCGGTGTTGGAAGATATTTAAAAGAAAAAAATCCGAATATTAAAATTATCGGCGCTGATCCGGTCGGTTCTATTTTAAAAGAATATAAAAAAGATGGAAAGCTTCGTGAAGGTGTTCCTTATTTAGTTGAAGGCATTGGTCAGGATTGCATCCCTGAGAATATTGATTTTCCCGTTATAGATGAAATAATTAATGTCTCTGATTTCGATTCATTTTCTGTTTCACGTGCTTTAACAAAAGAAGAAGGAATTTTCTGCGGAGGCAGTACAGGAACGATTGCAAAAGCTGCTTTAGAAATCGCAAAAGATTTACCTGAAGATGCGGTTATCGTTTTTATTGTTTGCGATACCGGTGAAAGATATTTAAGTAAAATGCACAGCGAAGAATGGCTAAAAGAAAAGCGGCTGTTAAATCGGGAGATGAAATCGTTGAGAGATTTATCCAACGCAAAGAAAAATGGTCCGGTAAAAAATTTGGTTTTTTTGCAAGCGAAAGATAAAGTTCGCCATGCTATAGAAGTCCTTAACACAAATGGCTTCTCGCAAATTCCGGTAATTGAAAATGGACAATCGGTCGGCAGTATTCGCGAAGCAAAAGTTATGGCAAGTTTGGTTGATAACCATACGTTGCTTGATGCTACAGTAGAAGAGGTAATGGGTTCTTCATTTCCTTCGCTTGATGAAAAAACTGATCTTCAAATTGTAAAGAAACATTTGGCGGAATCTCCCGCTGTTTTAGTTTTGGAATTCGGAAGAATCATTGACATTGTTACGCGGTACGATATAATCGAATACGCTTCATCATTATAAAATTTGAAAGGTACAATATGGGATTTTCAACAGATGCAATTCATGCAGGACAAAAAGCCGATTTAGAGACCGGTGCAGTTATTACTCCGGTTTATTTAACCTCAACGTATCATCAACCCGAACTTGGCGTGCACAAAGGGTATGAATATGGACGGACACATAATTTAACACGCGCGGCGCTGGAAGCAAACATCGCAACACTTGAAAAAGGAAAATACGGAATTGCATTTGCTTCAGGTCTTGCTGCAATCAATTCTTTGATGGCATTGCTGAAATGCGGCGACCATGTAATTGTTACCGATAACGTTTACGGCGGAACCTACCGCTTGTTTGAATTAATCATGACCGATTTCGGAATATCTTTTTCGTGGGTTGATACTTCCACTGTGAAAAATATTGAAGCGGAAATAAAGCCAAACACAAAAATGGTCTATGTTGAGACGCCGACAAATCCGATGTTAACATTAACCGATCTAAAAGCAGTCGCAAATCTTTGTAAAGAAAAAAATCTCATCAGCGTAGTTGATAACACCTTTATGAGCCCGTATTTTCAGCGTCCAATTGAGTTTGGGATTGATATCGTTCTGCACAGCACAACAAAATATTTAAACGGACATAGTGATATTATTGGTGGAATTGTAGTAACCGGAAATGAAAAAATTCAAGAACGGTTACGCTACATTCAAAATGCTGCGGGAGCGGTTCCATCGCCATTTGACTGCTGGTTGACGCTGCGTTCAACAAAAACTCTCGCGGTGAGAATGGATCGGCATAATGCCAACGCAATGAAAATTGCAAAATATTTAACGCAGCACCCCAAAGTAAAAAAAGTTTTTTATCCCGGATTGACGGAACATCCGCAGCACGAACTTGCAAAAAAACAAATGTCCGGCTTCGGCGGAATGATCTCCGTTGAGTTTGACACTTTTGAAACCGCAAAACAATTTTTGAATAATGCAAAAGTTTTTACGCTTGCAGAAAGTCTCGGCGGAGTTGAAAGTCTTTTATGCCATCCTGTTTCGATGACCCATGCATCTGTTCCAAAAGAAAAAAGAGAAAAATTCGGTTTAACGGAAAAACTTGTCCGCTTCTCTGTGGGTATTGAAGATGTTGAAGATTTAATTGCAGATATTGAGCAGGCAATTAAATAAATCTATAACCAATGAACCTTCAAGAAAATTATAATTTACAAAAGAAGAATACCTTCGGATTAAGGTTATTCGCTAAATACTTTTGCGAAGTTTTTTCTATAACTGAACTGAAAAAGGTTCTCGAACAGTTTAAAGGTGAAAAAATTTTACTTCTCGGCAGCGGAAGCAATATTCTGTTTACAAAAAACTTTGACGGGTTAGTGCTTCAATTCAATCAAAAAGGGATCTATAAAATAGAGGAAGATAGAGATTCTGTTCTGTTAGAAGTTTTTGCTGGCGAATTGTGGGATGACTTTGTTTCTTATTGTGTGGGGAATAATTTTTATGGAGTTGAAAATTTATCATTGATCCCGGGAACCGTTGGAGCCGCGCCAATTCAGAATATCGGAGCCTATGGACAAGAAGTGAAGGATACTTTCTTTGCGTTAAATGGAATTTATTTAACAGATAGTTCTGAAAAAACATTCATCAAACACGATTGTAATTTCGGATACCGAACAACTATTTTCAAAAATGAATTAAAGAATAAATTCATCATCACATCCGTTCTTTTTAGATTACAGAAAAATTTTGAATTGAACACTCATTATGGTTCAATAGAACAAGAGTTGAAAAGTATCGGGAAGAAAAATCCCACGCTGGCAGACATTCGCAATATTGTGATAAAAATTCGGAATGATAAACTTCCCGATCCAAAAGTACTTGGCAATTCCGGGAGCTTTTTCAAGAATCCCGAAATAGAAAAAAATCATTATGCAAAATTAAAAGCAGGATTCCCATCACTTAAAGGATTTCCCACTTCAGAAGATACGATCAAAATTCCCGCAGGCTGGTTAATTGAACAGTGCGGCTGGAAAGGAAAGAGAACCGGTAATGTCGGAGTCCACGAACATCAAGCGCTTGTGCTTGTTAATTATGGAAAAGCGGATGGAAACGAAGTTCTTCAACTTTCTCAGAAAATCAAAGAAGACGTTTATCAAAAGTTTGAAATTCAATTAGAAGAAGAAGTCAATATCGTGTGACAAAACTTTTTTTACCTGTCCCATTTTCCGTAAATTTCATCATCATAATTGAGAAAAAGAGAACCGATTGTTAAAGTTCGTTTTAGAAGCGCAAGAGAATAAAGCAAGAGCGGGATATTTTAATACCGCGCATGGAGTTGTACAGACTCCTATTTTTATGCCGGTCGGCACACAAGGAACGGTGAAAGCTGTTAATCCAATTCAACTTGTTGATGATATTAAAGCGCAAATAATTTTAGGGAATACGTATCATCTTTATCTGCGCCCGGGAACTGCTATCATAGAAGAAGCTGGCGGCTTGCACAAATTTATGAATTGGCAAAGACCAATTCTTACCGATAGCGGAGGTTTTCAAGTATTTAGTTTGTCAGAATTGCGCAAATTAAAAAAAGATGGCGTTGAATTCCGTTCGCATCTTGATGGCTCAAAACATTTTTTTACTCCCGAAAAGGTAATTGGAATTCAACGTATGATCGGTTCCGACATCATGATGGTTTTGGATGAATGCACTCCGTTTCCGTGTGATTATGAGTATGCAAAGAAGTCAAAAGAATTAACTTCAGCCTGGGCTGTTTCGAATAAAGAAGCTTTTGAAAACACGAAACCGCTTTACGTGCATGAGCAATATCTTTTCGGAATTGTTCAAGGCAGCGTTTACAAAGATTTACGTGAAGAATCTGCTTCCGATTTAACCAAATTGAACTTTGACGGTTACGCCATCGGCGGATTAGCAGTTGGAGAACCGACAGAAACTATGTACGAATTAGTTAATTTTACGACCGATTTAATGCCGGAACAAAAACCCCGTTATTTAATGGGAGTTGGCAGACCGGAAAATATTCTTGAAGGTATTGAGCGCGGCATTGATATGTTTGACTGCGTGATGCCGACCCGGAATGCCCGGAACTCGTATTTGTTTACGTCAAACGGTATTCTTTCAATGAGGAACAACAAATACAAGAGTGATTTTTCCCCGGTTGATGATGCGTGCGATTGCTACACGTGCAAAAATTTTACGAGAGCATATCTGCGGCATTTGTTTATCGCTAAAGAAATTTTAGCTTTGGAGTTAGCATCTGTACATAATTTGCACTTTTATCTTAAACTGGTTACCGAAGCAAGAAAAAATATTTTAAACGGAACTTTTAAAACCTGGAAGGAATCAATTCTTCCGAAAATTTCACAACAAAAAACAATAATGGAGAACTAAATGAATTATCTTATAGCTATGGCTCCTGCTCCCGGTCAAGACGGCGGCGGAAGTATGATCAGCACACTCGTAATGTTCGGCGCTATTTTCGCAATTTTTTATTTTATGATCATTCGTCCGCAACAGAAACGAGCTAAGGAAAAAGAAAAACTTATCAGCGGTATTCAAAAAGGAGATAAAGTTATTACTTTAAGTGGAATTCACGGAACAGTTGATACCGTTGAAGATAAAACCATCCTTTTGAAAGTTTCCGATAACGTTAAAATGAAGTTTGAGAAATCTGCTATCGGCGTTGTTACTCAAGCCAAAGAAGGAAATTAGTAGAGAATAGATGGATGAATGACAATTAAAAGATTGAATGATTGCATGAACGTATGGTTGAATGATGGATTTATTTTATTAAATCGGTTACACAAAAACATATTATAGTTTGAAATTCCGTAGCACGGACTTTAGTCTGTGCTAAGATTTTACCACATGAATTATTAAAGTTTTTCTTATTGAACCATTTACACGTTCATCCATGCACTCATTCATCCATTCTTGTTCACATGTATAATTGATCTAAATACGAAAATATTCTGAAAGAGAAAGCATAAGGTTACCCTCTATGTTTTGTAACGTTGAAGAAGCAATTGAAGAAATAAAAAACGGAAAAGTGATCATCATTATTGATGACGAAGACCGCGAGAATGAAGGCGATTTTGTCTGTGCGGCGGAATTCGTTACTCCCGAAATAATTAATTTTATGATCACTCACGGCAAAGGATTAGTCTGCATTTCTCTTACCGGTAAACGCCTGGAAGAACTTGAACTGCCCTTAATGGTTGATGAAAACTCTGCTTTACACGGAACGCAATTTACCATAACCGTTGATGCCGTTGAAGGAACAACCACCGGAATTTCCGCGGCAGATAGAGCCGTAACAATAAAAAAAATGATTGATCCTAATTCAAGAAGAAATGATTTTGCGGTTCCCGGACACATCTTTCCCCTTCGCGCGATGGATGAAGGAGTTCTTCGCCGCGCCGGACATACCGAAGCCGTTGTTGATTTGTGCAGCCTTGCCGGACTTAATCATGCCGGAGTACTTTGTGAAATTTTACAAGACAATGGAGAGATGGCGCGCACTCCGCAGCTTATTGAACTTGCCGAAAAATTCAATTTAAAAGTTCTTACCGTAAAAGATTTAATTCAGTATCGAATTAAAAAAGAAAGTCTTGTAGAAAAAATTACAGAGATCAATCTTCCGACTTCAAAAGGAAATTTCAGAATGTTCCTCTTCCAAAATAAAGTTGAGAAGAAAGAACACCTCGCTTTGGTTAAAGGAGAAATTGATTCCTCCAAACCCGTGCTTGTTCGCATGCATTCCGAATGTTTGACAGGCGATGTTTTCCATTCTTTGCGGTGCGACTGCCACGACCAGCTTAACCGTGCAATTGAAATGATCGAAGAAGAAGGAGTCGGTGTTGTCGTATATATGCGGCAGGAAGGACGCGGCATTGGTTTGGCGAATAAATTACTCGCATATAATTTACAAGACGAAGGAAAAGATACCGTCGAAGCGAACGAAGCCCTCGGTTTCCGTGCTGATTTACGTGACTACGGAATAGGCGCGCAAATTCTGCTTCAACTTGGTATCCGCAAAATAAAATTGTTGACCAACAATCCTAAAAAAGTAGTCGGATTAAAAGGATATGACCTTGAAATTGTAGAACGTATCCCGATAGAAATTCTCCCGAACGCAAATAATCTTCGCTACTTACAAACGAAAAGAGATAAAATGGGGCATTTGATTTTGAATGAGAAGGGGAAACAGAAATAAATTTATAACAGCGGATTT
>Ga0100398_1002170_pt1 | contig 16525 bp, 8 predicted proteins | sample CryGeymeta201522_FD_81568 | JGI IMG/M metagenome (GOLD analysis project Ga0100398, IMG submission 81568) | Groundwater microbial communities from Crystal Geyser aquifers in Utah, USA - Crystal Geyser metaG 2015-22 | ecosystem: Environmental > Aquatic > Deep subsurface > Groundwater | place: USA... | reverse complement strand
TCTGCTCGGTGAAAGCGTTGCGCCCAGAGAACACGATCACGATCACGAGCCCGGGAACGTCTACGGGCTCGACCCCCTCGACGTCCTGCGCAATCTTGGCGTCACCATCGACGATGGCCCGCGCCTCAGCAACGTGGATGATGAACCTCTCGCCGAGGGCGCGCATCCACCGCCCGCGGAGCACACCGCCTTGGGCAAGATCTCCGAACTCTACGCCGTGCGCTTCGCGTACCGCGCGACCTGGTCCCATCCATCCTTCCTGCTGAACGACGCCACCGAGACAGCGACGATCTGATCACGCCCACGGGCAATGAAGCCTGGGCCCATGCTCACGCGCTGTATCCGCACAAGGCCGCGATCGGCGCCGATGTCGATGGCGACGGGAGGGACGAGATCGCGACCGCCTACGCGGCGATTCGAGACGAGAGCAGTACGGAACGCGTCGACTCACCGCTGTGGGGGTCCGCCGGTAGCTTCGAGGCCAAGCTCACGGGCAGCGTGGCGGCGGACTTCCTCTGGGGCTCGGGTTCGGAGATCACCTAGACCTCGGCCATCGAGAATCCCGCCGGACATGACGTCGTGGTGTTCACGGCGGTTGCCTTCGACGCCTACGCCTACCGCGTGATCGCTTCTCCCGATGCGGCAGAGGCCGGCGCAGCGCGACGCGTTGATCGCGAGCAGCCATTCCAGGACAGGCTCGGCCGCTGACCATCGTCGACTACTGGGTTCAGGAGCGGACGTGACGCCGATCTCGACTGGCCGGGGCTTCCATTCGCCGACGAACGCCCTGGCCCGTCAGAGACCCAGGCCCGAGGCGATGGCGTTGGCGGGCATGGCGCCGCTCAGGCGCTTGGCCTCACGGCCGTGCTGGAAGAGGATCATGGTCGGGATGCCAGTGATGCCGAAGCGCGACGCCACGTCGGGCACCGCGTCCGTGTTGAGCTTGGCCACGAGCAGCGAGCCTGCCTTCTGCTTGGCCAGCTTCTCCAGCTCCGGGCCGACCGTGCGACAGGGACCGCACCAGGGCGCCCAGAAGTCGACCAGGACGGGCAGGGGCGACCCCAGGATGAGCTCGTCGAAGGCCATGCCGTCGGGGAGCTGAACCGGCGCCGTCACCGGGCCCAGGTTGGTCTTGCACTGACCACAATGCGGAATCTCGAGCAGATGCGACGCAGGGACGCGGTTCTTCGAGCCGCAGCTCGGACATTCGAGAATCATGCCCACACCATGCGTCGCGGATCGTCCGCGTCAACGGTCGCCGAGTGAACGATCGATCGCCGTCAGCCGGCGTCCTCGGTTTCGCTGACGGTGATGACCCGCGCGGGCAGGACGCTCGTGGCGCTGGGTTCGTCGGACGGGAACGCGAGCATGCCGAGCCCACGCTGCGAGCCCGTGGCGACGAAGCGCAAGGGTAGCGGGATGGAGAAGGTCTGACCCGCGGACAGAGCGCGCAGGCTCAGGCGCACGACGCCTCCTTCCCTCAGCTCGACATTCGCCACCGCCGCGTTGCTGATCAGAGCTTGCCGCACCGTGTCGTCGAGATCGGCGCTCGCCGGCAGCGAGAACTCGACGATGGGATCGTGGATCTCGCGCGACGCGCGCACGGTGAGCTCGAAGAGTCCACGCTCGTCGAGGCTGGCCGAGTCGCCGCGCAAGCTGAGCGCGAGCGGACCTGCACGACCTCCAAGCGCCCGATCGTAGGAGGCCTCGAGCCGCGTCAGCAGGGCTGCGTCGGACGTCACCTCGATCTCGGAGCGTCTCCCCGGCCGCACCGGGACGTCGAGGGTGAAGGCTCCATCCGTCATGGAGGCCTCGCCGCGCGTGCCGTCGATGCGCGTGTGCATGACGGCCTCGCCCGGATCGCCCATGGCGCCGTAGCCCGCGCTGGCCAGGAGCCAGAACTGTTGCTCCTCCGAGCCCCCGAGCAGCGCGCCCTCGTAGCGCAGCGCGCCGCGTACCAGGGCGGCGGCGAGCTCGCGATCACCGGCTTGCCAGGCCGCCAAGGAGAGCGCCAGGGTGGCGGCCGCTTGCTCGGCGTGACCCGCGGCCTCCGTGAGCTCGAGCAGCTGACCCGAACCGCTCGCCACGAGGTGGGAGCGTGCGATGCGGAGCATGGAGAGACCGTGCAGATCCGTCGGGTCGGCCAGCAGGAGCGCCGCCGCCGCGCGCGCCAGAGCGGCGTTGTCCTCCGGCAGGTCGCGCAACACCCGACGCAGCCCGGGCAGCGCCGTCGAGAGCGCTCGCGAGAGCGCGTCTCCCTCGCTCTCCTCCGCGGCCGAGGACACGACGCCTCGCGTCGCGAGCGCGGCCACGGCCGCTGCGCTCGTGTTGCGGCCGAGCTCGCCGGTGAGGCGATTTGCCATGCGCTGACCCGCCGCCCGCGCCTGCTCGTCGTCCAGCAGGCTGCTGACGGCCACGAGGCCGGCGGCCGTCTCGATCAAAGAATCGCGTCCGCTGACGAGACCGCCCGTCTCGGCTCGCAGCAGCCTGGCGCGCAGCTCGGGCGACAGCCTGTCGCCGCTCATGGCCATCGAGAAGGCGTAGAGCCCCGGTGACGTCTCGCCGAGTCGAGCGACGGCGGGATCGCGCCACAGGGCACGCGGTGTGACGACGACGAGGCGCGCATGCAGACCGCGTGCGTCCGCGGGCGGTTCGAGCGTGAACTCGAGGCCGTCGGCGTCCGTCATGGCCGTCCCGGCGATCGCGAGAGGCAGATCGCCTACGCTGACGCGCAGCCCCTGAACGACCGTCATCGCGCGCTCGCCCGCGCCCAGGCCAAGCGTCAGCGTCCCATCCCCGGGCTCCGTCGCCTCGAGTTCCACGGACAGCTCACGGCTCTCTCCGGCTGGCACCTGGGTCTGCGCCGGGGCGTCTGCCTGAAGACCTCGCGCTTGGAGCGCGGCCCGCACGTCGAGCGCGTGGTCCGAGAGGTTCGTCAGGTGCACCTGGGCGCGCACGTGCTCTCCCGCTCGCAAGCGCGTCGGGAGCACTGCGTCCGCCAGCAGATCGCCGCCCGCGAAGGCCTCCGCGAGCTGCACCTGCCGCTGCCCGTCGCTGCCGAAGACCTCGAGCACGGCGCCCACGGGACGGGGCACGCTGCCGGCGTCCACGACGACGGCGTGATCGCTGCCGTCGAGGCGGAAGCTCTCCCGGCTCACCAGACCCACGGGATCGCGCGGGCGCAAGAGCGCCAGGGCGAAGGCATCCGGTCGAGCGACCTCGGGCAACGTGCCACCATCGACGGGCGAGTCGTCCGTGGTCTCTTCCGTCGACACCACCGGCTGGTCCATGCCGAAGAGCTCGGCCACGGAGCGCAGCGTGGCGCGCGCCACCTCCACACCGGAGAGACGCGCCAGCAGATCCTCTTCGCCCACGGCCTGGGCGTAGAGCCCTCCGCTGCGCAGCACGCGCGCGGTCGGATCCGAGAGATCGTCCCGCGTGCCGAAGCGCCCGTCGGGTCCTGCGCTGACCACGGCGTAGCCCTGCACAGGCGCCAGCGGGCCGCCGCGGGTCGAGCGCATCAACGCGAAGGCGTTGCCCCAGCCGTCGATGAATTCACGCGCGTCGAGCGACTCGCCGTCCGGCAACTCCATGCCCTCTTCGGCCATGTTGCGCAGCCAGAGCTCCGGCTCGCCGAGGCGCGCCCAGGGCAGGTCGAAGTCTCGCTGCTTCACGAACTCGCGCATGCCGATCAGCACGCGGAAGAGGCGTCGTCGTGTCAGGCGTCGGGCCACGGCGTCGTAGTCGAAGTCGCGATCGAGGCGCTGCAAGGTCGAGAGCACGAGCGGCTCTCCGCCCAATCCGGTGGCGCCCTCGGCGCCCAGGCCCCCGTCGTTGCCCAGCGACTCGAGCACGTGCTCGTTCAGCCTCAGGCGTCCGCGCTCGCGCACGGCGACGCTGTCGAGATCACCCGGTACCGCCTGGTCCAGACGGCTCTCGAGTGCACGGAAGATCAAGCCCAGGCGTCCCTCCGTGAAGCGCGATCGCGCGCGCCAGGGATCGCGCAGCACGCCTTCTGTCTCCGGTGCGCCCACCGTGGGCATGGCCACCGCGTGGGCAAGGCGCAGAGCGGCCGGCGCCGTGCGATCGCGCGGTGTGCGCAGCGCGAGCTCGGCGCGCGTGTAGATCTCGCTGAAGGGACGCGCCTGCTCGCCGCCTAAGGTCTGGAAGAGCGCGCGCGCCTGGGCCAAGGGCAGCACCGCGAGGCGCGCGAACTGTCCTCGGGTCGCGTGCACCGAGAACTGAAGCGCGCCTTGATCGGTCGTGCTGCTGCGCAGACTGGCCGCGCCCGGCTGTGGCATGACCTGGGCCATCACGCTCGAGCCGCGGACCTCCTGATGTTGCGCGCCGAAGAGCGCGCGCGTGCGCAGGAGCACCGCTCCCACGTAGTCGCTCGGCGTGGTGATCCGGGCCTCGTTCGTCGTGGGCGTGAGCACCTGCGTGGCGAAGGGGCGCAGCGACGAGCCTTCGAAGCGGAAGGCCGTGAGCACGAGGGGCAAGCGACTCGCCGCGCGCGTGCGTCGAAGGTGGACCTCCAGATCCTGACCCGGCGCGACCACGTAGTGCGTGAGTCGAGTCAGGCTCGTGGCGTCGGGATCGAGCGGGATGCACAGCTCGTGGCTGTAGGCCGCCGGGGTCCCCACCTCGAGCGTGGCCGTGGCCGCCGCACCTCCACAGCCGTCCGTGCCATCGCCCACGTGCAGCCCCGCCGGCATGGGCAGGAGCGCCGCTCCGTCGCCGTCCGCCGTGGCCTCGACCGTGCGTCCGTCGGCGAGGCGCAGGCGCACGGGCATGCCCGAGGTGGACTCCCCATCGCTGCGCCCGACTCGAACGAGCACGTCGCCTCCGAGCTCCGGCGAGAGCGTCGCGCCCTCGAAGGAGGCGCGGGCGCCAACGGTCTTTACCGTCAACAGCACGTCTGTCTGTCCCACGGCGCTGCCGAAACCGGCGCGCGTGGCGCTGACGCTGAGCGGCATCTGCCGACTGCCGTGAAAGCGCGCGGGAGGAAGCCAACTCAACTCGGCGCGTCCGCGTGCGTCCGTGCGCCGAAGGTCTTGTTCACGGGTCGAGCCGTTCATGGAGACCTGCACGCCGGACAGGGGTCGTCCGTCCGGGCGTCGCACGAGGACGTGTACTGCGAGCCGTGAGCCGGGGGCCACGATGGGCCGCGCCGCCTGGACGAAGACCAGGAGAGAGGGCGTGGACGCGGCCGTCAGCGGCAGGTTCAAGGTGGGCGCGCCCACGGTGGGAGCGTTCGGGGTCGGATGCGTCACCGTCGCGCTGATCACGAGGGCGCCGCGAGCGTCTTCGGGTACACGCGTGGGCAGCTCGAAGAGCCCGAAGGCGTTGGTTCGGACCGTGACCTCGGGTCCCAAGGCACCGCGCCCGTCGCCGATGGAGATGCGCACCGGACGACCCGCGATGCCCTTGGCGTCTTGCGTCCGCTCGAGCCGACCGAACAACACGATGCGGCTGCCGGGCCGCGCTTGGTTGGGTGCCGCGCGCAACGAGAGGCGCTGGGCGGAGGTGACCTGAATGGCCAATTCGAAGCGCCGCAGGGCGCGCGCTCGTGAGCGCATCTCGAGCATCACGGAGAACTGCGAGGGCGCGTCGTCGGGAATGGGGATCTCGATCAGCGCGCGGCCGTTGGCGTCGGCCTCGACCTCCGCGGCGGCCTCGGCCGGCGTCAGCGAGGAGAGCGCTCGAATCGTCGCATGCGGTGACGGGCGCAATTCACTCAAGCCGAGCACGTCGTAGGCCGTGAGCGCGAAGCTGAGGGAGCCACCTCGCGGCGCGCTCATGGCGCCCTCGATCTGCATCTCGACGCCGGTGACGGCGCCCGCGCGAACGGGCGATAGGGCAGCGCTCTGGGCGTCGCTCGGAGACGCCGCCAGAGGCGTGAGGCCGAGGACCAGGGCGAGGAGGACGAGCCTCTGTGTGGGCATCTTGGAGTTCATCGGCTCAGCTCCGGTGCGCGCCTGAGGAGATCGATCGGCCGTGGGGATGGAGGACGTACAGGTGGGCTCGGCTCCGCTTCCGCCTGGGCGGGCGGTGGACCCTCGTCGGCGACGTCGAGGGTGCGTGGTTCGAGCAAGCTCATGGGACGCGCTCCGTCGAGCGCCTCGGCGCCGCCGTCGTAGGCCACCACGCCCAGACCACGCAGCGCGCCGCCCACGGCGAACCTCAAGGGCAGCCGAATCCGCACGCGGCTCTGCGGCGGCAGAGGCCTCAGCTCCAGCTTCAGCGTCCGCCCCTCCACGCTCGGCGCCACTCGCGTCATGCGTCCGAGGAGCACGCGCGTCGGCTCATCGAGTTCGACACCCGCGGGCAGATCGACCTCGACCACGGGGCGAGCCATCAAGCGTGGGCTCGTGTTCTGCACGCTCAGACGCAGGCCCGAGCGCGTGTCCCGTGCGCCGACCTCGCCGTCGACGGCCAGGCCCAGACGCGCGGCTCGCTCGGGTGCGGCTGACCATGGTCGGGCGTAGCGCAAGCTAAGCCGTCCCAGCGCGAGCGTTCCGTCTCCGGTCCGCAGCGACAGACGATGCGCGCCCGGTCGCCCCAAGCCTTCGAGGCTGGCGGTGAAGACGCCGTTGACCTGGGTCGCCCCGACGCTCTGTCCGTCGACCGTGAGCGTGAGCGTGCCGTGGGGCGGAGGACCGAGCAGGCCCGCCGCCACCGCCGCTTCCAGGCGTGCGTCTCGCGAGGCGCGCGACACCAGCGTCGGGTCCACGAGCAGGCTTCGCAACAGCCGCATGGCCGCGTCCTGGTGGCCGAGCTTGGCCTCCGTGATGGCCAACAGCGCCGTCGGCTCCACGCGCGCGCTTGGAACGCCGACGCCCTCGACCGGCTCGAGGAAGGCGCGATCACCGAACTGCACGAGCTCGCGACGAGTGCGTCGGGCCAGCTCCTCGGCGGCCTCCGTGTCCCCCGTCATCGCCAGCGCCGCCGCGGCGCGCGCCATGGAGGCCGGTCGATCCGTGAGACCCAGGGCGCGCTCGCGCACGAGCCTTTGCAGTCCTCGCGCCAGGCGACGGAGATCCTCCCGCAGGGCAGGGTGGCCGCCGCGCATCAAAGGTGGTGCGAGCAGCAGCAGGATGGAGGCGCGACGATCGAGGCGCGCACGCAGCGCATCTCCGGATTCCTCCGGGTGACGCTCGAGCGTGGTGCTCACCGCGGCCAGCGCCGCGCGCAGCATGTCGTCGCCCGCCTGCCTGTCGAAGTAGGCGACGGAGAACGCCAGGGCCGCGTCGTCGGCGCCGATGGGCATGGTCTCGGCTCCCACATGCCAGCGCGTCACCAGCATGGCCGTGCCGCGCTCCGCGAGATCCGTGGGCACGTCGCGACCGAGCGCCGCCAGCACCCAAGCCGCACCGATACCATCCATGCTGTAGAGATCGTCGAAGACCTCCTCGCCCGCCGTCAGCCGCAGCTCGGCGGGGCCGCGTTCAGTCGCGTCGGCCGGCACCTCGAAGTCGATGCTCGCGTCGGAGCGGAAGAGCAGTCGCCGCTCCTCGCGCACCAGACGAGCTTCGGCATAGACCGTCAAGGGTCGGCGCACGGCGTCGAGGGGCGAGTCGTCACTGGCCTTCACGACGCGCGCTACGAGCGCTCCGTGGCCCTCTGCGTTCAGGTGCACGACGACCATGTGCGCCACGGCATCTTGCGGCGGGATGGTGAGCCTCATGGGCGCTCCGGCTGCCGCTTCGATGCCCTCCGCGCTCAACTCCACGCGCACCTCGAGCGGCGCGTTGGTGTGGTTCTGCACGCGGATCGGGATGTGAAGCTCGTCGCCGACGTTGGCGTAGGGCGGCACGGGCGCGTCGACGGTGGCGTCCTGCTGCACGTTGAACTCGACGCGCGCATGGGTGGTGAAGCCCGAGGCCGTCCACGACATCGCCTCCACGCGATAGGTCGTGAGCGCGTCGGCGAGGGGGATCTGTACTCGCGTGACGTCGTCGTCGAGGGCCAGCTCGCCCAGGAAGAAGAGCGTCGCCGGGAAGCGCTCGCGGATGTGTTCGCCGGCGTGGGCCAGCACGGATCCGCCGGGGCTCGTGTTGCCGCGGACTTCGGCCATGCCCATGCGAACGCTCGGTGCGCGCGCGGCGCGGCCGCCGATCATGCCGGCGCCGATGCCATAGCCCGTGCCACCGCCTCCACGACCAGTGCCGCTGAGGCCCAGGCCCCCGTAGCCGAAGGATTCGCCGCTGGCGTCTCCCATCAGCATGCCCTCGCTCGCGCTGGCCGCGGCCGCATCACCACGCGTCTCCTCGGCGGCGGCCAGGCCCAAGGTGTCGAAGGCTAGGGCCATGGCCGAGAGCGCGTCGGGCCCGGGCGCGAGCGACGAGATGCTGCGCATGGCCGCGTCCTCGCCCGAGGCGACGGCGTAGATCGTGCCCTGCGCGACCACGCGCGCGAAGGGATCGCTGACGTCGTCCGCGGTGCCGGCGCGTCCGTCCGGACCGGCCGAGACGACCTCCATGTCCGGCGCGCTGGCGGCGATGGCGAAGCGTGGACGACCGCCCGCGGCGTGCCGAAACACGAAGGCGTGGCCCCACGGATCGAGCAGATCCGCGCGCTCCAACAGCCCGAGTCGCAAGAGCGCGCCGAGCCATCGCTCGGGCGGCTCGGATCGGGCCACGCGGGCTGCGTCCTCTTGATCCGGATCCGAGAGGGCCGCGACCGCGAGCAGGATCTTCAGCAGCTTCCGTCGCGCCACGCGCCGGGCGACCGTGTCGAAGTCGAAGCCGAGATCGGCCTCCTTCACCATCGCCAGGGTGAGCGGCCTGTCGCCCAGGTTGTGGGCCTCGCCACCGAGGCTCCCCTGCTCGACCAAAGTCTGGACCGCGGTGGGGTCGAAGCGGCGTCGGCCACCTCGGTCGACCACGATGCCACGGCGCGTCTCGGCGTCTCCGTCGAAGCTCGCGACCGTCTGCTCGAGGGTCATCATCGTGTTGCCGAGCTGGCTGCGGATCAGCTGCTCGCGGTCGGCGACGGGATCGAGCAGTGTGCCGCGGTTGGCCGAGTCCGAGCCTCCCTCCGGCGTGTACCAGGGCGCTGGGTCGATGGGCTGGGGTCGAGCGGGCAGGTTGTCGCGCCCGACTTGCGTGGTGAGGCTCTCGCGCAGAAGCTGGTGCGCGGCGGGCGGGGTCGGATCCGCCTCGCCCAGGTCGATGGCGGCGTTCATCCAGGCGAGGCCGAAGTCCTGCTCGCCGCCGTACGCGGCCAGGTCTCGCGCGAGGATGGCGGTGAAGGCAAGGCTCGACGCCTGGGGCGGTCCGCCACGGCCTCGCTGCGCAGTGGCGCCCGCCGGGTCGAGGGGCAGGGGCACGCGTCGCAGGCTCACGGAGGCGGTGCCGCCCACGGAGTAGGTCGGCTGGCTCGAGGTCAGCTCGGTGCGAAAGGCGTCCTGGGGGCGCACCAAGAAGGCGTCGCTGGCGCCGACACCCATCAGCGTCTGGCCCTCGACGCGCGGATCCACGTCGTAGTGCGTGCTCGTGATCGGTCGGGCCAAGATGGTGACGATGCCGCCTACCGCGTCGGGGACGTGGATGGAGCCCGCGTCCTGACCGGCCGCGACTTGCGCGTAGGCCAGCGCCCGTCCGGCGCCGAAGAGGGTCAACAGCACGGGCTGGTGCGCGACGGAGTCCCGCCTCGCGACGTCGACCCACACGTCCTCGCCCGGGGCCACGACCACGCGTCGCACGCGCGTCCGGAGCTGCGCCTCCGGGGCGACGGGCACGCAGACATTGGCGCGATAGGGATGGTTCGCCCCGAGCTCGATCGACAGGTTGGTGACGAAGCCATCGCAGCCATCCTCGGAACCCGGGCCGGCGTCACTCGCCGCGAGCCGTGTCTCGACGGTGGCGAGGCCGTGCTCGTCGAGCGTGAGGCGGGCGCGTCCACCGACGACCGCGTCTCCGCTGACTTCGATCGGCATGCCCTCCGGTGCGGCGCCGCCACCCGGCCGCGTGATCGCGAGGTAGAGGCGTGACGCCACGTCGGGCACGAGGGCCGAGCCCTCCGCGCGCGCCTCGACCACGAAGGGCACGCGACTGACGAGGAACTGCGTCGAGGTCTCGAGCGTACCGTGGGCCGGATGCACCGCGCGCACGGTGACCGGGATCCACTGCGTGTCGCCGCTGATGTAGGCCGGCGCGGAGAAGTGGAAGTCCGCCACGCCCTCTGCGTCGCTGGTGAAGGCCAACGCGGCGCTCCCGGATCCAACGGTGACCGAGACGCTCGCGCTGCGCACGGGGCTCCCGGAGGGTGCACGCACGCTGACGTGACCGTGCACCACGGCGCCGGGCTGGAATGGACCTCGGTCGACCTCGGCGGTGACGAGCAGTCGCTCCACCGTGCGCCGCGCGACCTGCACGGAGGTCTGCGCAGTCGCCGCCACGGGAGCGGTGAGGCTGACCGTCAGCGCGTAGTTGCCGTCGAGGCAGCCCTCGGGCAGCGGGATGTCCAGGAGCGCCACGCCGGCGCGGCTCGTCGTCAGCTCTCGCGAGGCGACGCTCTGTCCGCCGGGCTGGCGCGCGATCACCTGCACGTGGAGCCCGGGGCGCACCTGACCCGAGTCGGAGTCTCGAGCGCGCACGAAGGCATGGATCGTCTCGCCGGACTCGTAGCGTCGACGATCGGTCAAGACGTCGAGCGTGATGTTGCTGGCCTGCTTGAGGCCGAGCACGTACGCGCGCGCCTCCGCCTGTCCGCGCGAGACGCGCAGCCGCAGGCGCGGTGCGCGCAGCTGACGCTCGGGCACCTCGACCGAGAGGGCGTAGCCGCCATCGTGGTCCGCCTGAGCGCTCGCACGCGTCACGAGTTGATAGCCCGTCTGTCGCTCCTGGCGCTCTTCCAGGATGGCCTCGACCGTCGCGCCCGCACCCGGTGTCAGCTCCGCCAGGCCGTGCACCTGGTAGGCCGTGCCGACGAGGGGCAGGTCTCGACCCAGGATGAGGCTCGGCTGACCGTGGAGCGAGAGCGCGAAGCCGTCGTCCGTGGGCGTGGCCGACGCGGTGGACAGCTCCGACGACGAGAGAAAGAGCGTAGACGAGAGGGCCAGCGCGAAGAACGCGAGGCTGTGGCGTGAGCGCATTGGCGAGTCCCGACTTCCCCTGGGTTGTGGTCGGACTCCCACGTCCGACCTCCTTCGGACGTCCGGCGAGCGCCTTCGATCCGTCCGAGCACGTTGTATCAAGTTGCGGGACACCGTGCGGACGCCGGAGTTCCCGATTGCGCCAAGGCAAGGCTTGCCCCTGGCGCTCACTTCAGCAGACTCCCGTGCCATGAGTCCGTTTCGCGTCGTGACCCTGGGCTGTGCCGTCGTGGCCATCGGCCTCGCCCTGCGCGCTACCCCCATGCCGTCGCCGCCCGCGGCGGATCCGGCTGTGCTGACGCGTCTCGCGAGCGAGCTTTTGGCGCAGGAGCCCACCTGGCGTCGCGCGGCTCGGCAGCAGTTTCCCGGAGACCAGTGGTCCCAGGACGACGCCTTCCACAACGTCGAGCAGATCACCGTGCGCGTGCGCGCGGCTCGTGCCGGCGTCTCCGTGGGCGAGCTCTTCGACGCCCTCGACCGCGATCTGCGCGTCCACCCCGGCACCCGCCTGGTCCACGCCGTGCCCTGCAAGCCTCGCCCCTTCTACGACTGATGCCGTGACGAGTCGTCCCCAGAGCGCGAACGAATGACGCAGCCGTCCACAGCGGTGACGCGCCACGGTCTCGTCGCGTCGCTCGAGCGGCTCGCGGATCGACGTGACTTTCGCTTGGCGATCTTCGCTCTGCTCGCGCTGATCACGTGTTGGCCCATCCTCGAGCAGGCGGCGAACTTCAACGAGTTCCGCGACGCACAGGTGCTCTTCAGCTACGAGCGCGACGCCGTTCAGAGCGTGCGCGACTTCGGCGAGCTGCCGCTCTGGGATCCGGGCTACTGCGGCGGTCTCTACGCCCTAGGCACGCCCCAGAGTCGCTTCGCCGCGCCCTTCTTCCTGCTCTCGCTGCTCTTCGGTGCGCAGCGCGCCGCGCCCTTGATCGTCTTCCTGCTTCTGATGCTGGGCATGGAGGGCATGGTTCGGGTCGCGCGTCCGCACAGTCCGGGCGGTCTCGGACCGCTCTTGCTCGCGCCCCTCGAGGGCATGTTCGCGGTCTCCTACTTCAACGGCTGGGTGAACTTCTTCGGCTTCGAGCTCTTGCCCTGGGTGCTGGTGGGCGTCGCGAGCGCGGGTCGAGGCGAGCGACGTGGCGCGGTGATCACGGCTGCCTCCTTCGCCTGCATCGTCGGCTTCGGTGGCACCTATGCCGGCCCCGTGGCCGCGCTCCTGGCCTCCACGGAGGGTGTCGTCGCCCTGGCGTGCTCCGTCACGAGGGCACCGGGCTTGGCGCGTGCCTTCCGTGGGCTATCCCTGGCGGCGCTGCTCTCCGCGGGCGCGTCCCTCTTCCGCCTGTGGCCGGTGTACGAGACGCTGACCACCTCCCATCGCATCATGGCGGGCACACCGGGCTTCGGCGCGTCGACGCTCACCGCCGCGCTCTTCCGGCCAGCGACTGCCGTGGGCGGCAATGTCGGCTTCGACGGCGCCTACTTCTTTCCCTGTCTCTTGCTGGTCTTCGCGCCCTTCGCGCTTCTGCGGCGTCGCGGTGCGCTCTGGGTCGGTCTCGCGCTGCTCGGCTTCTGGACGGCCACCGGCTACGCGCTCGGTGCTTCGCCCTTCACCTGGCTGCGCGCGCTGCCCCTCTTCCACATGATCCGCTATCCAGAGCGCTTCCTCTTCGTCGCGGCGCTCTTCGCCGCGGCGGCCTCCGCCCTCGGCCTCGAGCTCGTGCTGCGTGCGCTTCGCGGACGCGTCTGGGCGAGCCTGGTCGCCGTGCTCGCCGTGCTGATGGCGCTGTGGAGCGCGCATCAGGAGATCCAGAACTTTCATCGCGTGACCGACGGCATGTGGCTGTCGCCGCCTCCCGCGGCCGAGGCGAGGCCCTTCCGGCAGGCGCGCGGCAACCGTTGGGCCCTGGGATACTTCGGGCCCATGCAGCGCGGATCCCTCTCGTGCTGGGAGGCCTATCCCGTGCCCGAGTCGCCGCTCCTGCGCGCGGACTTGGCCGCCGAGGAGTACTTCGCCGATCCGGCCCAGGGAAGCGTGCGGCGCCTCGCGTGGTCGCCCAACCAGCTGCTCCTCGACGTCGACGCGCGCTCCGCGGGCACGCTGCGCATCAACCAGAATTATCATCCGGGCTGGCGCGCCGACGCAGGTGAGGTGGTGAACGAGGGCGGGCTCCTCGCCGTGAACGTGCCCGCGGGACATCGCGCGCTCCGCCTGCGCTTCCTGCCTCGCTCGGCCGTGGGTGGAGGTCTCGCGGCGCTGATGGCGCTGCTCTCCATGATCTGGCTCTGGCGCCGACGCCCACTGCGTCGCCTGTCGGCGCGTCGCGGAGGCGATGTCCTGCTCGCCGTCGCCCCGCTGCTCGTCGCGCTGCTGGTGCGCGTCGTCATGCCCGAGCCTCCCCCTGCGCCACCGCCCGTGACCAACGCCGACGGATCGCCCGCCGTGATCACGAGCCTGCCCGCCGACGCGACACCGACCGCCGTGCGCTTCGCCGAACCGGTGGAGCTCGTCGGCTTCCGACTGCCCCAGGGCCTCGACGACGTGGGCAACGCGCGCGTCGAGCTCTTCTTCCGCGTGCGCGGCGAGGTCGCGCGCGACGTGGGCGTCTTCGTGCACGTCGACTCTCCGCGCGGACGCGTCGCCGGCGATCATCAAGCGCTGTCCGCAAGCTACTACCTGGCCGATCTGCCGCCCGGCACGCTGATTCGCGACGCTTTCAGCGTGAACCTGCGCAACCTGCGCGGTGGTCCCGTCAGCGTGCACATGGGCCTGTGGCGCGTCAGCGGAGACGGCACCCGCGTGCCCGTGGAGGATGCCGGCTCGACCACCATGCGGGACGACAGCCTCGAGCTCGGCAGCTTCGACGGACGCTGATTGGCCTCGGGCGCTTGCACGCTGGGGCTGGGCGGTCGATGCTCCGGCATGATCCAAGTCCGGTATTTCGCCGCCGCCCGTGAGCTCGCGGGGACCGAGCACGAAGAGTTCGCGCTGCCCACGGCTGAGGTCTCCCTGTCCGCGCTGACGAGCCTGCTCGCCAAGCGTCACCCGCGCCTCGCCGGCTACGTCGAGCACATGCGCTTCGCCGTCGACGACACCTTCCTCGGCGACGACGCAAGCGTGCGTGAGGGCGACGCGGTGGACGTGATCCCGCCCGTGGCCGGCGGCAGCGACAGCCTGGTCGACGTGCGCGATGCGCCGCTCTCGGTCGACGAGGTGCTGGCCGCCGTGTCGCACGCGGGCGCGGGCGGCGTGAGCCTCTTCGTCGGCGTGGTGCGCGATCACGCGGACGGCAAGCCTGTCTCGAGGCTCGATTACGAAGCCCACCCCACCATGGGCAAGAGCGAGATGCGGCGCGTGCTCGAGCAAGTCGAGCGCGACTTCCCCGGCTCGCGCCTGGCCACCGTGCATCGCGTGGGACAGCTCGCCGTCGGAGACCTCGCCATCGTCCTCGCGGCCAGCGCGCCCCACCGCGCCCAGGCCTTCGACGCCTGCCGCGCCGCCATCGACCGCATCAAGGAGACGGTGCCCGTGTGGAAGAAGGAGTGGGCTCCGGACGGCAGCGCCAACTGGGTGAATCTCGAGCCGAGCTGAGCCACGAGGGGCGAATGATCTGGCCCAACCTGACACGCTTTGGGCGCACAAAGGCACAGAGCGGCGCGAATTGCGCCTCGGTGAGCCAAGGTTGGCCGCTCCCCCGGGCGGCACGGGGATTGCTTCATGTACGCTCCAACCACAAGGAGTGGGCATGACACGCAGTGAACGACTCGCGCGAGCGCGACAAAAAGCGATGCGCGCGGCGCAAGCGGTGACCCTCGGTGCGGTGGTGGGCCTGAGCGGCTGCGCCTCGGCCCATGCGCCCATGGACGCGTCCACGGACGGCTCCATGTCGGACGCGAGCTCGGACGCCATGATGGCGGACGCCGGCTGCGACCCGAACGACTTCAGCCCCACGACCGAGGTCTGCTGCGACGCGCTCTTTGGCTTCTGGGATCCCGCCACGAACAGCTGCGCGGTGGCCGTGCCGGGCCCCTTCACGCCTCCTGCGATGGACGCCTGAGCCGCCAGGCCTCGCGCGCCGCGAGACCTGCCGCTTCCAGTCGAGGCAGCACCACGTCCTGCATGGTGCGCGCGAAGAGCGTTCGACCCTCGCGTGACTCCATGGCGCCGAGCGCGTCGAGGGCGTCGAGCTCTTCGTCCGTGCGTGGTTTGCCCAGAGGCATGGCCTCGTGCATGCGTGCCTCGAGCGTGCCGAGCGCGATGGGGAGATACCGCTCGAGCCGCGCCCAACCGTCCGCGTCGAGGAGATCTCGCGCGTCGTTCAACAGACCCCAGCCGAGCTTCGCGTGCAGCACCTCGTCCCCGGCGAGCTGCGTCAGCACCGCGCGTGCCGCGGGCTCCGTCGCCAGCTCCCGCTCCTGCGTGAGCAACGCCAGCGCCACCGTCTCGCTCAGCCCGGCGAAGAGCGCGTTCCTGAGCGCCGCCTCGAAGCGCGTAGCGTCCGCGTGGGTCGGCAGAGGATCCGTGTGTAGATTGGCCTCGAGCTCGGGTTCGCCGCCGAGCAGGCGCACCATGCCCGCGCACAGCGTGGCGTGGCGCAGCTCGTCCATGGCCATGCGCAGCGTCACCGCCTTCACGTCGAGCGAGACCTCCGCCTCCATCAACTGAGGCAAGAGGTTGGAGAAGATCGTGGCCGAGTGATGCTCGTGCAGCATGCGCCGCAGCCAGGTGTCGCGCGCGATGGCGAGGATCTCGGGCGAGTAGTCTCCAACCAGCGTCGCCTTCGCCAACACCGCCTCGGGGTCGCCCTCCCCGCGCCGCAGCGCCGTGCGCAAGAGCCGCCCATACTCCGCCGAAAGCGGCCCATCCCCCACGTCGACCCGCAACTTCGCCATGCCTCTATGTAACGACCCCTGAGCGCGAAGGCGAGGGCGGGCAGCTACGACGCACGCCGACGCGAATCACTCACGACGACGTTGTAACCGTTCACGGGTGGCGTTGAAGTGAAGTGGCGATCGACGCGTGCGACTTGGTGTGCATGAGCCATCCCATGCAGAGCCTGAGTGACCAGATCGAGGAGTTGGTGCGGGCACACATCGAAGCGAGCCGACGGGCCGCGGCCGAAGCGGTGGAGCGAGCGTTTTCGTCGGCGTCGCGGGCGCGAGCGAAGCCAGCGCGGACGCGAACGCAGGTCGGGACGAGCGGGCGCCGTCGCGCGCCGGCAGAGATGTCGGCGCTCGGCGAGCGCTTGTACGATGCAGTGTGCGCGCAGCCCGGTGAGACGATGTCGGTGCTGGCGCCCGAGCTCGGCAAGACGGCGCGCGATCTGCAGCGTCCGATGATGGCGCTCAAGCGTGCGGGTCGCGTTCGCAGCGTCGGGCAACGGCACCTGACGCGCTACTACCTGGCCGTGGTCCGGCCTCGGGCAG
>Ga0100398_1002162_pt1 | contig 16552 bp, 14 predicted proteins | sample CryGeymeta201522_FD_81568 | JGI IMG/M metagenome (GOLD analysis project Ga0100398, IMG submission 81568) | Groundwater microbial communities from Crystal Geyser aquifers in Utah, USA - Crystal Geyser metaG 2015-22 | ecosystem: Environmental > Aquatic > Deep subsurface > Groundwater | place: USA... | reverse complement strand
CCCGAGGTCCAGGTTGTTCCGTGTAGAGTATGGGCGCACCCAAGGGCCCGGATCATCGCGGCCAAGACCCGGCGCCAATGGGAGAACCGATCGGACCATGCGGATTCGGCTGCGCGGTGGTCAAATCATCCTGGTTTCACCGCGGTTCTTTTGGGAACGGCGGACGCCTGTGCTGCTTCAAATCGATGCTCGGAAAACCTTTCCTCCATGCCATGCCAGCACTGGCCTGGTCCTTGACCTCCTGGTGGAAAGCGCGCAGCGCCAGGGCTTTCGGCGAGTTCTGGATGTCGGCTGTGGCTGCGGCGTTTTCGCTCTAACGGCGGCGAAGCTGGGGGCGTCGCTGGCGCTCGGGGTGGACCTGGATCGGCGCGCCGTCATTTGCGCCGGCGCCAATGCCCGGGCCAACGACCTGGCCGACGCCACGCATTGGCTGCAAGGGTCGATCGACTCGCTGCGCACCCCGTTCGATTGCGTGCTGGCCAATCTGCCCCGGCCGGTACTGGAATCCTTGTGGGACGACCTGGTGCGGCTGACGGTGGTGGAAGGACGCCTGATCGTTTCCGGGTTTCAGGATATCGATATTCACTCGATCCAGGACCTGGTCCACTCCCGCCGGTTGCGCATGGAGCGGCAACTCACCCGCGATCGGTCGCTTGGCGAGCCGCTTCCAGGCGGCGGTTGCACCTGGGTGGCAATGGAATTGAGCAAGCTCGAGCCAACGTGATTCCAATGGTGTGGCGGTGTGGCGCTGTGGCGATGTGACACGCCCGGTTGCCCGCCGCCGAGATCGAACCGACGGCCACCTCGAAAAGCCGCGGCCCAAGGAGCGCCAATGATGATCCCTCTCGATCGCATTCAGGATGCCGCGCGGGTCCTTCACGGCCGGATCATCCGAACGCCACTGGTCCAGTCGCCGACCTTTTCCCGGATGGTTGACGCCGAGGTCTATCTCAAGCTGGAAAACCTGCAAAAGACCGGTTCGTTCAAGGTCCGTGGGGCGACCTATAAGATCCTAAACAACCTGGAACGGATCGGTCCGGCCGGGGTGGTTGCGGCTTCCGCCGGCAACCACGCTCAGGGGGTGGCTCTGGCGGCAAGGCAGGCGGGGATCCCAGCCACCATCGTGATGCCGCGGTGGGCTTCGCTCAGTAAGCAGGAAGCCACCCGCGGCTACCAGGGCGAAGTGCTGATCGCCGGCCGCAGCCTGGGGGAAAGCCTGGCTCGGGCCGAGGAACTGGCGGCGGCCGGGCGGACCTTCATTCATCCGTTCGACGATCCGGAAATCATCGCCGGTCAGGGCACCATCGGTCTGGAAATCCTGGATGAGCTGCCGAATCCGGACCTGATCCTGGTGCCCATCGGCGGCGGCGGGCTGATTTCCGGGATCGCCGCGGCGGTCAAGGCGGTTAGCCCGAGCACCCGGATCATTGGGGTGCAGAGCGCCGAGTGCCCGTCCGCATATGTTTCGCTCCAGCAGGGGCGGCGCCTGGAAGTCCCGGCGCGGTCATCGCTGGCCGATGGGATCAGCGTTAAGCAGCCGGGCGTGATCAATTTCGAACTGATCCGCCGCTGGGTGGATCGGGTGGTGCTGGTGGACGAGGAACAGATCGCCGCCGCCATCCTGATGCTGCTGGAGCGCAAGAAGGTCCTGGCGGAAGGGGCCGGAGCGGTGCCGCTGGCGGCGCTCATCAGCGGTGAACTGGACGACATCGCCGGGCGTCGGGTGGTGCTGGTGATCAGCGGCGGCAATGTGGACAGCCCGCTGCTCGGTCGGGTGCTGCGCCGGGGCCTGATCAAGAACGGCCGCATCATGCGGTTTTCCGCGCCGCTGGAAGACGTGCCGGGAGCCCTGGCCGGGCTGCTCCGGATCGTTTCCGAAATGCACGCGAACGTGCTTCACATCTATCACGACCGGAGCGGCCGCGATCTTCCCGCCACCTCTACCCGGGTCGAACTGGAAGTGGAAACCCGCGGTAGTGATCACAGCGATGCCGTCGTGGAACGGTTGAACCAGGCCGGCTATCAAGTCCGGGTCACCTGAACCGACCCCGATAGCAGGCGCCGTGTTCCTCCCCGCATGGGAGAGGATCGCTTGTAGGTCAGGTTGCGACCAGAGGGAGCTACCTGACATCCGGCGTTCCTTGATCCCACTCCTTTACCGCCGGACCCCGCGGTTGGCTCCCGGGAGATCAGGCTGATGACTGTTTCGCCTGACCATGATGAGAAGGCGCGGGAATACCGGCCGAACCTGGTGCCGCCGATCCTGATCGTGGGTCTGGTGGGCACTCTCGCCCAAATTCTGCTTTTGCGTGAACTCCTTGCCCTGTTTCAGGGCAACGAACCGAGCGCTGCCGCGGCGCTCGGCTGCTGGCTGCTGGGGACGGCCGCGGGCAGCGCCCTGGCCTCGTGGCGCGGGCGGCGGCGCTCGCCGGCCACGGCGCCATTGGTTTGCCTGCTGCTGCTCTTAACCGCCGCCCTTCCCGGTGGTCTGCTCCTGATCCGGGGTTCCCGCCTGATCTGGCAGGTGGGAATCGGAGAATTGCTGCCGCCGTTCAAAATGCTGGCGGTCGCCGGGTGCGCCGCCGGACTGACGGGCGCTCTTTGCGGGGCGCTGTTCGCGCGGGCCTGGGCCGAGCATGGACCGCGGCCGGCGCGAGCGCAACCCGGTCCGCCGCTTGCCATCTACCTGGCCGAAGCGGTGGGCGCGGCGGCGGCCGGTCCGGTTTTCATCTGGGTGTTGCTGCCCCGGCTGGACGCCTTCCAGATCAGCCTTGGCGGTGCGCTGGTGCTGCTTGGGGGCGCCGCCTGGCTGCTCCGCTCCATGCCTGGCCCCGCCGTGGCGCTCAAGGCCGGATGGTGGCTGGCGGCGGTCCTGCTGGTAGGGCTCGGTTATCACCACGACCGCCTGGAACGGCTCAGCCGCATCTGGCAATGGGGACCAACCGTGGTGGCCACGGCGGACACCGCCCACCACAATCTGGTTCTGCTCCGAGAACACAGCCAATGGTCGCTTTTTGGCGACGGCGCCTGGTGGTTTTCGGTGCCCGACCGGCAGAGCGCGGAATTGGAAGTGTTGCTCCCACTGCTCCAGCATCCCCGGCCGCGTACCCTGCTGCTGATCGGCGGCTGCGTTTCCGGGCGGGTGGAAGCCGCGCTGGAACATCCGGGGATCGAACAAATCGACTGTGTGGAACCGGACCCCGGCCTGCTGGAGCTGATTCGAAGCCACTTTCCTCCGTCCGGCGCCTCCGGGCATCCGGACCGATCCGCGGTCCACCTGCATCTGGATGATCCCAGGCGGTTTCTCACCCGCGCGCCGGTCCGCTACGACGCCATCCTGATGGCCGTGGGGGACCCTGTCAATGCGGGGTTGAACCGGTTTTACAGCCGTGAATTCTTCGAGCTGGTGGCGCGCCGGCTGAATCCCGGAGGCGTATTCGCTTTCCTGGCGTCCTCCGGTGAAGACATGATGGGGGGCGGGCAGGGGGGGCTGCTACGATCCTTCCATCGCACGCTCGCGGCCGTGTTTGCCCGAGTCCTGGTGGTGCCCGGCGATCAGGCCCAACTGCTGGCCGGCGATCGCAACACGGCGTTCCTGACCGATCCCGAGCGGCTCGCCCGGAGGATCGATGAACGCGGGCTGACCCTGCAATACCTCACTCGGGAACGGTTCCAGGACCTGTTCAGTCCGCTGCGCATGAATTACCTGCAGGCGGTGCTGGCGGCGGACGACGGCCCGGCGATCGGCGTCAATGCCGATTTCCTGCCGGCCTGCTATCGGAGTGCTCTGCTGCTCTGGGCCGGCCGCTGGTCGAGCAGCCTGATGGACCTCACGCGGCGCCTGCTGGTTCTGCCTCCGGCGATGGTCATGGCGGTGTTGGTTGCGTTCGGCACCGGTCTGGTGCTCTGGTTTCGTTTGCGCCCAAACGCGCCGGCGGCGGTTCATCTGGCGGTGCTTGCCACCGGGATGCTGCAACTCATTGTGCAGATCCTCACCCTCATTGGCTACCAGGTCCTGGTGGGTTATCTCTACACCCGGCTGGCCTTGATCATCTCGGCGTTCATGGCCGGGTTGGCGCTCGGTACCGCGCTCGCCTCCGCCTGGGCCGCCCGCGGCGGGGCGCCGATCCGGATTCGACGCGCGTTGAAAGCGGTGCAACTGCTGATGGTACTCGATCCGCTGCTGTTGCTGCTGCTGTTTAAAGGGCTTCACGGGACCGCCGCGGCCGCTCCGGAAATGCTGGTCACGCTGCTCTTCAGCCTGTTCGCCGGGACCGCCGGGAGCCTCGGCGGCGCCCATTTCGCGCTCGCGGTCCTGGTCTGCCAGGACTGGACCCTCCGCCGGGACCTCCTGGGTGGACGCCTGTATGCCCTCGATATCGCCGGCGCGATGGTGGGGGCCCTGGCGGCGCCGTTGCTCGTCATTCCGGTGCTCGGGCTGATCGGCGGCGCGGCGGCCTTGAGCTGCGTCGGCCTGGTGGTCTGGCTGGTGCTCCTGGAGTCGCTTTGAACGGACTCGGGCCTGGCGTCTTGATCATCCGTTCGCGCCATTTCGAACAAGATCTACCACAGAGGCACAGAGGACACAGAGAAGGTCCAAGGTCTTTCTCTGTGCTCTCGGTGCCTCCGTGGTGAGATCCTTTAGAATTGGCCGAAACGATCATCATGGCCGGTATTGACAAATCGCTGGGGGGATGATTTAGTCAAGTTTGTCTAGCTGACCGGACACCAATTCATTAAACTCGGCCTGAGGCACCTTTTAAAAGAGCCCAGGAGAGGGAGGTCGGTCATGAAGGTCCTCATGGTTTACCCGGAATACCCGGTTACGTTCTGGAGTTTCAGTTACGCCCTAAAATTCATTTCCAAGAAAGCCGCTTATCCGCCCCTGGGGCTCCTCACCGTGGCCGCCATGCTGCCGCCGGAATGGCCGGTGCGCCTGGTGGATATGAATGTCGAGCGGCTCACCGATGACGCGATCCTCTGGGCCGACACCGTGATGGTGAGCGCCATGCTGATTCAGCAGCCATCGGTTGAGGTGGTGCTGCAGCGCTGTCGGCGGCTGGCGCGGCCGGTCATTGCCGGGGGGCCGCTGTTCAACAGTCTGGCGGAAGAATATCGCGGGCGGGTGGAGCACCTGGTGCTGAACGAAGCGGAACTGACTCTACCCATGCTGCTCAGGGATTTAGCGGCGGGTTCGGCGCAAGCGGAATATCGCAGTGGCGCCTTTGCCGATCTCGGTCTCACCCCGGTACCGCGCTGGGACCTGATCCAGGTGAAAAAGTACGCGACAGTCATGATCCAGGCTTCGCGAGGCTGCCCATTCGATTGTGAATTCTGTGATATCACCGCGCTTTATGGCCGCGTGCCAAGGGTAAAAAGCGCTCTCCAGTTGCTGGCGGAATTGGATGCAATCCATCAATTGGGCTACCGTGGCAATCTGTTCTTTGTCGATGACAATTTCATCGGCAACAAGCACAAGATCAAGCAGATCCTGCCCGAAGTGATCCAGTGGATGCGCCGGCGCGACTACCCCTTTACGCTGCTCACGGAGGCTTCGATCAATCTCGCCGACGACGATGAACTCATTGAACTGATGGGTGAGGCCGGGTTCGACACGGTTTTCATCGGCATCGAAACCCCAAACGAAGCGAGCCTGCGCGAGTGTTCCAAAAGCCAGAATTGCCGGCGCGATCTGCTGGCCTCGGTGGAAAAGTTGCAGCGCGCCGGGTTCCACGTACTGGGTGGTTACATCGTCGGCTTCGATCACGACGACGTGGGGATCTTCGGCCGCCAGATTCGCTTCATTCAGGAATCCGGGGTGGTGACCGCCATGGTCGGGTTGCTCAATGCTCTTCCGGGTACCCGACTGTGGCAGCGCCTGAGCCGAGAACGCCGCATCGGGGCGGCCACCAGCGGGGACAACACCGACGGCACCATCAACTTCATCCCCAAGATGGACCTGGAGGTGTTGCTCGCCGGCTATCGCCATGTGGTGCGAACGATTTACAGCCCTCGGCAGTATTACCGGAGGGTGAGCCGGTTCCTGGAAAAGTATCGGCCGCGCCGGAAACACCCCTTGCACTGGCGCGACCTGAAAGCCTTTCTCAAGACGTTGTTCTACCTGGGTGTCCTGGGAAACGGCGCGAGCCAATGGTATTATTGGAAAATGCTGGTGAAATCGCTGATCCTTTACCGTGGGTCCATGCCTGAAGCGATCACCCTCATGGTCTACGGCCATCATTTCCGGAAAGTGGCGCGGCGACTTTGATGGTTTCCCACCGCCGTGGAGCTTCACGCCCCGTGATCCGGCACCAAGGTCCCCGCCGCCCGATGCCGCCCGATCCCGCTGAGCCGGTGTCCGGCGCCGGCGCCGGGTCGGCCACCGCGCTCGGGTTCCCTTCCACAGCCGCAATCCGTCTGAACTGATTGACATCCAGCCAACCTTTCGCGAAACTGACGAGCGTCGTTTGACGGTGCCCAAGCGCCGGACTGCTCATCCGGTTCCAGCCAATCGGTTGGTTCTCGCCCTGGTGAGCGGCAGTCGGCGGGTGGGGCTGGTTCGAGTTCGACCGATTTCGCAACCTTGAAAATGCACTCGGGCAAACCTGAAGACGCAGGCTGTCCGGGTTCGGCCCCTGAGTTCCGGTTATGCTTCTGGCCGATCGTAAAATCCTTCTGGCTTTAACCTTCGGGGTGATGGTGGTCGCCGGGGGCACTGCCGGCTACATGTGGCTCGAACACTACAATCTGATCGAAAGCTTCTACATGGCCATCATCACCATAACCACCGTGGGTTTTGGTGAAGTGCGGCCGCTTTCGGCCACCGGCCGCTTGTTCACCACGTTTTTGATCCTGCTCGGTTTTGTGGTGCTGGCTTTCGCCGGTCGGGCCCTGGTTGAACCGGTGTTGGAAAGGGTCTGGAGCGGGAAAACGGAGAAGAAGAGAATGCGGGCAAGAATCGATCGGTTGCAATTCTTCTTTATCATTTGCGGATTCGGGCGGGCCGGGGTGGCGGCGGCCGAGCGCTTTGCCGCCGGTGGGATCGATTTCGTGATTTTGGAAGCGGACGAAAAGCGCTGTCAATTGATCGAAGAACGCGGCTATCCCTATATCCAGGGGGACGCCACTCGCGAGGCCCTGCTGCTCGAGGCGGGGATCAAGAAGGCGCGCGGCATTCTCGCCCTGCTCAGCTCCGACCCGGAAAATTTATTCATTGTTCTGACCGCAAGAGAAGTCAATCCGATTCTCCACATCATCGCCCGCGCCGAAGACCCGACTTCGGAAAAGCGGATGCTCAGGGCCGGCGCGGACGCCGTGATTTCTCCCTTTGCCACCGCCGGGCGGCAGATTGCCGAAGACATGCTGAGGGCGAGCGGACGGCTCGAGACCGCGATGGCCGATGTCGCGGCAGCTAGCCGGCGAAGCCTGCCTGAATGGTTCGCCGTGGAGGCTGGTTCGGAACTGGTCGGGCGAACGCTGGCCGCCGCCTGCCGGCACCTGGATCGACCGATCATCGGGTTGCGTCGCGGTGCTTCCGACCGGCTGCAGCCGGAGCCGGAAACCCTGCTGGAAGCAAGCGATCAACTGCTGGTGCTGACCGAAGCCACCGCCGGTACCGACTCGACCCATCCGGCGGCGCCGGCGCCCCTTAAAAAACTGGTGCTGATCGACGATAACCCGATCATCCTGAAGCTTTACACCCGGTTGTTCCGCAAGGCCGGGTTCGCTCCGCTCACCGCCACCAACGGTCACGACGGGCTCGAGTTGATCCGTCGCGAACGACCGCCGGCGGCGGTGATCGATTTCATGCTGCCGATCATGTCGGGGGTCGAGGTCTGCCGGGAAATCCGCCGCAGTGCGGGCTGTGAAGGGATCAAGCTGGTCCTGTTCACCGCCGATGAGCGGTCGGAAACCAAGGAACGGGCGCTCCAGGCCGGGGCCGACGCGGTGGTCCTGAAAAGCCCGGAAGCCAGGGAAGTGATCGAGGAAGTCATTCGGGTGCTTGGTTAGCCGGTTCCCGCGCTGTGCCAGCGGCCGGCGATAGCCTGGCCGCAGCGGTCGCAGCGGCCGTCCTTCAAATGGCTCGGATCGACCTGGTAGCCCACCCGGCGGATCACCACCTGACGGCACCCGGGGCAGATGGTGTGCTGCCCCGGGTGATCCGGCACATTGCCCACGTAAACGTAATGCAAACCCTCTCCCATGGCCGCGGCGCGGGCCTGTTCCAGGGTTTCGATCGGGGTCGGGGGCAGGCTTTTCAGCTGGTAGCGCGGGTAGAACCGGGTGAAATGAAGCGGCGTATCGGCCCCCAGGTGCTCCCGGATCCAGCGACTCATGGCGGTGATTTCCTTGAGATCGTCGTTTTTCCCCGGCACCACCAGATTGACGATTTCGGTATGAACGCCGAGGCTCTTCAGCCGCGTGAGGGTGTCGAGAACCGGTTGCAAGCGGCCGCCGGTGAGTTCCCGATAGGTGCCGTCGTTGAACGCCTTGAGATCGATGCAGGCGGCATCGAGGAAGCGGCACAATTCGCGCAGCGGCGCTTCATTGATGAAGCCGTTGGAATGCATGACCTTGAGCAGTCCGGCGGCTCGTGCCGCCCGCGCGATATCGAGCAGGTATTCAAAAAAGATGGTCGGTTCCACGTAGGTTGAGGCGATGCTCGGGCATTGGTAGCGGCGGGCGAGTTGCACCACCTGGTCCGGCGATAGCGCGTAGTTCAGGGTCTGTTCCGGACGGGCCTGGGAAATTTCCCAGTTCTGGCAGAATTTGCAGTCGAGATTGCAGCCGGCGGTGGCCAGGGAAAACGACTGGGTAGCGGGAAGCAGGTGGAAGAAGGGCTTCTTTTCGATCGGATCGACGTGCACGGCGCAGGGATTGCCGTACACCAGCGAATAATAGCGGCCGTCGATGTTTTCCCGCACTTCGCAGCGGCCGCGTTCCCCGGGCGCCACTTCACAGCCGTGGGGGCAGAGTTCGCAACGGATGCTTCCGGATTCGAGAGCGGTGAAGTAAGGGGAGAGCTTTTTTTCCAGGTAGCCCTTGCGCAATTCCTGGGCCGCCGCGTGGCTTCCGGCCAGGGGCCGGGTGAACGGCGTGAGGGCGGCGGTGAGCAGCGCGCAGCGGCCGCAATCGGTAAGGAATTTTCGGCGGGTACACCCGGTTGGCATCGGTTCCTCGCTTTTGCGGATCAGTCCGGCCCGGATCGGCCCGGTCTGTAGCCCATCTCGGTCACGCCCGTCCATCACCGCGGTCCCATTTGTCCTATTTGTCGCATCCGTCCTATCGCTCTTCCACCCCATCGCTCGCCCACAACCCCCAGCCCACCCCATCCCAACCACCCTGGCCGATCAGGGCCTTGAGGTTTCGCTGAAGATTTCCGCTTCGAACCGATGGATCTCGGTGCTCGGGTCTTGCCAGGCATCGGCTTCGAGCCCCGCCTTACGGCAAGTCTCTTCGATAAAGGTCCGGCGGTCCCAGTGCTGTTCGACCGCCACCTGGGGCAGCAGCAGGCCCGCTCGCCGACCGTTTTGAAGGAACAGACCGTGCCGTCCCACTTCGATTTCCTCGATCTTGGTGATCCGTTCCAGCGGGGTCAAAACGGAAATTTCGATCACCAGGTTTGCGACTTCTCGGGGTTCGATGGGCGGAAACCGCGGGTCTTCAAAGGCCGCCGCCAGCGCCATCTGGGCCACCGTTTCCGCCAGCGGGTTGCGGCCGACGATATGCCCGATGCAGCCGCGCAGTTGGCCGTTTTCATGCAAGGTCACAAAGGCCCCCCGCGGTTCCTTCAGCTTCGGGGTGAGCGGTTCCAGGGGCGGTGCCGGCTCGCTCCGGCTCTTGGCGGTAATGGCGGCTCGAGCCAGGGTCAGCAGCCGGGTTTTTTCCTCCGGATTCAAACCCAGATGCACCGAATTAGAAGCGGCCGGCGTGGCATCAGGCTTCGTCGGAGCGGCCGCGGCCCAAACCGCTGCCGCCAGGTAGCCCACCACCGCGTTGGAATCCCCCGTCACTTCCCCGGAATGGCCATAGCGCAGCACCTCACCGCGATCGGCTCCCAACTCGCGAGCCGCCAGCAGCGTGGTGATGATCGCACCGCCGCCGCAGGCTTCGCATTTCCCGGCGGCGAGCGCCTGATTCAGTTCCGCCGCCTGCAGTTTGGCCACCTTATCGAGCACCACCTGGTCCAGGTCATGGGCCGCCGCCGCCGGGTGGTAGTGCGATAGATCGCTGCTCGCCACCAGCAGCACCGATTTGCCGCGAATCGCCCGGGCCAGGCTCGACGCCAGGCGCGCGCAGCTGTCCCAGCTCGGTTCGCCCATGACCAGGGGCACCAGCTTAAAGGTCGGGAGCATGCGCTGGAGGAACGGCAGTTGAATCTCGACGGCATGTTCCTCGCGGTGGGCTTCCGGCCGATAGCGGATTTGGTTGTCCACCGCCTGGAGTTCCCGGATCAGTTCCAGATCGATGGGAACCAGGCCGAGAGGGGTACGGTAGCCGCCCACATCGTAAACCGAGACCCCGGGGAACCGGACCCGATGACTGGGAGCGATAATCACCACCGTGTCGAAGGTCCGGCCCTGGAGCAGTTTGTAGGCGTGGGCCGCGATCCTTCCGGAGTAGGCATGGCCGGCGTGCGGGGCGATCAGGGCGAGCAGTCGGGTCCGCTCCCAACGGGTCGGCACGGCATTGAGGAATTCATCCAGTTGCTGGGTGAGAACGGCCGGGTCCGCCGGATACCAGGTGCCGGCCAGCACTGACTCGCGGATCTGTTCATCGGCGCCGCCGGTGCCGACGGCGGTCAATAACCCGGCCAGCGCCAGGACTGCGATAGCGGGCCAGGTGCCGATCCGACGGTGAAACGATACGGTTTCCATCATGGCGCTGTCATCCTTTCCCGTTCATCGCCCGTCCCGGCAGGCCCGGACCGGTTGGACGTTACCGCCTCCCGGATTCCAGCCGGCGGCGGTCGATCCAGACCGCTATCAGGTCTTCGGCTTCGTTCAAGCTGATCCGGCTGAGATTGAACACCAGGTGATACAGATGCGGGTCGTCCCAGGAGCGCTTGAAAAAGCGTTCGACATAGGAAGCCGATTCCTGTTCCTCGGTCTTGATCAACTGGCGCGCTTCCGCCGCATCCATGGCAAAATGCTGCTTCATCCAGGCCAGCCGATCCTCCAGGGATTTCACCACGCGCACATGCAGAGCATCGGGGTGCTCGGCCAGAATGCACTGGGCGCCCCAGCCCATGATGATGATATTGCCCGCGGCCGCGGCGCGCCGCACCAGGTCCACCGTGACTTCATAATAATCGGTGGCGGCCAGGCGCCCGGACGGATGGCTGAGCACCTTGCGCACGGTTTCCGCCGCGTGTTCATCCACCAGTTGGAGCAGTCGGGACTGGCGCCTGAACCCGGGGTGTTCGCTGGCCAGGAGCTGATCCGAGCGTTTGGCGGCGGCCGCGACCAGTTGCTTGTCCAAGATTGCGTAGTCCAGGCGCAGGGCCAGGCGGCGTGCCAGCTCATCGCTTTCCGCGCCGTATTCCTTGCTGAAGGTGATGATCGCCATGGCGACTCTCGCTGGTTGGGTTGATCGAACTTGGGACGGTGCTCTTGCCGGCAGCGTGCGCCGCTTGACAGCATCGGCACCGGAACTATAACATACTGCGCTCAAGCAAGTTGAATGGATCCATTCGAACCCCGGCGGCAACAGGCGGACCGCAGCATGTTTGACACATTATCCGATAAGTTCCAGCGCGTTTTCAAGTACCTCAAGGGCCAGGGCAAGCTCACCGAGGAAAACATCGAGCAGGCTTTGCGCGAAGTGCGGATGGCCCTGCTCGAAGCCGATGTCCACTACAAGGTGGCCAAGGATTTCGTTGCCGGTATCGCGGCCCGCGCGGTCGGTCAGGAAGTGATGCAAAGCCTCACTCCGGGTCAGCAGGTGATCAAGATCGTCAGTGAAGCCCTGACCGAACTGATGGGCGGCACGGCCGAGCCGCTCCGGTTTTCGGGCGCGCCGCCGCTCAGCGTGATGCTGGTCGGCCTGCAGGGTTCCGGAAAAACCACCACCGCGGCCAAGCTGGCGGCCCGCTTGAGTAAAGATCATCGGCGCCCGTGCCTGGTACCGGCCGATGTGTACCGGCCGGCGGCCATCGATCAATTGCTGACGCTTGGCCGTCAGCTGCAACTGCCGGTGTATCCGTCTTCGGTGGAGCAGACGCCGGAGGACATCGCGCGCGCCGCCTTGACCTATTGCGGCGAGCAGCACTGCGATACCCTGATCGTCGATACCGCCGGTCGGCTCCATATCGACACCCAATTGATGGATGAGTTGAAGCGGCTGAAGGCCATTCTGAACCCCTGCGAAACCCTGCTGGTGGCCGATTCCATGACCGGTCAAGACGCGGTTCAGGTGGCCGAAAGTTTCCATGAGGCTTTGGCCGTGACCGGCGTGGTCCTGACCAAACTCGACGGTGACGCCCGCGGCGGTGCCGCCCTCTCGATTCGCGCCGTGACCGGGTGTCCGATCAAGTTGGTCGGGGTGGGTGAAAAGCTGGATGCGCTCGAGGTGTTTCATCCCGATCGGATGAGTTCTCGGATCCTGGGCATGGGCGATATGATGAGCATCATCGAAAAGGCCCAGGAAAACTTCGACGCCAAGCAGGCCGAGGAGATGGCGCGGAAGTTCCGGCAGGACACCTTTTCGCTCGAGGATTTTCGCAATCAGTTGCGGCAGATCAAGAAGATGGGCTCGCTGGAACAGATCATCAGCCTACTACCCGGTATGGGGTTGATGAAAGAGCTGAAAAAGATGCAGATCGATGAAAAGGAGCTGGTCCGCACCGAGGCCATCATCAATTCCATGACTCCCCATGAGCGCCGCCAGGCCGAGGTGATCAACGCCGGCCGCAAGAAGCGGATCGCCGCCGGCAGCGGCACCAGTGTGCAGCAGGTGAATCAGCTGCTGAAGAGCTACACCGAAGCCCGGCGGATGATGCAACGGATGATGGGAGGCGGTTCGCCCACCAAGAAGAAGACCAAGAAGCGCCGGGTCAAAGCTTTTTTTCCTTTTTAATTTGGGAGCAATAGGGTATAAGCCGACGACTTGGGCCGCGCCCGCGGGCGTCATCCCAGGTCGCGTCTGCGCTGATGGGTTGCCGAGTGCCGGCGGACGGTCCGCTTTGGGCTCGGCTTGAGTTGTTGCCGCAACGGAGCGAGAAATCGCTTTGAGCGGTGGGCAAAGTGGTGTAACGTTGATCAGACTCAGGAGGTATCAAAAGCATCATGCCGGTACGCATTCGCTTGGCCCGAAGAGGGAGCAAGAAAAAGCCTTTTTATTCAATCGTTGTGGCGGATTCGAAAGCTCCGCGCGACGGGCGATTCATCGAACGAATCGGTACCTACAACCCGCTCACCGATCCAGCCCAGGTCACCATCAAAGCCGAACGGCTGCATCACTGGTTGGACCAGGGTGCTGAGCCCACCGACACGGTGCGAAGCTTGATCCGCGATCACGGCGGCGCGGCCGAAGCGAAAGCCTCATAGCAAGACTTGAAAATCACAGCGGCGCAGACAAGGCGGAGGGGGCACCATGCTGAAGGAACTGGTTGAGTTTATGGCGCGGGCTTTGGTGGACAGTCCTGAACTGGTCAAGGTCTCCGAAATCGAAGGGGAGCAAACTTCGGTGCTCGAGTTGCGGGTCGCCAAAGAGGACCTGGGCAAGGTCATCGGCAAGCAAGGCCGGACCGCCCATGCCATGCGCACTATTCTCAGCGCCGCTTCCACCAAGATCCGCAAACGGGCCGTGCTGGAAATCATCGAGTAACCATGACTGTGGGACCCCGCTGGGTTGCCATTGGCAAAGTCACCCGCCTTCACGGGGTCCGCGGTTGCGTCAAGGTTTTCCCCTATGGGGACAGCCTGGAACGCCTGCAACCGGGGACGCAAGTCCATCTGGGTGAGGTCGGTCGCGAACCGCTCCACGCCCTCACCCTGACCAGCATCACCCGCCGCAACCGGTTCCTGGTAGTTTGCTTCGCCGCGATCGATTCGGTCGCCGAGGCGCGGACCCTGGTGGGACGCGAACTCGGTCTACCGGAAACCCTGCTGCCCCCCACCGATGAAAACGAATATTATCATTTTCAACTGCTGGGCCTGCCGGTGCGGACGGTGCGCGGTACCGAACTCGGTACCCTGACCTCGATCCTCGACGCCGGTGCGCACGATGTTTACGGCGTGACCGATGCCGCCGATCGGGAAGTGCTGCTCCCGGCCCTCGCCGACGTGGTTCTGGAGGTCAATCTGAAGGACGGCTTCGTCCTGGTGGACCCGCCCGAGGGACTCCTCGATGATCTTTGATGTGCTCAGCATCTTCCCCGAACTGTTTGAATCGCCGCTGGCCTGCAGTATCCTCGGCAAAGCCCGGGAGCGCGGCCTGATCCAGGTGCGCCTGCGCGATATCCGCGGTTATGCCGACGATAAGCATCAAATGACCGATGATCGGCCGTTCGGTGGCGGTGAAGGGATGGTGATGAAGCCCGAACCGATGGTGCGCGCGATCGAAGCCGCGCGCGCCGAATCCGGGCCGGCGCGGGTGCTGCTGATGAGCCCCCAGGGGCGACTGTTCGACCAGCAGATGGCCGTGGAACTCAGCCGCGAGCCGCGTCTGATCCTGGTTTGCGGTCGCTACGAAGGGGTCGATGCGCGGGTCGCGGAACGCTTCGTGGACGCTGAAGTTTCGATTGGGGATTACGTTTTGACCGGGGGCGAGTTGCCCGCTCTGGTTCTGATCGATGCCATCGCCCGGCTGCTGCCCGGGGTGCTCGGCAACGAATGTTCCCCGCTGAGCGAATCGTTCGGCGAACCGATCCTGGAATATCCGCAGTACACCCGCCCACGCGAGTTCCGTGGACTGACGGTGCCGGACGTGCTGCTGTCGGGAAATCACCAGATCATCCGCCGCTGGCGTCGCCTGCAGGCGCTGCTGCGTACCCGGCAACGGCGCCCCGACCTGTTCGCCCGGCTGCCTCTCGGCAGCGAAGACCAGACGCTGCTGGCCCGAGGCGAAGCCGCCTTTTCCGCCGGTGCTTCCTGAAACCTTCCATCCGCTGGCTGATTGGTCGCGATTTATTCGCTATCACACCGGCTGGCTGTTCGACATAGCGACCTCGGCATATAACCGTCGCACGGGATCGCGGCAGCGAACCCAATGGCTACCAGGTAGGGAGCATCCAACCGTAGGTCAGGGTGCGCGCGGCGCTCCCTGACTTGTGTGGAGATGCCAGGGCGTCAAGATCGTCAGGTAGCTCCCGTTGGTCGCAACCTGACCTACCGTGGGTCAGGGTGGGCGCGGCGCTCCCTGACTTGTGTGGAGATGCCAGGGCGTCAAGATCGTCAGGTAGCTCCCGTTGGTCGCAACCTGACCTACAGTGGCGAGGTGCCGTGTCGCTGATTGGTTGCGATTTGTTCGCTGTCTCGCTGGTCCGCTTCTTGACTGGCGCGTGAAAGGGTGCTTTAATGCCTCGCTTTGCCGGGCCGCTTCGGCGGACGCAAGAGACAACAGACCGGGGCTGCCAAGGGCCGACCGGGCGCTCCCGAGGCGGTGGGGATGAAAGATGATCCGGCGCTGTATCTGGCGCTTGTTCACTACCCGGTATTGAACCGAAACGGTGCGGTTATCGCTTCGGCGGTCACCAACCTGGACCTGCACGATCTGGCGCGGCTGGCCTGCACCTATGACTTGCAGAGCTGCTATATCGTGACCCCGCTGGCCGACCAGCAGGAGCTTTCGCGCCGTCTGATCCGCCACTGGTGCGACGGCGCCGGCCGCGAACTGATGACCAATCGGGCGGAAGCCCTGCGCCGGCTGGTTTTGGTGGATGCGGTCGCCGATGCGCTGGCGGCGATCGAACGGAGACACGGGCAGGCGCCGCTGGTCTGGGCCACTTCCGCCCGGCCCGGAGAAGCAGCGCTGGAACCCGCTGCGGCTCGAGTCCAGTTGGCCGAGTGCGGGCGGCCCGGTCTGATGCTGTTGGGCACCGGCTGGGGTCTGGCTCCACCCGCCATGGCTCAGGCCGATGCTTTGATTGCCCCGATTGCGGGACGCAACGGATACAACCATTTGTCGGTGAGGTGTGCGGCGGCGATTTTGCTGGACCGATTTTTCAACGGCCGTCCGTGAACGGCCGCTGAGCACGTTCAATTCAAGGGACTGAGGCGCAAGCCGGTAGTGGAGGATGACGATGGGTTTTAATGTGATCGAGCAAATCGACAGGGAAGGCATGCGCACGGATTTGCCCGCCTTTCGGGTGGGGGATACGGTCAAGGTGCATGTGAAGATTCGAGAAGGAGACAAGGAGCGCATCCAGATCTTCGAAGGCGTGGTGCTCTGCCGCCACCGGGCGTTGGCCGGGGCCAGCGTAACGGTGCGCAAGGTGTCCTACGGGGTCGGGGTGGAACGCATTTTCCCGCTGCATTCGCCCCAGTTGGATAAGATCGAAGTGGTTCGCCGCGGCCGTGTTCGGCGGGCCCGCCTCTACTACCTGCGCGAT
>Ga0100398_1002156_pt1 | contig 16653 bp, 9 predicted proteins | sample CryGeymeta201522_FD_81568 | JGI IMG/M metagenome (GOLD analysis project Ga0100398, IMG submission 81568) | Groundwater microbial communities from Crystal Geyser aquifers in Utah, USA - Crystal Geyser metaG 2015-22 | ecosystem: Environmental > Aquatic > Deep subsurface > Groundwater | place: USA... | reverse complement strand
TGGTCCGGTTGTGATCAACTATGTCACCCTTCGGGGTGCCAATGGTTGCCTTCGGGTGGCCTTGGCGCCCTGCGGGCGCCATAGTTGTGATCCCCGTAAATTAGATGTTCAATTTTTTTTTACTACGTACTACTAGTAGACTCAAAAAAAGGTTTCAAAAATGCATGCTGCCAACCCTGGTCAACTTGTCGGAGAGTCTTCTGCTCATCTTTGCAGTCATTACTCTGGCAGTGGGCAAAGTGCAGTAAGTTTAGCAGCCTTATGTTGAAGTTTGGCATGCATCTGTTGACTTCTAGTCTCACGAGGTCCTATCGTGCACACAATAGGTCCACACATTGACAAAATGACTGGCATCAAAAGCAAACTCACTAACAATCCCCAAGATACCATTGCCATGAAAGCAATGAACTATAATGCGCACCAAAATCAGAGGAAGCAAGCATTTGTAAGTCAATCTGGTGTATTGTGAATAACAAGCAAACAAACCCTTCCAACCCTCACTGTTTCTAAAACTTACAATGGTGTTAAAGATTTCAGTGGAGCTGAGAGATAGTGGAATTACACCAAGCCATGTGGTAAAGCCTCCCATGAGCATGGATGCTCCCATAGTTTCCAGTGTCTCTTTGACTTTTTCCTCTCTTGTAGTTCCACTGGTTTCGTAGTAGCGTAACAGAATATGCATCAAGAAATCCACCAGGAGCCCAATGGCAATAACAATGGTAACATATGTGACAGCATTTATGAAGATACCACACATTTGCAGTGTTCCAAGTAGGAAAAAGTACAAGACTATAATGATTGGGAAGACAAAGATGACAGCTGTCCAGTGTGGGATGAGCAAGAAACCAACCAGATTGACTGCAATAACTCCAGATATTGTCGTAAAAACTAGCTCATCAACAGCCACAGTGTACTGAAGGACAAGTAGAGAGAACTTTAACGTGAGAAAGAAGAGTCAAATTCAGCAATGAATATAAACCCAATCTAGGCTACCACTACTTACCAGCTCCCAGTAGTAAAATAAGTCATCAAAGTTGAAAAAGGAAAGCTCCTCGGTCCCAGCTGTGATCTGTGGCTGATTATTTGCTGCGAATTCACGCTGTGCATAAAGCAGTGACGTTTGTTCATGAATGCTATTGAGATCAATGTGTCTTACAAACAGGTAGCACCTGGAAGTCACAATGTTGCCCTCGGCATCTCTCACAATATCACTGCCAAATACATCACGAATGACTGGAATGCCCAGAGCTACATCTAGCTGTTCGGTGAATGTTCTATTTTCACCACGAATAGCATCCGCAATCATTTCTGCATCCCGCTTCTCTTCTTCGTCCACGTCGCTTGTTGCTTCTCCAGTCATATAGGCATGAAGGTCACGGACCCAGCAAAAATCGGGAGGCTGTTGAATTTGAGGAAGCTCTGAAAGCGCTTGAATATAGTCTCGCATCTCCTGCTGAATCAAAGGATCTGACTGATTTACGTTTCGAAAATAAACCGTCATTGACATTTTAATGCTGGAAAATTCATCCACTGTCAAAAGTAACAACGTGAGAACAGAAAAAAGTAAGCGCGCGTAAACAACAATTAAAATCCATCGATTATGTTCATTTGAACTTACAAACGGGAAAGAATTCTTTGGTGTACGAATCTGCGGGCACGTAGTCGGCGACATCAAACTTTTGCTCTAGCTGGGTCGTTTTATAGGCGCAGAGGGCAAGAAGTCCCGAAAAAACTACCAGCAACAGTACCTTGATGCTTGGTCGCATCAGCTGATTGGCATACCATCGCATCATCCTTTGGGTAAAAAGCTTTTGTTTGGGGTCATCTATTTGCAGGTTTTCACAGCCAGGACGGTGACTCCGAAACTCGGCATAAATGTTGGCAATATATAAATACCGTCCCTCTTCTTTCGCTCGCCGACGCGATGCTATGATTCGTCTTTCGTCCAACGTCAGAAATGCCACAAAAATGGTAATCTGGTAGATAAAGTCAATGGAAATTGTTGCACTGGCGTACAGACATACCCATTGGATTCCAGGGATTGTGGAAAAACAGCCTAGGCAAAAGGCGAATGTTGTCGTGGTTGTTGTTAGAGCAATACTCAAGCCTACCTCTTCCATTACTTCTTCAATGCGTTGCGTTATGAGGGCATTTTCGTCTCGTTCACTATCGTCATCTTCGTTACCGTCGCCAACGCCACATGATTCGAGAGCGTTTTCTTCTGCAAGTTTGCGGAAATAGGCTCCGGTTATAATAAACGTGTCATCAAGGCCGACACCCAGAATAATGAAAGGAATCATTTGCGCCAGGTTGGTAAATGGTATTCCAACACAGAACATGAGACCGTATCCCGACATGAGACTCAAGCCAATGGTCAGAGTAGACAATATTCCCAACGAGAAACGTGACGGCTCTCTGCCATTGGGAGATTTACCAGATGCGAGTCCAAGTCGGTGAAAGACCACACAGGTAAAGAGTAGCATCACATAAAATGTGAGTGGAACGAGGGGCATATCGTTCATGAGAGCTCTCTCGTACTCTAACAGGTAGGCATACACAGTAAAGAATTCAAGTTTCACACCCGTCGGATTGGTATCGGCATCTTCCAAGGCCCAACTCAATTTGAGCTCCTTGAGTCTTTCCAGTGCCACTTCTTGAAAGTATTCACCTTGCAGTGTATCAGGTAATCCGACGCTAACAGTAAAGGTGGGAGTGTAGGTCAACAAATCCAATGTTTGGTTCCGTCCCTTCTCTTCATTGTAGTAATAGTATTCGGTTGTACTGTTTTTGTACTTGCCAAACGATGCTTCTCGGTAAACAGGTGTTCCGTCGGCAAATTCTTCTTGCGAAAGGATGCGAATTAAATCTTCGTCCGTTGTTACCTCATTCTCGAACTTTGTGAGATTATGATTCCAAAATTGTGTTGTACTCCAAATCCAGCAATCGTTTTTGTTCCGCAAGTTCAGATATGATGACGTAGCGCACAGTTCTTCGTAACCGGGTGTATCTCTTAATGTATCGAGTGCTACAAAGGTCCGTCGCATGGCATCTTTGTGCAAAATATTGGTCCCATCCGAATGAATGATGAGTGTAACATCACTCGAATCTTCAAATCCACCGTGCTGGTAAATCCAATTCCCGTGCTGGTACGGTAAGGAATTGGCTGGTGTAAAAATATCTTCGTGATCAAAAACAATCACTAAATTGGTAGCACACCCTATAACAGCCAAAGCCAGTGATATCGTCACGACGGCTGTTATGGTCCAATAGGGATTCTTCGAAGATACACGGCTGAGAAAAATAATCACTTTGATAATATTGGCATGAATCCAATCTTCCGTAAATCGTGTCCACAGAGGAAAGATGGGAGGTGCCCGTGCAGGTAGTAGTTTTAATGGTTGCTTGTTGTTGCTTGTATCATTCGGAAAAAAGTGTGATGTGGAGGATGATAGGTCTTTCGAATGGCATATTGCAATGTCTTTTGGACGACCATCATCATCATCATCATCATGATTATTATCATCGCCATCATCCTCATTGCTACTGCACTTGCTGTTGCAGTTCATTTTGCTGTGGATGATGGAGGTGGTCGTTTTGGAGACACTACCATTATTATTATTAATATTATTATTATTCTCGCCATCATAATCATCATTGTTGTCGTCAACAACACCATCATTGTCATTGTCATCATCATTATGACATCGTTGTCTGAGTCGATTCCGCCCGTGCAAAGAAGAAGAAGAAGAAATAATGAAAGTAGGAAAAATGTTGGATGCCACTGATGGGTTGATACTGTTATTGGTTGCTGGAAGGTGTGCGAATGAATCAAGTGAAGATTTATCGCATTCATTGTCATTGTTGTGGTTGTTATTGCTGCTGCTGCTGCTGCTGCTGCTGCTGCTGCTGCTGCTGTATTCGTTTGGTTGGTTTGTCATGGCCTTTCAAAGATGATGTGAAAAGATTTTAAAAAAGATTTGTTTTGGGTTGAATCAACTATTTCAATTAGTTTTTTTTGTTTCTTCACCACCAAAATGTTTTGATTACCTGCTCGGATCGGTATGGAAAGTAATTGTAATAGTAATTGCTGCAAACCACTATACTCTTTCAATCCTGTCTCGTGCGATGTTGGCCTTTCTTTCTTTCTTTCTTTCTTTCTTTCTTTCTTTCTTTCTTCTCTCTCTCTCCTGGAGCTCCCCTTGATGGTGGGAATGTGTGTATGTGTGTATGTGTGTATGTGTGTGTGTGTGACTGCCTGTGTAGACTCCATGTACCGTCTACGTTGTAAAACTGTAAAAGAAGCAAACAATTTTTTCTTTACGGGATTTCTTGTTGACTCTTATTACTACCTGGTATCGCGATGTTTCAAAGTTGATTGGAATTTGGGGGCTGTTTGTGTTTAGTGTGTAATATGTCTGATGATGATGGTAGAGTACGTAGTGAGAAAGAGGAAAGAGGGACAGATACCATCCAAATATCATTCCAACGATGCGTTGAATCTTGAGAAGAGGAATATTGATTCATAATAATGATAGTGACAGACGCATTAAGGTTCAGGCTTTGAAGAAGGGTCCAATTTTATTTGTACCGTCCACCCGGAAACATATTCACTCCGTCCTTGATCATCAAGTAGTACTGGTGATGGTCAGCAGCAGCACCCAGTCCACAGTACAACATCCAGCAGTTGCCGCGTCGCCTGTCATCGATTTCCATCAACTTTGAAGAATTCAGATACAAGAAGCGCATCATCATCAAAATAAGAGGCACAAGTACTAGTAGACCAGTAGGAACAGTTTTTATTTATTTTTAATAGCAACAACCCCAAACACTGTACGAAACGCTTCCTTCCAAAGGAACACTGTTATAGTAGCTACTCCACCACACTAGTTTAGTTAGCTACTCGTAGTTCACAGTTCACAATGACAGACGAGCAAAGCAGTAACAGCAAAGCAAACTGTCTGGACGCTTCTTCTTCCATCAAACCACAAGAAGAAGAAGAATCGAATGCTGCTGCTGCTGCTGCTGCTGCTCCTTCTTCTACTACGTGGGGCGGATCTTTGTGGTCTTCCATTTCTGCTGTTGTGGCTGATAGTCGTCTTGATACTGCTACTACTACCACTGCAAAACAAGAAGAAAATTTGGATGCCGATTTGGATGATCTTATGCAAGAGAATGAGGAATCTTCTTCTACCAAACAAATATTGTCTTTTCGAGAAAAAGAAGATTTCAAGACACAACAACAACAACAACAACGAGCAACTCTATCACCAACACCAACACCACAAGAAGAACAAGAACAGAATCCAGAAGAATTGGTGGCAACCTTGGAACATTCCTTAGAGGCAGCCGAAGCGGCTGTTACATCTGCATTCACTTCTACCTTTGCGGGTCTGATGACAGGGCCTTTTACTGGCAGCGGCAGCAGCAGCAGCAGTAGTGGCGGCGGCGGTGGTGCTGAGACTAAGGTGGAGCAACAACAACGGTTAGGTGAAGCAGATACCGTCACCAGTCCTCTCTTGGTCCGATCAGATTCCGATGATCCAGTGGCACGAGAAGTAGATGCGGTTGTGGAACAAGCCACGGCTGTGGCAACGTCGCTATTTTCAACCTTTACCGAAAAAAGTGGAAATTTGCTACAAGCGTACAATTCCAAAGTCAATCAAGCCGCCGAGTGGATCGATACACTGGAATTACAAGCTACCAATAATGATCCATTCAAACAAATAAAGGAATCATTGGAACACTATTTACAAAGCAAAAAGCAACAACAGCAACAAGACGACCAGGAAAATAATGGCGAAGCAACCTACGAAGAATGGATCGTGAAATGGATTGACATGGACGATCACGACTATGATGATAATAATCGTCATCCTGACAATGACAAAACTACTTTTGCGAATTTGGACCCGCAATATTACGCGGAACAAAGTCCCCATCGCAAAGTATGGAACGAACGTAATCATGAAGATGGTTCCATCAGAACCTATGTCAAGGCACAACAACAACAACAACAACACTCATTGCATCGTCATCAATCCCATCCTATCGAAGAGGAACAAACAGACGTCATTACGTTTGATTGCGACGACTACGACGACGACGACGACACCACCAGCAAACCACTCATCGCGGATCCACTGAATGCCCAAGAAGATACCAGCAATCGGAAAGAGCTAGTCCACACAGAACCATTATTTGTGGAGGAATCACAAAAAGTAAGCGCCACAGTTGACGAATCGCCATTTTCTTCAAACGTTTTAGCAGAGGAAGTGAAGGTAGTGGACGATTATCAAGAAGAAACATTAGACGATCTTTTAGCGGATTTGGACGAAGACTAATAACAAAAGGAAGCACGGAAAGGTGTGGATAAAGTAACGAACTGGAGTAAGGGTAAACAAGAGACACGTTTTGTGGTTAGTCGAAGGACAAACGACAAACGACAATTTGATTGGCCAAAAAAACGGATCTGGTCGAGGTCTGAACCAAAACGTTTGTGTACGGAAGACTCTACCCAAGTTTTGGTAGTACCGTAGGAAGACCCTCTAGAGAGTTGTCAACCAGGTGCTCTGTCGACATGACTAAAACGATTTTGTCGCACTATCGAATGCTACTGTTACCTGCTTCGTACGTAGTACTGCTCCTCTCAAAAACTCAAGAGGCAGGTTTGCTATTCGCTTCTGCTACAAAGACTGTGCGTACCACTAGTACCGATGAAAGATGAACGATCACAGCAATTATCTATTCTACTCTTGCCTGTGGCCATTACTGGACGAAATAAAACCAATAAGAGGTTTGCTATCAATAGCTAGTCTACAGTAGCTACTGACTCCGATAAGTATATTGATGATGATGCTGAATGATGAATGATGAGTATCTTTGGTAAATAATGAAAGGATGCGTGCATAGCCTTGACCCTTTTTCTCGAATCTTTCTTGACTGAATGCCATTAAACAAAAAATTTGATTGGACAGTAAATCACGAAAGCCCCAGAGCAGGTTGAATCAACGAATCCAATCCAAGATACGCTAAATAAATCACACTTTTTGTGCGACCACGCAAACAGCATGCACAAGAAAAGCGAACCTTGAAGGGCAAGATCTATAAAGATACCAGGTACGGAAGTGGAAAAAATCTTTTGGAAAAAGGAGCTACTAGTAGTAGCTACTGTAGCTAGTAGCTACTAGTGATAACACCTGCTGTTGAGAACTCTAAAGAAGTGCTCCCAGTAGACCCTTCTAGCCTTCTAGTAGTCTAGCAGTATTCCAATAAAACTAGGCTTACAATTTCTAGTTTCAGCAACTTTAAATTCACCGACAAACTATCATCATGAAGCTTGCCATTCTCGCCTCTCTTCTTTCGGCCGTCGCTGCCTTTGCCCCTGTCTCCCAGAAGGCATCCACCTCTGTTATGCAGATGTCGGATTCCCCCTTTGCGGACGAACTCGGTGCTCAGGCTCCTCTTGGATTCTTTGATCCCTTCGGTCTTTTGTCTGGAGCCGATCAAGAGCGATTCGATCGTCTTCGTTACGTCGAAATCAAGCACGGACGCATTTGTCAGTTGGCCTTCCTTGGACAGATTGTCACTCGTGCCGGAATCCATTTGCCCGGAAACATTGACTACTCTGGTCACTCCTTCGACTCTTACCCCAACGGTATTGCCGCTCTCTACGGTCCTAATGCCATTCCTACTGCTGGAATTGTACAGATCATTGCTTTCATTGGAGTCCTCGAGATTGCTTTCATGAAGAGTGTTCCCGGAACCGGAAACGAATTTGTTGGTGACTTCCGCAACGGATACATTGACTTTGGATGGGACAACTTTGATGAAGACACCAAGCTTCAAAAGCGTGCTGTTGAATTGAACAATGGACGTGCTGCTCAAATGGTACGACCAATGATTGTTATCTGGCCTTGTTGCATCTATCACTACCACAATATAGCATTTTCTTATCTGACCCGCTTTATTTTTGTCACCTCTTTCTAAACACTTCAGGGAATCCTTGGACTCATGGTTCACGAAAAGATCATTCCCCTTGGATATGATCCCGATCTTCCCATCATTGGACACCTTCACTAAATACTGCACCTTTGTATTTGGTTCGCCATCATCGCATGCGTCCATATCCCGGGTCGAGGCCCATTGACAACGACAAGAGTCTTTAGCTAGTCTAATTTGTCTCGCTATAATTTCAGTGGAATCTCCCCTACTTGATGAGTGTGGCTGCACTTGTACTAGAGAATAGTATCGTACTAGTAGATAGCTAGGATGTTTTCGTTGCCAGTTACCAGCACTTAGTTTCAGTTGCCCTTAGGTACCTTCTTGCTACCAGCAGGGTACCATGTAGTACAGTGGTACCGAGTAGTACAGTATCATAATTATTATTTTGTCAACTCCAATCAGCTACCAGGTATGCCAGGCGGAGATTCAACTCTCTTGTTGCAGTAGCAACGAAAGATTTCTTCTTCAGCATTTCTTCTTTCTTGATACACACTCCTGTACACAAGACTGATAGTCAGTTAACCCCGGTGATAACCCCACTAAACTCGCACGCACACTGATGCATCACAATAACAACCTTAGTAGTAGCACAACTAGTAGTAGTTCTAGTAGTCTACTACTACTAGCTAATACTACTGTACTTGTCTATTATTAGTACTCTACTCTCTAGTAGACTAGTAGTAGTAGTAGCTACAAGTAGCTAGTCTAGTACTAGCGTCTACTACTACTAGACTACTTTACTGGTCTACTGGTAGACTAGGAGTAATGGCAGTAGTCTACCAGTACGAATAAACATGGACCTTCCAAGAAGAGGAGCTAAAGTATCGTAGACGAGTTGTTTCAAATTTCAACAAAAGCAACACTGCCCTGATGTACAACGCATTGAGACCATCCGCAGATTATCAGCAACATCATTCTCGAGCAGAAAATAATGGTTTACTTTTTTAAATCTCTGTGCGGGAAATTCGATTATTATATGGGCAAGGACAAGTTTGAAAATGAAGAGCTGATAAAGTATGGCCTGCCCGAGGATGTGTGGTTTCATGTTGACGATTTAAGCAGTGCTCATGTCTACGTGCGAATGATGAATCCTGGTATGAATCTGGATGATTTGCCGGAAAGTGTAATCTTGGAATGTGCGTCGTTGGTCAAAGCCAATTCCATAGCGGGGTGTAAGGTACGAAACTACAATTGTGCTTGAAAAAACTAGAGATTATCATTTGATGGAAGGTGTAAGGTATTGCCAACCCTGCTTGTGTAGCTTGATCTGATGCCGTGTCATTTTTGCTAAAAAATCCTTTTATCAAACAAAACATCAGAAAGCATCCGTCTACGTTATCTACACTCGTTGGAAGAATTTGAAAAAGACAGCAAGGATGGTCGAGGGACAAGTTGGATATCATCGTCCAGAAAATGTCCGACGGCTGGAAGTCGAAAAGAATAATTCCCTTGTTCGACAGCTTGAAAAGACCAAACGAGAAGACTTTCCCAACTTAGCCAAATTACAGCAGGATCGAAATGCAGAAATTGTTCGAGAAGAAAAGGAGCAGCAAAAACAAGAGGCCAAAGCCAAACGTATAGCAGAGGAAAATGCCAAGCTAGAGAAGGAAGCTTTGAGCTACGATCGCATCATGACTACAGATCAAATGAAAAGCAATGCCGAGGTCGCAGCCGAATACGAAGATGCCGAAGCCTACGAAGATGATTTCTTCTAGGTTCTAAGTTGTTGGTTTGAAAACTACTACTTTTTTTGTGAGGCTGATTTTGATAATACAAGTTTTGATTAAAATAATGTTAACTGCAGCCAAGGTACAATGCAGGATTATCTGCTTCCCCTTTCATTCGAAACAAGAGCAATTATCCATTTCAAATCATTTATTCTTTATCGTTTTGCTGTTTTGGCTGGACGATAGCGCCGAAGCTAAGTAGTGCAATCATGGTAGACAGGCTTACGTGCAGGAGGATCAGTTGTGAAGCCGACATTGATTTTACGAATGAATCCATTTCTTTAAGCAGAGACTATTTCAGTTTATAACAGCTCTATCGTTTCAGATTTTTGTGAGAAATGAGACAATTTTTGTCAACACACGCAGCAAGCCGTCGTAGACCACGTAATGACAAGCCTTGACTCCCGCAGAGTCATTTCACGGCTGGATGTCGCAAGGCCAAGCTCTATGTGTGCTATTGCAAACTCGAGCGTCACAATGATGACTGTTGGAAAGAAAGCGACGAATGTCTCTTTTTGCCCCATCTAACGTATGCTGCTGATGGTCGTGGTGGAATGATAGCAAAGCTTGTCGTCCACATGTGCCGTTTGTTGAGCAACTTTACTACGCGACTGTAAATAAACATACTCAGTACTAATTCGAGGGAGACAGAGAGTGTCTTTATAAGAATGTGTAGTGTGTTGTTCTTCTAAATCACAAAATTTTGGTGCAGCTCTGGCTAACATGGATCTGCCAAGGTTGCAGCAAAGTAATTAACATCGCTGATCGAATGTCCTCCGATCAACTAAATGATGGATACCTCTACAGGAATACTTTTCAACGTACAAAATGCTTTGAGCTTTCGTTTCGATTCCTTCAAAGCTTGCTCCCATTGATCGTAGTCGGAACTATTTTGACCATCAAAGGAAAAACGAAAGACAATGCCCTTCCAATTTCGCTTAGCTTCGTCGTCTCGGAGCATGTTCAACATATATCCTACGACGGCCTTCATATCTGTGGGAGAGATGGCGCCCGTGAATTGCACCGAATTAATTTCAGGGTCCCGCCTGACTTGAAACAATAACTTGAAAAGCGATTCGGTAGGCATGTCGTCCAAGTCAACATCAAGCATAGCTTCAAAGGTAATAGGGAATCGCCCCTCTTGATCTGCCAGAGCTAGCAAGCGCTTGATATTTTCTCGTTTGAAGAGCCATCGCCGATAGTTGGCGGCATCGACTTTGTCGACGAACTTGATTAACTTCCAAGATCGATGATCCAACCGGATAATATTTTCGAGGGCAATGATATCTTCACGTTCATAACGCCCAACAAAGTCCTGTAGTGTGACCTTGGTAATCTTGGGATGCTCCCGGACAAACTTCAGTTCTCCATGAAAAAATCCGTTGTGTTCGTCGAAGTGCTCCGAAGGGTCTTCCGTCGTGTCCTCCTCTTCCAGCGTAAAGGAAGAGGAAGTGTTCTTGTGGGTACTCACGGTGTGAGATGAAGATTCTTTCAATGCCAACTGAGACAGCTTCTTTGCATTGTCACTCCGAAACAATTTCTTCAGCACCATTGTCTCTCCTTTTTCTCCGTATTTGTATGTTGTATGGATGCAAAATGCAAAACGCAAAATTAAGGCACGATTCCGAGGACGAATTGATTTGCTTGATAACAGTGGATTTTGTGAGATGGCTGGTCATTGAGGCTACTATCGGCAAAAGCTCCTACTAATACTACTAGTAGTAGTACTCGGAACTCGTAGCAGTAGCAAAAGCGACGAGGCTGTAAGAGATGCAAATTGCAACGTTGAGCAATGATGTTTATGTACCAGGTAATCATTCAACTTTGTCGTGTATTTTTGGAGCTCGCAACCGTGATTAGACGTCCGTCATTTATTATTTGTCTTTAGCTTTTGGATAGTGAAATTCTCATATTTGGCGAAAAGTTAAAGCTTCCAGTTTTCCTACGTCATCTGATTCATAGCAAGAGAAATCGGGATTGCTAAGTCTGAAAGAGGGGCTTTAATTGACTCACATTTCGTACTCACGTGGTTGTCTTCATAAAATAATAATAATATCCTGGTAAGGAAACCAATGAATACGCCGACTAGTAAAACCTACAAAGGCTAGGCTCAGATACTATTTTCGCCGAATCGGAAAATGTTTTGAATAGAGAGGCAGTACATTACTACTAGTAGCTAGTAGTAGTACCAGGTACTAAACACCAGACTAGTACCTGGTACTACTACTACTACTCTACGACTAGTAGTTGCTGAGAGTAGTACCAGGTAGAGTACTAGTCTAGTGCTAGTAGTAGCTTGGCAATAGCCATCATGTGTTTCAAGGTACGTACCTGGTACCTGGTATCTGGTATGGTAGCTAGATTTCGAAAATCAACTGTTGTAAAGAGGTGAAGCTTTCAGGAGAACGTACGTAATTAATCATTCTACTGTGGCTTAAGTGTGCTTCTACCACTAGACTACCACTGGTACTCTAATTATATTTTCAAACACTCGGAGAAAGGCGACTTTCGGTTGCTAACCTTTATTAACATACCAGGTACGGAGTACCACTCCGTGGTACCATGTTTTGTCGATGACGTCGCTATCGTGAAACGACTTGACGAGCAACTTATTGAGATTCAATATGCGTCCTGTTCGATAGAACGTTTTTCGATCAGCATTGTAAAGTAGACTCCTACTGCTAGTAGTAGCAAGAGTAGGGCAATGAGCCTCATAATATTGATAAAAATGGATTGAATCTTTTATTAAAACGTGGATTAGGTAGGATCTGTGCTTACAACACTACTAGCTAGTAGTAGCTACTAGTACTACTACTACTAGTAGTAGCTGTTACTACTATCTCGTTGTAGGAATAGTACTGTAGCTACTGGTACTAATAGTCTACTCCCTGGTACCTGGTACTCAGTAGTATCTTTTAACCTTCCTCTGGTTGATGCGGTCAGATGACCAATACGTCGACAAGCAACTTAATCCGGCAATCCAGCAGGGTACACCGATTGTTTGAATTTTGCGAAGTCTATTTTCTTTCTACCCCCTCCTCGTTGTTGTACAAACAACACACCTACTATTTCGAAGATGAAGGTAAAAGCAAAGCCCAAAGTGAAGATGATGGTGAGTCACGGAGCCATGTTTTGCGGTCACTGTGTGCCAGCCGCAGCTACAACAGATAATGACACGGATGGCGTTAGCGAGGAAGTTGCTCCTGCTCCGATCTCGGCAGCTGATATGACCACTACCAAACTCGTTTGTGGTGGTATTTGTTGTGCTCGCGAGATCCCTGTCATTCAACAAATTTTGAAAGGCGCCAACGGCATTCACCGAACGTTTGTCAATGTACCGCTGAGGCAAGTTGTTATTGATCACGACAATGAGCTGATAACTGTGGAAGAACTGACTAAAATGTTGACAACCGAAGGTTTTGAAGTGAAGCAAGTGATCCAGAACAAAGCCCAGCCAGAAGCAGCAGCCGGTACAAGTACAGAAACGGCGGGTTTGGAAACGAGTGTTGTTGGTGCCGGAAATGGTAAAATTCCTTCCGTTGTTCAATCCACAATTCAGGTGAAAGTGCTCACAATAAACAGGAGTGATGTCGAGGGTACGGTTCACGATTTCCTCAAAGGAAAGGTACAAGCCCTGTCGGAGGATAAGATGACATCCTTTGATATTGTTCAAATACAAACGCAGTCGGAACAAACATGTAAAGTGACATTATCGCACAACCCACTCTCGTTACCACTGCACAGAATTATTGATCTGTTATCTGCCAACAAGAAAGATTTTGAAGTTTCAGGCTTGAAGGATGGAGCTGAATCAGTGCCATGGGATGACTTGTTTCCGACTTTGGATGGTACCAACAACAACAGTGCAGAAATTGAGGAAGCCAAAGACAAGGAGCAGAAGGAAAACGAGGACTATTCCAAAGTCGAATTACCGAAATGGTATATTATGTTATCCGGCGTTTGTTGGGTACTGTCTTACCTGGCCTTTTTGGGTGATTCGTGGTCCTATTTTAATTATTTAGCATTGCTCGGTGTTGCCCTTGGATTGCCCAACATTACTAACAAGGCATATCGCACATTACGGCGAGGATTTATGTTTGATACAAATTGCTTAATGTTCTTTGCAGCGTGTGGTGCAGTTGGTCTGGGAGACTTTCAAGAGGCAGCTGCCGTGGCCTTTTTATTTGCCATCTCCGACTATTTGGAAAGTAATGCCACAACCAGAGCTCAGAATGCCCTGAGTGCATTGATCCATTTACGACCAGAGTATGCCTTTCTGGTGCATCCTTGTACAAAGCAACATTTACTGGTAGAGGCTTCCATTGTACCAGTGGGCGCACTCGTTTCTGTCAAGACAGGTGATAAAGTTCCCTGTGATGGGATTGTTGTGGAGGGACGTTCTACCGTAAACGAAGCATCGCTCACTGGAGAATCCCGTCCTGTCCAAAAAGTATACAAGGACAAGGTTTCTGGTGGAACAATTAACTGTGGCAAATCACACTTGATGATCCAAACAACATCAAGTGCAGACAATAGTGCTGTGGCACGTTTGATCCGACTGGTCGAGGAAGCTCAAGCAGGGAGGAGTCAGACAGAAAAGCTTGTGGATGAATTTGCTAGTGTGTATACACCCATTGTGGTTGTTTCTGGCGTGCTTATGTGCACCATTCCCTGGCTCTTTCTGGATACCACATCTTGCCTTGAATGGACACACAGTGGTCTTGTGTTTCTTGTGGTTGGATGTCCAAGTGCTCTTGTGATCTCCACTCCTGTAACATATGTAGCAGGTCTGGCTTCTGCAGCTCAAAGAGGGATTGTGATCAAGGGGGGAACTCATTTAGAGACACTTGGTCTTGTCAAATCCATTTGTTTTGACAAAACTGGCACCTTGACGCAAGGTTCCTATGCACTTATGCAGGTCTTTGTGGCTGGTGACAACTATAGGCGACAAGAGGTGATGGAGTTCCTCATGCTAATGGAGGAAAGGGCGAATCATCCTTTGAGTTTGGCAATCCTTGATGGTGCACGCAGGGAGGGCATACATCTGCCCAAAGGAAAAGTTGTGGAGAACCACACCTTTTTAGCTGGCGAGGGTATATCCGGTGAAATTGATGGCATGAAAGTCTTCGTTGGAAATACTCGTCTCTTCGAACGCCTTGGACTGCTTGAAGACCTTTCAGAGGAGATAGAAAATATGGCAGGCAACTGGGAGGCCATGGCAGGAACTGTTGGCTTTATGAGTATTGAAGGTTCTGGTATAGTATGTGCGTACGGTGTTGCAGATCTGGTTCGAGACGAGACAACAGAGGTTGTGAGTCAGCTTCAAGAGGATGGCATTACTACCTATATGCTTACTGGGGACAGCGCAGCCTCTGCAAAAGCAATTGGCAACATAGTGGGGCTGCCCAAAGAAAATGTAAAAAGTGAGCTTCTTCCTGAGGACAAGCTAGCGATTGTTTCGAGCTTGAAAAAAGGTGGAGAATCAGGCAGTTCTGCCTTGTTTAATCTGTTCAATAAACGAGAAAAGGTCATGATGGTTGGGGATGGTGTGAATGATGCTCCAGCTCTGGCAATCGCAGATATTGGAGTTGCCATGGGTGTTGGTGCTGCTCTTGCTATGGAGACTGCTGATGTCACCCTCCTGGATTCAAATTTGAAGAAGCTAAGATACAGTCTTCAACTTGGCCGCCGAGTGTTGTGGAAGATAAAGGAAAACGTTGTCTTCAGTTTGCTCGTAAAAGCCCTTATGCTGGGGTTCGCTGCTGTTGGCAGGGTTGAATTGTGGGTGGCCATTTTGAGTGATGTTGGGTCAATGCTTTGTGTCACTCTCAATGGGATGCTTCTATTACCGAGAGGGAAAATAGATCATGATGAGATGGGGGATATTGCGAACGTCTCTTTCCGCAGCCGTGTCGAAGATCAAGGCAGCGATGGGCTGTCAAAGAAAAAAAGGTCGAACGGAGATGCCTACGGAACTTTCTCCAAGGCAGAGTCGGCAGCCCTACTTTTGTCGAAAGCATAAGAATACGGGAGCCAGCAACCCTTCTGCAGTACATTTCCATAAGTGAATTTCGAATGAATAAATGTTTAGGATACTTTTGGATTATTTGCCTCGCTGTTCTTGACGCTCCCTTCGTTCTGCATCTCGTTGCAATTTCTCCTGCCTTTCTTCCCATTCAATCAAATCAATATGTTCCATGTCATCTTCACTCAGTACACCACCCCTGTCAGCATAATCACGAAAGGCTCGCAATCGTTTTTCCAGAATAGTTGATCGATCTCTTGTTACTTCATCTTTGATCCGTATGCGATTGTGATACGGTTTTTGAGGTTTTGCGGGCCATGCTCTGAGCATTGTCAAGTGCAACTCCAGTGCCGTCAATAACCCGACCCCACCGTTGGCGTCGACGTCCAGTGGTGGTGGTGTTGGCTTGTCGTGATCGAGTTTTGAGACACCGCCCTTTTTGCGACGATAATTCTTATTGGGCAAATGATGAACTGTCAAAGCCCCGAACAGATTTATAGGAATTACTTGTTGAATGTTGCAATACTTGGGTTCATACAATTGATACGACGACATCCATACTCGTTGGGTACCCAACAGGGGCTGGCTCGGTTTTCGTGGCAAACCGGGCCTGTTTTGCGCAACGGAAAAATTGCAATGCGGTAGAGAATCCCAGTACTCCAAGTGCGCGCGTGTAGCTATGAACATGCCCTGGTGATGGTTGGTCATGTGCACAAACAAATTGCCGTTCAGAGACGGCAGTCCGGGAACTGGTTGCACTACATTGGGGATGATACTCTGGTTGTGAGCCAAACTGTACGACCCGTGTTCCCAATATACACGCGTGACATTTTCGGTAGCATGACGCGTCTTGTCATTGATAATGAACGACGGAAAGTTGTATTCGTACCGGACAATTCC
>Ga0100398_1002139_pt1 | contig 16724 bp, 18 predicted proteins | sample CryGeymeta201522_FD_81568 | JGI IMG/M metagenome (GOLD analysis project Ga0100398, IMG submission 81568) | Groundwater microbial communities from Crystal Geyser aquifers in Utah, USA - Crystal Geyser metaG 2015-22 | ecosystem: Environmental > Aquatic > Deep subsurface > Groundwater | place: USA... | reverse complement strand
TTGGCGTGCGGGCCGTCGCCGTGTCCGTCACCCGGGCGGGCGCGAACCCGCCCCGCCGGGCCGACGTCGACCGGGCCGCACTTGGATGAGGGCGCTGGTCCAGCGCGTCACGCAGGCGCGGGTGGAGGTCGAAGGAAAGATCATCGGCCAGACCGGCCCCGGCCTGCTGATCCTGGTTTGCGCCATGCAGGGCGACACGGACGCGCAGGCCGATGCGCTGGCGGCCAGGATCGCGAAACTGCGCATCTTCAACGACGCGGCGGGCAAGCTCAACCGGGCCCTGCTGGATACCGGCGGCAGCGCCCCTGTCGTCAGCCAGTTCACCCTCGCCGCCGATACCAGCCGCGGCAATCGCCCGGGCTTCTCGACCGCCGCCGCACCGGCCGAGGGGGAACGGCTCTACCACCACTTCGCCCGCGCCCTTGCCGCCCTTGGACCCAAGGTGGAAACCGGGCGGTTCGGGGCCGACATGGCGGTCAGCCTCACCAATGACGGGCCGGTCACCATATGGCTTGAAAATTAGGCGTATCGCCTTCATTTTGGGCGAAGCAACCTGTTTTCCCCTGCAAACAAGGCGTTGGGACTGGCCCTTTCGCGTGGCGGCTCATCTGTTAGTGTGGCTGCAAGGGAGAGACCATGAACGACAACAGCCGATTTTTCGACGAGATGACGGGCGGCGAAACGCAGATGCGTTTCCCCTACGCCTCCTATGCGTCGTGGTTCGATGGCGAAGACCAGGAGGAATTGCGCCGGAAATCGCAGGATGCCGAAAGCTTCTTCCGCCGCACGGGCATCACCTTCAACGTCTACGGCGAGGATGCGGCGGATGAACGCCTGATCCCCTTCGACATCGTGCCGCGCATCATCTCGGGGCGGGAATGGTCCAAGCTGACGCGCGGGATCGAACAGCGGGTCCGCGCGATCAACGCCTTCCTCTACGACATCTACCACCGGCAGGAAATCCTGCGCGCAGGCCGCGTCCCGCGCGAGCTGATCGACCGCAACGAGGCATTCCTGCCCCAGATGATCGGCGTCACCCCCCCCGGCGGCGTCTATACCCATATCGTCGGAACCGATCTCGTGCGCACCGGCGAGGACGAGTTCTTCGTGCTCGAAGACAATGCCCGCACGCCCAGCGGCGTCAGCTACATGCTGGAAAACCGCGAGACCATGCTTCAGATGTTCCCGGAACTCTTCAGCCGCGTGAAGGTGCGGCCGGTGCAGAACTACCCGACCGACCTGCGCCGGTCGCTCGCCGCCTGCGCGCCCCAGACCGGCACCGGCACCTGCACCGTGGCGGTCCTGACACCGGGGATCCACAACTCCGCCTATTTCGAACATGCCTTCCTTGCCGACCAGATGGGGGTGGAGCTTGTCGAAGGCCACGACCTGCGCGTCAAGGACGGGCGGATCGCCATGCGCACGACCGAGGGCTACAAACCCATCGACGTGATCTATCGCCGGGTCGATGACGACTTTCTCGACCCGCTGAACTTCAACCCCGACAGCATGCTTGGCGTGCCCGGCATCATGGACATCTACCGCGCGGGCGGCATCACCATCGCCAACGCGCCCGGCACCGGCATTTCCGACGACAAGGCGATCTACAGCTACATGCCCGATATCGTCGAATTCTACACCGGCGAGAAGGCGATCCTGCAAAACGTGCCGACCCATCGCTGTTCCGAGCCGGAGGCGCTGAAATACGTCCTCGACAACCTTTCGGAGCTTGTCGTGAAGGAGGTTCACGGATCCGGCGGCTACGGCATGCTGGTCGGCCCGGCCGCATCGAAACAGGAACTCGCCGATTTCCGCGCCAAGCTGGAGACCCGGCCCTCGAACTACATCGCGCAGCCGACGCTGGCGCTCAGCACCTGCCCCATCCTGACCGAGGGCGGCCTTGCGCCCCGGCACGTGGACCTGCGGCCCTTCGCGCTGATGTCGCCCGAGAAGATCACGCTGACCCCCGGCGGCCTCACGCGCGTGGCGCTCAAGGAAGGCAGCCTCGTGGTCAACTCGTCCCAGGGCGGCGGCACCAAAGACACCTGGGTTCTGGAGGAGTAGCGGCATGCTTGGCAAAACCGCAGGCGGTCTCTTCTGGCTTTTCCGCTATCTCGAGCGGGCCGAGAACATGACCCGATTGGTCGAAACCGGCTTCCGCATCGCGCTGACGCGGCCTGATGGCGCCGATGACGAATGGCGATCGGTGCTGAAGACGGCCGCCGTGGATAAACTCTACAGGGCGCGCTACGGCGATGTCGTTCAGGACAGCGCCATCGATTTCCTGCTGCGCGATCCCGCCAACGGCTCCTCCGTCTTGTCCGCGTTCTCGTCGGCCCGCCAGAACGCGCGCCTGACGCGCACCGCCCTGTCGCGCGAAGTGTGGGAAGCGATCAATGACGCCTACATGACCCTCAGGGACGAGCTGTCGCAGCCCGTCTCTATCAAGAACCTGCCCGAAACGCTGGCCAGCATCCGCCAGCATTCGGCCCTCGTGCGGGGCGCGATGCACGGCACCATGCTGCGCACGGATATCTTCGACTTCTGCCGCCTTGGCACGTTCCTCGAACGCGCCGACAACACCGCGCGCATCCTCGATGTGAAATACTACGTCCTGTTGCCGTCGATGAACCAGGTCGGGTCCAGCCTCGACAACGTGCAATGGGAAACCATCCTGCGCGCCGTGGCGTCGCACCGCTCCTACCGCTGGCTGACCGGGGGCAATATCGGCGCCAAGGGCATCGCGGATTTCCTGATCTTCGACACGCGGATGCCGCGCAGCCTGCGCTTCTCGGTCAAGAAGATCGCCGCCAACCTCGACTATCTCGAAGAGAACTACGGCCAGCGCCACGCCTGCCACGACCTGATCGACATCCTGCTTGCCCGCCTGAAACACGGCACCATCGAGGACGTCTTCGAAGAAGGTCTCCACGAATTCCTGACCGATTTCCTGCGCGACATGGCCGCCCTCGGCGCTCAGATCGAACAGGATTACAGCTTCCTGGGATGACCTGAACATGCACCTGTCGATCAGCCACACGACCACCTACCGGTTCAAATCGCCCGCGACCTACGGTCTGCAACAACTGCGCCTGACGCCCAAGTCCCGCGCCGGACAGCAGATGGTGAAATCCTGGGACATGGCCGTGGAAGGGGGACAGATCGAAACCAGTTTCACCGACCACCAGCAGAACCGCGTGACCTTGGTGTCCTTCTCCCCCGGAGCACAGGAAATCCGGGTGATCTGCACTGGCGCTGTCGAAACGGTCGAGACGGCGGGCGTGGTCGGAAAGCATGGCGGCTTCGCGCCGCTATGGTTCTTCCTGCGCGAAACCGCCCTGACCCGCGCTGGCGAGAGGGTAAAGGCCCTGACGCAAGGGCTTCCCGAGGAGGTGCCTGACGACCTGCCGCGCCTGCATGCCCTGTCGGCCCGCGTCATCGACGCTGTCCCCTACGAGATCGGTCGCACCCGGTCCGAGACAAGTGCCGAGGAGGCCGTGGAAATCGGCGCGGGCGTTTGCCAGGACCACGCCCATATCTTCATCGCCGCCGCCCGGTCCATGGGCTACCCGGCGCGCTACGTTTCGGGCTACCTGATGATGAGCGACCGGGTGCACCAGGACGCCTCCCACGCCTGGGCGGAGGCTTTCGTCGAAACGATCGGTTGGGTCGGCTTCGACGTGTCCAACGGCTATTCCCCCGACCCGCGCTATGTGCGCGTGGCCACCGGGCTCGATTACGCCGAGGCCGCGCCGATCGCGGGCATCCATTACGGTGCGACAGGAGAGGCGATGTCGGTGGATATTCAGGTTGCGCAACAGTAGCGGGATGTTAACCCTGTCGGCGCTACTCTGCCCGCCATGGGCGGATTTTCCGGGGAACGACAGGCAATGACATATTGTGTGGGGATGAAACTGGATCGCGGTCTGGTGTTCATGTCCGACACCCGCACGAATGCGGGCGTCGACAACATCTCCGTGTTCAAGAAGATGTTCCAGTGGGAGGTGGAGGGCGAGCGCTCCATCACCATGATGACCGCCGGAAACCTCGCCACGACGCAGGCCGTCGTCAGCCTGCTGAACGAACGCAGCCTGCATGCCGACGATCGCGGGGTGCTGTCGATCGTCGAGGCGCCGTCGATGTTCCAGGCCGCCAGGCTGGTCGGCGAAACCCTGCGCGAAGTCATCGCGGATCAATCCAGGCTCGACCAGATGGTCGCCGACAGCCCCTTCGGGGCCACGATGATCCTGGGCGGACAGGTGCGCGGCGGGGAACCGCGGATCTTCATGATCTATCCCGAAGGCAACTTCGTGGAGGCCAGCACCGACACCCCCTTCTTCCAGATCGGGGAAACGAAATATGGCAAGCCGATCCTGGTGCGGGCCTTCGATCCGGCAATGCGCTTCGAGGAGGCGATCAAGCTTCTGATGGTCAGCTTCGATTCGACCCTGAAAGCGAATTTGAGCGTCGGGATGCCGCTGGATCTGCATCTCTACGAAGCCGACAGTTTCCGCCACGGAGAGCGGCGACGGATCGAGGCGGACGATCCGTTCTTTGCCCAGATTTCGACGGGCTGGGGGCTGAAACTGCGCGAAGCGTTCGACACCTTGCCGGAATATTCCCTGGATTGAGGGATTGCGCCGGCTGCGCCGTCGCCGAGGGCCTCGCGCGCCTGCGGCGCGCTCGGGCGGGTGCGCAACTTCGGGTGCTGCGATCGGACCCGCGGTGGAGGGGGCGCTGCCCCCACGCCTGCGGCGCCCCCCGGAGTTTTCTGCCAAGATGAAAGACGGCCATGGGCTGGTCGGCATGCGGGGGCCCTGTCTCCGTCCTCAACCTTCAAGACGCTGGGCACAGTATCGGTTGTCGGCGGACCCGGTCGCGCGTCACCGGGTCACGTCGGCGCCGTGGATCCAGCGAAATCGGTTGCTGACGACATGGGGCGCCACGCGGGCGGCGGCGCGGAGCGCGGTGTGGGCCGCGAAGCGGTAGGGGCCGGGGCGCAAGTGGTAATGGGTGGCGTTGTCGTTCGCCGCCGCGACGATGCGGGCCGTGCGCGGTTTGCGCAGGGTTTGATAACGGTCCAGCGCGGCGGATCGGTCCGAGTCCTCGGACAGGCAGCGGGCCAACACCCAGGCATCTTCCAGCGCCATGTTGGCCCCCTGGGCGAGGAAGGGCAGCGTCGGGTGGGCCGCGTCGCCCAGAAGCGCGAGTGCCGGGCCCGTCCAGACCTTCGCGACCGGGTGGCGGAACAGGCCCCAGAGGTTGGCATCATCAACATCGGCCAGCAAGTCTCTGATCTCGGGGCAGAAGTCGGTGAAGGCCGCGGCAAGGTTGCGGGGGTCGTCGGTGAGGGTCCAATCCTCCGCCGCCCAACCGTCCCGCTCTTCCACGGCGACGATATTGGTCAGGGTGCCGCCGCGCAGCGGATAGCGGACGAGGTGGCGGCCCGGCCCCATGAAGACATGCGCCTCGGGCGCAAGACCGCGCGACGGGACCACGGCCCGCCACGCGACCTGTCCGGTGAAGAACGGCCGGGTGCGCGGGTTGAGATGCGCGCGCGCGACCGAGTGCAGGCCATCGGCGCCGATGGTCAGGCCGTGGGTGCTGTGGCTGCCATCGGCGTGGTGCAGGATGCTGTGCGGCCCGTCCCCCTCCACCGAGGCGACGTCGGCACCGAGGCGCAACGTGACGCCCGCCGCCAGCGCAGCGTCGCGCAGCGCCTCGACCAGATCGGCGCGGTGGACGAAATGGAACGGGCCCGCCGTCAGCGGCATCGCGAAAACCTCTGCCCCGCGCCGGAAATCGCGCAGGCACACCGCCTGCCCGCGCACCCCTTGGGCCGCGATCCGCTCTGCCAGACCCAGCGCCTGAAGCACGACCCAGCCGTTGGGGGAGATCTGCAGGCCTGCGCCGACCTCGGTTATCTCGGGCGCGCGTTCCAGCACGGTGACCTGCGCCCCCCGCCCGGCGCAGGCCAAGGCTGCGGCCAGTCCGCCGATGCCACCGCCGATCACCGTTATTTCTTGTCCGACCAGCATCCGGGCCCCTCCCGTCCGCGCCAAATGGAAAGGGCACCCGCCATGGGTGCCCTCTGTTCCGTGTCAGGTCCCACGCGATCAGTCGTCGCGGTGCACTTTCTCGCGCCGCTCGTGACGCTCCTGCGCCTCCAGCGTCATGGTGGCGATCGGTCGCGCATCCAGTCGCTTTAGCGAAATCGGCTCTCCGGTCTTTTCGCAATACCCGAATTCGCCATCCTCGACGCGGCGCAGCGCGGAATCGATCTTGGCGATCAGCTTGCGCTGGCGATCCCGGGTCCGCAATTCCAACGCACGATCGGTCTCTTCCGAGGCGCGATCCGTGACATCGGGAATATTGCGCGTGCCATCCTGCAGCGTGGACACCGTGGAGCGGCTTTCGTCCAGCAACTCGGTGCGCCAGGTCAGCAGCTTGCGCCGGAAATATTCCAACTGGCGGGCATTCATGAAAGGTTCGTCCTCGGCGGGACGATAATCTTGAGGCAGGAACGTTTCTGCTTTCATTCTTATCCCCTCGGTCGTGCTGGTGTCGTTCATTTTCACTCGTCTGTTCCAGTCCGTGCAGCCGATATCGGTGCGTTTACCCGCGCCGGGGTGGCTTGTCACCTAGATAGTGTGTGAAGTAGCCAAAAAGCATGCATCTCCAACCCCCTATCTTGCTGCCCGAGAAAGGTAACCCCGATGAGATTTGACGGCACCGCCGAATACATTGCGACCGAGGATCTGACCGTGGCCGTGAACGCCGCCGTGACGTTGGAACGCCCGCTGCTGGTGAAGGGCGAACCGGGCACCGGAAAGACGGAACTGGCCCGGCAGGTGGCCGGCGCGCTGGGGCTGCCGATCATCGAATGGCACATCAAGTCCACCACTCGGGCGCAGCAGGGGCTGTATGAATACGACGCCGTCAGCCGCCTGCGCGACAGCCAGTTGGGGGAGGCGCGCGTCCATGACGTCGCCAATTACATCAAGCGCGGCAAGTTGTGGCAGGCTTTCGATGCGCCCGAGAAATCCGTCCTGCTCATCGACGAGATCGACAAGGCCGATATCGAATTCCCCAACGACCTGTTGCAGGAGTTGGACCGGATGGAATTCTTCGTCTACGAAACCGGCGAGACGGTGAAGGCGCGGGTGCGGCCCATCGTCATCATAACCTCCAACAACGAGAAGGAGCTTCCCGACGCGTTCCTGCGCCGCTGCTTCTTCCATTACATCCGGTTCCCCGACATGGAGGTGATGAAGCGCATCGTCGAAGTGCATCACCCCGGCATAAAGCCCGCGCTGCTGACGACCGCGTTGACCCGGTTCTATGACATCCGCGACCAGCAGGGGCTGAAGAAGAAGCCCTCCACCTCCGAAGTGCTGGATTGGCTGAAGCTGCTTCTGGCCGAGGATCTGCAACCCGAGGATCTGCGCCGCGACGGAGCCAATGCATTGCCGAAACTGCACGGCGCGCTGCTGAAAAACGAACAGGACGTGGCGCTGTTCGAACGGCTGGCCTTCATGGCGCGGGCCCAGCGATAGCACGTGCAGGCGGGGCGCTTTGGCCACATGGGGCGGGCAAAACCACACGGCCCCCTGTGACGCCGCCCGATTCCTGCCATAATCTCCCTGCAATCTGCGGGCCTTCGAACCCGTGTCCGATCCCAGGCGAGTATCTCCGATGACCACGTCTTTCGACATTCGCCCCCTCGGGCTGCGGGACCGTGCCGAATGGGGCGCGCTCTGGCGGCAATACCTCGCGTTCTATGGCGCGACCCGCCCGGACGCTCTGCTGGACCTGACCTTCGCGCGCTACACTGATGCAGGCCGCGATGACATGCGCGGCTGGATGGCATGGAACGGCACGACCGCGCTGGGGCTCGTCCATGCCATCGCCCATTCCCATGGCTGGCAGGAGGCCCCGGTGACCTATCTGCAGGACCTCTACACCGTGGAGACGGCACGCGGTGCCGGGATCGGCCGCGCCCTGATCGAAACCGTCTATGCCGATGCCGATGCCGCCGGGCGGCCGTCGGTCTACTGGATGACCCAGACCGGCAACGCAACCGCCCGCGCGCTCTATGACAAGATCGCACAACCTACTGATTTCATGAAATATTCAAGACCGTGAGGCGCCCAGACTTGACCCCGATCCTTCGCTACCTGGCCCCCGCTTTCGCGCTTGTCCTGTCCGCCTGTGCGCCCTCTGGCGGGGTCGATATGGCCGAACGCGGGGCGACGACGTTGACCGCAAGCCTGCCACCGATGAACACCTTCGCGGCGCGCGCGGCGACGGGGCCGACGCGCTCCAACACCTCCATCGCGGCGGATTTTCTCGACCTCAGCTTCGAGATGGAATCGGGCCGCGTGATCGAACGGCTCAGCCGGTTCGAAGGGCCGGTGACGGTCGCCGTGGCATCGGGCGCGCCGGCCTATCTCGTGTCCGACCTCGACGCGCTTCTGGCCCGCCTTCGGGCCGAGGCCGGGATCAATATCGCGCGGGTCACGTCCGGCCCCGCCTCCATCACGATCGAGACGATGCCCCGTGACCGGATGCAGCGCATCGTGCCGCAGGCCGCCTGTTTCGTGGTGCCCCGTGTCAGCTCCTGGTCTGAATTTCGCCGCAATCGCGCCGGAAACACTCTCGACTGGACCACGCTCCGGACCCGGGAAGAAGTCGCCGTCTTCATCCCCTCGGACGTGGCCCCGCAAGAGGTCCGCGATTGCCTGCACGAGGAAATCGCCCAGGCGCTCGGGCCGCTCAACGATCTCTACCGACTGTCGGATTCGGTGTTCAACGACGACAATTTCCACGCCGTCCTGACCGGCTTCGACATGCTGATCCTGCGCACCTATTACGATGCCGACCTGTCCTCGGGGATGACCCGGGCCGAGGTCGCGGCGCGCCTGCCCGGCATCCTCGCGCGGATCAACCCGGGCGGCGGCCCGGTCGCGGGCGGGGTTGGCTCGCCCACGCCGCGACCGTGGATCAGCGCCGTGGAAACCGCGCTCGGGCCGGGGGCGTCGGACGCGGCCCGCATAAGCGCCGCCCAACGCGCGCTGCAGATCGCGCAGCAGGCGGGCTGGACCGATTCGCGCCTTGCCTTCAGCTATTTCGCCCTTGGCCGCCTGACCCTCAGCCGCGATGTGGAGACGTCGATCCAGGCCTTCCAGCAGGCCTCGGCCATCTTCGAGCGCATCGCACCCCGTGGCATTCAGTCGGCCCATGTGGACATGCAACTGGCCGCATTCGCGCTCAGCTCGGGCCGCGCGACCGAGGCCTTGCGCCTGACGGAACGCGCCATGCCCGCCGCCACGGCGGCGCAGAACGCCTCGTTGCTGGCGACGCTGCTGATGATCCGGGCCGAGGCGCTGGAAGCCACCGGGCGCGCAAGCGAGGCGCGCGCCGTGCGCCTCGACAGTCTGGCCTGGGGCCGCTATGGCTTCGGCTCGAACGCGGCCGTGGGCGCGCGATTGACCGAAGTGGCGGCACTGTCGCCCGCAAGATAACGGACGGGATATGCTGAACTTCATCGGGGCGGGCCTGGGCCTGCTGATCGGGGCGGGCCTTGCCTGGTATCGCGGCGGCAACGGCTTCGACATGGCGCAATATGCCGCCGTCTTCGCACTGATCGGGTTCCTGATCGGCACCCTCATCATGCTTGTGGTCCCTGCCCCGGTCTAGTTACATCGGGTCATGTTCCTGCCGTTCTTCCAGACCCTGCGCGCCGCGCGCATCCCCGTCTCGCTGCGCGAGTACCTCTCCTTTCTCGACGGCGTGTCGGCGGGTCTCGTCACCTATGACGTGGACGGCTTCTACTACCTCGCGCGGACCGCGATGGTGAAGGACGAGCGTCACATGGACCGCTTCGACCAGGCCTTTGCCCAGGCCTTCGGCGGGCTGGAGGCGATCACGCCCGAACAGGTGCTGGAGGCCGCCGAAATCCCGCCCGAGTGGCTGGAAAAACTGGCCGAGAAACACCTGACCCCCGAGGAACGCGCCGAAATCGAAGCGTTGGGCGGCTTCGACAAGCTGATGGAAACCCTCCGCGAACGCCTCAAGCAACAGCAGGCCCGCCACCAGGGCGGCAACAAGTGGATCGGCACCGCCGGAACCTCACCCTTCGGTGCCTACGGCTACAACCCCGAAGGCGTCCGCATCGGGCAGGACACATCCCGCCACCGCCGCGCCGTGAAGGTCTGGGACAAGCGCGAATTCCGCAACTTCGACGCCGATGTGGAGCTTGGCACCCGCAACATCAAGGTGGCGCTCAAACGCCTGCGCCGCTGGGCCCGCGACGGGGCTGCGGAAGAACTCGACCTCGACGGCACCATCCGCGCCACCGCCGAACAGGGCTGGCTGGACGTCAAGACCCGCCCCGAACGGCGCAACGCGGTCAAGGTGATCCTGTTCCTCGATGTCGGCGGTTCGATGGACGACCACATCCGCGTGGTGGAGGAACTGTTCTCCGCGGCCAAGGCCGAATTCAAGCACCTCTCATCCTACTATTTCCACAATTGCCTGTATGAATCGGTCTGGCGCGACAACCGCCGCCGCTGGTCCGAAACGATCCCGACCCACGAGGTGATGAACACCTACGGCCCCGATTACAAATGCATCTTCGTGGGCGACGCCGCGATGTCGCCCTACGAGATCGCCTTTCCCGGCGGCGCGAACGAGCATTGGAACGCCGAGGCCGGGCAGGTTTGGCTGCACCGCGCCCGCACCCAATGGCCCGACCACATATGGATCAACCCCACGCCCGAAACGCAGTGGCGCCATACCCAGTCGATCCAGATGATCTCCGGGATTTTCGAAGGCCGCATGGTGCCGATGACGCTTGCGGGGCTCGACCGGGGCATGCGGGACCTGGGGCGCTGATCGACGCAGACCTCCGGCCATGAACGCGAAACGCCGCAGATGCGATCTGCGGCGTTCCGTATCCTATCGGTAAGCGGGCCGGGCTGCCGGACCCTCCTGGCTCAGGCGGCCTTGGCAGCGCGGCGGCGCAACGCACCGATCGCACCCAAACCACCGAGCAGCAGAACGACGCCTGCCGGAACCGGAACCGGACCGGGGCCGGGGTTCTGGCTCGGCGTACCGGACACCAGGTCCTGACTGGCACCAGAATAGAAGAAGGTCAGGTCATACGCACCAACCACGCCCGCCAGGCTGCCGAGCCAGTCCTGTGCCAGCGACGTCACACCGCTGTTGCCACTTGCCCGGAAGTCGCCCATGGAGAGATCAAGGCCATCGTCGTAGACCAGTTCCCAGATCGCCACCTGGAAGGCGGCGGAGTTGAGCGCGGACGAGAGCGCAACATCGTAGAAGCTGGTGAACAATCGGTTCAGGCCGTTCTCGATGTCATCGGTTATCTGGCTCGGACGCGACAACTCATACTCTGCGTTGCCGATTTGCGCATGCAGGTCGATGCACCATGCGACGAAATCCGACGTGCCGTCGTTCATGGTAAAGCCACCGGCACGGACATAGCCGTCAGTGCTGGGCCCGGGGATCACCAGGTAGACCGTCTGTTCCCCTGCTTCGAACCCCTCAAAAGTGAGGTCCACCGTCGTTGCGGAGGCTTGTCCGCCGATGGCCAACACCGCAGCGGTCGCGGCGGCGGCGAAATACGTTCCGATCTTCATTCCAAAATTCCTTTAGTGGCAGACAGATAGTCGCGACAAGGCGCTAGGATGGTCTTACGGAAGGTTGCCGCGCCGGGCAACAGAGACTTGCGGCAAAAATGGGGCAGCCGGCTCACGGTTTCATTAACGCGTTGTTAATATGCCCATACTCCCTCGTTTCTTGATAAGAAACAATGCCTTTCCCGATCGACGCGGGCCCCGAAAATGCACTCGGCGTGCCGCAATCCGACCGAATCACCAAGTCGTGAAGACTGCGATGTCGGCCACCGAACCGGGCGCAGGGCATGCTTGAAGGTCACCCCTCCCCCTTGCGGAACACGCGGCCGCCCGGCGGTTGCGCGCTGTCTGCACCGCGGAAACTCCGGTCGATGCGCCACGCTGCCGGGAAAGACACATTGCCCAAGGGCGGCTCCGGCACCATATCCTGACCATGCTGAAACTGACCCCGATCGTTCTTGCCGTGGCCTATGCGCTGGTGATGTATCTGTTCTCGTCCTGGCGGACGAAACGGGATCTCGACGCGCGGTCGACCGAACTGGCGGATGCCCGGCTCAAGGCGTTCACCGACAGCTTCGCCAGGGTTCTGGACGTGGACCGGATCCGCGTTCATATCTACGAGGTCGATGCCGTGAACGGGCTGGCCGCACCGGACGGGCGCATCTTCCTGACCCGCGGCTTCTACAACCGCTACCGCGCGGGCGAGGTCTCGGCCGAGGAACTGGCGAGCGTGATCGCCCATGAACTGGGCCATGTAGCGCTCGGCCATTCCCGCCGACGGATGATCGACTTTTCCGGCCAGAACGCCGTGCGCGCGGTGCTTGCAGGGGTGCTGGGCCGCCTCATTCCGGGCGTGGGTCCATGGATCGCGAACATGGTCGCGTCGATGCTGGCCGCGCGGTTGTCGCGGCAGGACGAGTACGAGGCCGATGCCTATGCCTCGGCCCTGATGGTGTCGGCCGGGTTGGGAACCGCCCCGCAGGTGTCGATGTTCGAGAAGCTGGAGCGTTTGGCGGGCTTGAAGGGCGGCGGCGCCCCGGCCTGGCTGATGAGCCATCCGAAGACCGCCGACCGGATCGCCGCGATCGAGGCGATGGAGGCGCGCTGGCGCGCGGAATTGACCGAGGAGTGAGCCGCTGGCCGCAACGCCCGGGGCCGGGTGGAAAAGCCGTGGGGGCCAGCCCCCAAACCCCCGGAGTATTCGGAGAAAGATGAAGGGCCCCCGTCAGGAGGCCAGCGCCTTGCCAAGGCGGGGCAGACGCGCGCGTTTGAGCAGTGGGCGAAGCGGCTGGGCATGCCCGGACAGGCGTTCGGCCTCGGCCTGGACGCCGCGCACGATCGCTTCGACCGGATCGGGCGTGTCGAGCCACAGATCCATCAGCACGGGATCGGGCGCGCGGGCGGCAAGGCCGTGCGCGCCAAGCTCGCGCGCCGGAAAATCCTTCAGGTTCAGGGTGACGATCATGTCGGCGCGGGCGGCGATGGCGGTCGCAAGCACGTGGATATCGGCCGGGTCGGGCAGCCAGAGAGCGGCGCTGTCGCCGGGCGCGACGCGGGCGGCGGGAAAGCGGCGATCGGCCTCTGCCGCCTCGGCCCGGGCGATCTGTTCATCCGCGGGGCCGCCATTGCGCGCGGCGGCGCGGATCCATTCCTCGGCCAGACGGTCGGACCAGATCGGGGTGAACAGGCCCGCCTCGCCGCAGCCGAGAAGGATCTGGCGCAGGACCGTGGGATACAGGACACAAGCGTCCAGAACCGCGATCACAGCCGGAATGCCAGCACCTTGAGGTAGCCGGTCTCGCTCAGCGCCGGGTGCACCGGGTGATCGGGGCCCGCGAAACCGGTATGAAGCAAGCGCGGATCGCGCCCCGCGCGCCCGATGCCGCGCAGGCAGGCGGCGCGGAACTTGCCCAGATCGGCGGCGTGGGAGCAGGAGCAGAGCACCAGCGTGCCACCCTCCACCACCAGTTGCGCGGCCTGCCGGGCGACCCGTTCATAGGCGCGCAGGCCCTTGTCGAGGGCGGTCTTCGACGGCGCGAAGGCGGGCGGGTCGGCCACGACCAGATCGAACTGCGCCCCTTCGGCGGCCAGCGCGTCCATGGTATCGAAGGCATCGCCCGGACGGGTGGCGAACCGGTCGGCGCAACCCATCGCCTCGGCCCCCTGCAGCGCCAGCGCCAGCGCCGGCTCGGAGGCATCGACCGCCAGGGCGGACGCAGCGCCCGCCGCCAGCGCGGCAAGGCCGAACCCGCCGACATGGCTGAACACGTCCAGCACGCGCGCCCCCCCCGCGAGCGACGCCGCGAAGGCGTGATTCGGGCGCTGGTCGTAGAACAGGCCGGTCTTCTGCCCGCCCATCACGTCGGCCATGTAGATCGCGCCGTTCATCGGCACCGGAAGCGGGCCGTCCGGCGCGGTTCCCGCAAGGGTCACCATCTCCTCGGGCAGGTTTTCCAGCGCACGGGCGCGCGAGGTGCCGTTCTTGACCAGCGTGTCGGCGCCGGTGACGTCGAGCAGGATCGCGGCAAGATCCTCCAGCCGCTCCTCCAGCCAGATCGCGTTGGGCTGCATCACCAGCACATCGCCGAAGCGGTCCACGATCAGGCCGGGCAGGAAATCGCCCTCGGCATGGATCAGGCGGTGATAGGGCGCGTCATGGAGCGCCCTGCGCAGGGCTGCCGCGCGTTCGATCCGGGTGCGCAGCCAGCCCGCGTCGATCACGGCGCCCGCGTCGCGGTCCAGCAGGCGCAGCCCGATGCGTGCATCGACCGTCGCGATGCCGATCCCGAGGGGGTGCCGCTCGGCATCCTCCAGCAGCGCGAGCGCCCCCGCGGGCACCGCCTTGGAGCGGCGGTCGAGCACCAGATCATCGGCCCAGGCCCAGGGATGGCCATGGCGGATGCGCTTGGCATCGGCCTTGGGTTTCAGGCGGAGAACGGGAAGAGAGGGCGCTGTCATGGCGTCCCCTCTAGCGGGTTATTCGCGGCTCCGAAAGGCTCAGCTCGTGCCGGGGGGTCAGGCGCCGGGAACCGGGCCGAGGAATTCCTGCTGCACCCACTGGACCAGCTGGGCCGAGATGCGCAGCCGCTGGGTCTCGCCCCGGGCATCGGCATCGGCAGCCGCGTTGCCGCCAAGCGCGGGAAAGGTCAGGTCCGTGGCTCTGGGGCCGGACAGGATCTCGCCGGTCTCGGCGTGGCGCACGGTCAGGACAAACTCGATCTCGTGCTCGCTGGGAAAGTTGGAATAGCGCACGCGCGGGGTCTGCGCGTGGAAGCGGGTGACGTCGAGCGTCACGACCACGGGGGTCGCGCCATCGACGGCGGCGAAGGCCGGGGTCAACGCCTCGGTCATCAGGGCCTCGACCTGCGCGCGGCGGTCCCCCAGCATATCCTCACGCCAGACGATATCGGCGCGCGGCTTGAGGGTGTTGGCCTCGGAGACCGACAGGGTGCCGGGCACGTTCACCTCGAAGGCGGCGATGGCCCAATCCTGCACCGCGTAGGTCTCGACCGCCGGGGGGGCGTCGAAACCGGCATTGCGCGACACTTCCGTCGTGCCGACGCAACCGGACATTGCCAGCGCTCCGGCCACAAGGACGGCGGGAATGAAACGGGATGCGAACATGGGACTTCTCCTGCGCGGTGGGCCGCTGCGGACCCTCGGTGCCAAACCTGTCTTCTCGATACGCATTGCGGTCGTTGACTGCCGCAACACCTGCCTTGTCGTGCGCAAGCACGGCGAAATGACGAGCGTCCCGCGGCGATTGCCTGGTGATCATCAGGAAACAATCCGTCCAAATTATGGCGGATTTGAGAAAAATACCCCGGGTCAGACGGGGGTGTGGCCGGTCTGCCCGGTCCGCAAAGCGCGTGGTCAAGGCCTGCCCGGCGTCCTCCGGCGTCCTAGGCGAGCGCGCGAATGCCCGCGATCTGGGCACGCGCACCGTGCAGGATCCACGCATGTTCCGAGGCGATGAAAAACGCGCCGAAGCCGTGCAGGCGCAGGGCGCGGGCCTTCTCGGCGGAGGCGGCGAAGGTCATGTAGGCCTTGGAATGGGCGCGGGCTGCGGCCCCGACCCGCGCCATGGCCGCGTCCAGTTCGGGGCTGTCGATATCGGTCTTGCCATAGGCGACCGACAGGTCGGCGGGGCCAAGGAACAGCGCGTCGATACCTGGCGTGGCCGCGATGGCGTCGCAGTTCTCCACCCCCTCGGGGTCCTCGATCTGGGCGATCACCACCGTCTCGTCGCGGGCCTGGGCCAGGATCTCGGACATCGGGCGGGTGGCGTATCCGGCCCAACGGGTGGACCCGGCAAAGCCGCGCCCGCCATGGCCGAACCGGGCCGCGCGGGCGACGGCGGCGGCCGTGGACGCATCGGTGACATGGGGCACCACGATCCCCACGGCCCCGAGGTCAAGCGCCGCCCCGATCTGGTCGGGTGTTGCGGCGGGCACGCGGATCAGCACCGGAAAATCCCGCGCCCGCGCCACGGCGAGGCAGGCCGAGAGGGTCTGCCGGTCGAACGGCGCATGTTCGCAATCGAGGCAGACGAAATCGAGCCCGGACAGTATCAGCACCTCGAGGATATCGACCGAGGGCGTCTTCATGAACGTTCCGGCCAGCGGAACGCCGGTGGCGATTGTGGAACGGAAGGTGGCGATGGACATGGTGAGGCTTCTCCGGACGCGGGGTGGTGCGCAAGTGCCGCGACGGTGGCGGGCGGGGCGGGGAATTGCAAGTCTCCGGCGACCGGGGATCGCAAGGGGGGCAACGGGGGTGTCCGTGCCGGGCCAGAGGGTGTCCGTGCCGGGCAAGATTGCGTCCGTGCCGGGCAAAGGGGCGGCACGTCGAGGCGCGTCAATGGTTCGCCTTCCGGCACTCCCTTCACCTGCCCTTGCGTCAGCGCCCGGGTGCCGGGGCGGCGCGACTGCCCCCCGCCCCGCGACACTCCCCACGTCCATCGCCTGGACTGCCCCGGCCCAGGTTCGGGCGGGAGCCTGCCACGGGAGCCTGCCACGGGGACCTGTGCGGGGCCTGTGCGGGGCCTGTGCGGGGCCTGTGCGG
>Ga0100398_1002136_pt1 | contig 16740 bp, 19 predicted proteins | sample CryGeymeta201522_FD_81568 | JGI IMG/M metagenome (GOLD analysis project Ga0100398, IMG submission 81568) | Groundwater microbial communities from Crystal Geyser aquifers in Utah, USA - Crystal Geyser metaG 2015-22 | ecosystem: Environmental > Aquatic > Deep subsurface > Groundwater | place: USA... | reverse complement strand
TATCTGGAGCGGCTGCTGATTTTTCTCCAGCAACTGGAAGAGTTTAATATAACGCTTGTTGAAGGTCCCTGCTATGGGACGATTTTAAACCCATTCCAGATGAACTCCCTTTCTCTGATCGTTGAAGGGGCCTATTTTGCATCTACCGGATATTGGTTCGGCAGTACTATTTCCCCCAGTGTTATCCGCTGCATCAATCCTCGGGCCATCCCCAACTGCCTTGGGATCTTGGACCGTCATATTTTTTCTCGGATTTCTTTATTGACCGGAGCCTATTGTGGGGCTCCCTTTGACCTGGACAGCACAAACCGCTACGACTGGGATGAAGAGCCGGAGATCTGCCAAATTCGTCCGGGCTACTTTTTAATTGATATACCGGGAAATCTAAGGCGGTCCTGGGAGAAGCCTCAGACCTTCCAACGGAGAATCCTTCAGGCAAAGATCAACAAGAAAGACTGGGTATAGCTATTTAGGGTGAAGGGAGAAGAAATGAAAAATTTTGCGGTCCATCGGGACCGATTCCGACCATGGAAAGCCTGTTCGGGCGATGGCGATTGGTGAATCCGCTGTACGTTCTCTTGCGACACATGAATCTGGTCCTCCTTTCCGCCAACAGCGCCGCCGGCTGGGCGACGGTCGGCAGATGGCTGGTCCGTTCGAGGCCGCCGATTCTGTCGATGTGCTTCATGCATTGACTTTCGTGCCGGACGCGCCGGTTGTGGAAATATAGATGCCGGCAAAAATCAATGCCGCGCCGACCAGATGAAAAAGATGCAACCGCTCGCCGAGTAACGTTATGGCGAGCACGATCCCGAACACCGGGATCAGATATAGGAACAGCCCGGCGCGATTGGCGCCGACTTGCTCTACCCCGCGGTTCCAGAAGAGATAGGCAAGAATAGACGGAAACACCGCGAAATAAACCATTCCGGCGCCGGTTGCCGCATTCCATACGGCGACGCGGCCGCTTGCCAGTTCGACCAGATAGAGCGGCAGCATGAGCAGCACGATGCCGCCGACGACCGTGGCGCCAAGGAACGCCAGGGTGTCGATGCCGGCGGGCCGCCACCGCAGCAACACCGTGTAAAGCGCCCACGTCAATGCGCCGCCGATCAGCAACAGATCCCCGTGGTTGAAATCGAGCTGCGCCAGCGCCGAGATGTCGCCGCGGCTGACAATCCCGACGACACCCGCCAGCGACAGCACGATACCGACCTGCTGTCGGCGTGTCATTCGGACGCCGAACAACGCCCGCCCGATGAGCAAGATCAGCAGCGGCGTCATTGAGCTGATCAGCACGCCGTTGGTTGCGGTCGTGGTCTGCAGCGCCGCGTAGAGAAATGTGTTGTAACAGCCCACACCCAGCACGCCGAGCAGCGCCAGGCGCGCCCAGTTGGCGCGCAGCAGCGCGCGCTGCTCATACATCGGCCGCATGACAAACGGGAAAAGCAGCAGCAAGGCCAGTACCCAGCGCCAGAAAGCCATTGTCGCCGGCGGCAGCAGATGATGCAACGCGCGCGCCATCACCGCGTTTCCCGCCCAGAACAGCGCGCTCAACGTCAGCAGCAGATACGGCAACGCGTTCGCCGGGTGCGGTGAATGGTTATACACGCCAGCCATTGCCTAACGGCCCTCCGGGGCCGATTCCGACCACGGAAAGCCTTCCCGGGCGAGGGCGATCGTGATTCCGTTGAATGTTTTCTTTCGACAAATGAATCGGGTTCTCCTTCCCGCCAGCAGCGCCGCCGGTTCGGCGACGGCCGGCAGATTCACCTTTTTGGCCACAAAATCCGAATGCGAAAATTCACGCAAAGAGGCCCGTATCTCTTCCGCGGCGATGAAGCGGATCGGAACGCCGAGTGTCTCCGCAGCGGCGATGAGCCCCGCCTCGTCCGCCTTGATCTCCGCCGATGCGAGCAGGCGGACCTCCGCGAGGGCGATTCCCGCTTCGGAGAGCGCTTCACGGACTGCCGCAACGATCCGTTCCGCCGGCGTTCCCCGCCGGCAGCCGATTCCGACGATCACCGATTTGAGCGCCTCGGTTGTCGTTGTGACGACGGGCTCGGCGCCGGTCAGGTTAGCGACGCGGATCGCGAGGTCGTTCGCCCCCCCTTCGTGGCCGGAGAGCAGGCTCACCGCCCAGCGCCCCCCCGCATCGAGGACGACGACGGCAGGGTCCTCGTACTTGCTTTTAATGAACGGGGCGATCGCCCGGACGACGACGCCGCAGGGGGCGGCATAGACAAGTCCCCGGCAGACGGGAAAGAGCGATGCGGTGAGGTCGGCGATTCTCGTAAAGCGCTCCGCCGTGGGGGCTTCCAGTTCCGATTCCGAACCGCTCCAGGTTAAATCGCGCCGGTCCGGATCGCTTCGGTTTGCCTCGTGCGGGGCTGAATCCTGCCGGGCTGTTTCGTAATGGAAGGCCTCGCACCGGACAGATCCATGCAGGTTCGTCTCTGGTTGGATTGAATCGCGCATGCCGGACCATTGCCGGGCTTGTCGAACTGACCCTATCCGCACAGACTCCTCCCGTACCGACTCATGGATGAAGAGCCGCGCCTCCGGCAGCCTGCCGGTGAGTGGGGCGAGGAGCCTCGTCCCTTCGGGGGAGAGCGTGATCAGGGCGGTTTTCATGATGTTGTCTCCTCCGCCTCCGGGACTTCGCGGACCGACCCATCCATGAAGCGCCGCGGCTCCAAAAGTGCCGCTGCCGGCGAAGCAAGGCGTTTCGCCCCCGTGCCGGGGAGGACGATCTGTGAGATGGGCGCGGCGTTCATGGCATCTTCCCCTTCCGGAAGCCGTGGGTGAAGGCGGCGTCGTAGAGCTTCGATGCGGGGAGGTCGCGCGCGAGCGCCATCCCCACGATGATCAGCGCCGTCGAACGGATTCCGGCCGCCTGCGTTTTCAGAGCGATATCGGCGAGCGTCCCGCGGATGAGGAGTTCCTCCGGCCAAGAGGCGCGGAAGACGACGGCGGCGGGGCACTCCGGCCCGTAATGGGCGCTCAGGGTAACGGCGACCTCGGCGATCTTTCCTGCCGACAGGAAGATGCAGAGGGTCGCGCGGGTCCGGGCGATTCGGTCGAGTTCCTGTTCCTCGGGGAGCGGCGTTCGCCCCGCGGTTCGCGTGAGGACGATTGTCTGGGAGATCTCCGGGGCGGTGAGCTCCGTACAGAGGGCGGCCGCGGCGGCCTGGAAGGCGCTCACCCCCGGGCAGACGTCATAGGGGATCCCTAAGGAGTCGAGGGCGTTCATCTGTTCGCGGGTCGCCCCGTAGATCGAGGGGTCGCCGGAGTGGAGACGGACGACGTCGATCCCGCGGTCGCGCGCGTCCCGGCAGACGGCGATCACCTCCTCCAGGGACATCCCGGCAGAGTTGTGGCGCTCGGCCTCCACCGGGATCAGAGCCAGGACGCCGGGGCTCACGAGAGACCCCGCGTAGATGCAGATCCGGCAGGTCTTCAGCAGCCGCTCCGCCCTGAGCGTGAGGAGTTCCGGGTCCCCAGGACCCGCGCCGACAAAATGGACGATCATATTGCTTCTCCTTGAGAGCTAAATAGGGGGACAGCGCCCCTATTATTTCCGGAAATAATAGGGCGCTGTCCCTATTTATTCGGCATGGACGAGGATGATGGAGAGGTAGCCCGCCTCCGGTCCCTCCGTCTTCAGGCGGCGGAGGTCCGTCTCGATCCGCTGCTCCGCCATCGTCGCGTGGGAGACGAAGACGCTCGACTCCAAGAGTCCCTCTTCGTCAAGGAGGTCGAGGAGCTCCGGGAGGCGCTTTCCGATCTTCATCAGGACGACCGTTCCCCGCTGCGCCAACGCCCGTCGGACGGCGCCCAGGTCGTCCGCCGCGGGAACGATGGTTACCGGTTCCCGCCCCTCCCCGACGGGGAAGTCTGTCAGCGCCGCCGCGGCGCCGAAGGCGGCGATCCCTGGAACGGTGACAGCGTTCAGAGCGGGGATGATCTGACGCAGCGCCCGGAGGAGGTAGATGTAGGTCGAGTAGAGAAGCGGGTCCCCGAGGGTGAGGAAGCAGGCGTCCTCGCCCGCTGTGAGAACGTTGGCGACGCGCGCCGCCGCCTCGTCCCACCGCTCCGCCAGCTCCTCCCGGTCCGCCGTCATCGGGAAGACGATCTCCTCGATCCGGGTTCCCGGGCCGACGAGGGGCCGGGCGATGGCGAGCGCGACGCTCTCCGAAGCCGTCCGCGCCTTGGGGACGAAGAGGTTCCGGCAGGCGCTGATGAGCCGCGCCCCCTTCAAGGTAATCAGCTCCGGGTCGCCCGGCCCGATCCCGATGCCGTAAAGTGTGCCTGGGTTCATGATAGCCGTTCTCCATTGATCATCAGGACAGGCGTCCGCGGGAAGGCCGGGATTGACGGCCGTTCACCCTTTCTCGCTCCCCGCGCCCCTTCATCCATGGGGGCGAACTCCGGATCTTCCGGATCGATGCCGCAGAAGGCGCATAGCTTCATGATAGCAGTTCTCCCTGAATGATCAGGACGATCACCCGCGACGAGACCGGAAGCCCGGCCAAGTCGTTGGGGGCGACCTCACGGATTCGTTCGCCCGGAAGCGTCAGCTCCTCGCAGACGAAGACGCGCCGGCCGCTTCCGAGTTCCCGAAGGAGCCCGGCAATCCATGCCAGCGCCGCCTCCCGCCCCCCGAGGACGGCAATCTTTCCGGCGGGGCGCAGATCGGCGGCTGTCATCTCCGGGTCGGAGCTGTGGGCCGAGATGATCCGGGCGTCCTGCCAGTCGAGGCCGAGCCTGGCAAAGGCGACCTGGACGGAGCTGATTCCGGGGATCACCTCGCAGTTCTCCCGCCCGAAGCGCCGGATCACCGGCTTTGCCAGGCTGAAGATCCCCGGATCGCCCGTGGCGAGGAGGACCACCTGCCGCCCGTCGTCATAGCGGGCGGCGATTTCATCGAGGGTTCCATCGATGTCCACGCCCGAATCGATCCGCTCCGCCGGGCATTTTGGGAAGAGGTCTTTCAGACGCCGGGAGACGATCAGGACGTCGGCCCTCGCCGCGGCCGCCCGTGCCGCCGGCGTGATGTAGGATTCCGCACCGGGTCCGCACCCGACGATGATGATCTTCTTTTTGGTCAGGGTCATACTATCCAATCTCCAGATATTCCAACAAAACGGTTATGCCTCTGCCGGGAACCCGTCAGAATATCGGCCTTCCCCGCTGCCGATCCGGTTGCAGGCGTCGCGCCTTTCCCCATTCCCGTGCCGTACACGACGATGATGATCTCGCCCGTTCTCACTCCCATGCGATTCGGTTTCCCGCCTCTCCGAGGATGCGGCCGCCGAGGTCGATGAGGACCACGGCCGCGTTGAGACGCCCCTCCGTCCGTTTGCCGACGGCCTTTTGGATTGCATCCGCCAGCGTATTCCCCAGCCTCTTTTTCTCCCCCCCATCGAGGGCCGCGAAGATTCCCTCGACCGTGGGGGTCTCCGCCGCCGGTCGCCCCAACATGGCTGCGTGCATTTTTGCAACAATGGGGAGTGCGCTCCCCGACCTGCCGGAGTGGGTGTCCCAGCCGCCCGCCGTCAGTTTGGCCAGCTTGCCGGGATGGCCGACTATGAGGAGCGCCGCGAAGGGCGCCCGGGCGGCCTCGTCGAGGGCGAACCCCCACTCGTTTCCGACCTCCACAACCTGCTCCGGCGCGATGCGGAAATGGCTCCGCGCGGCCCGCTCGCCGATGTGGCCGGGGACGAATACCGGCGCCCGGATGCCCGCGGCTGCCGCCACGCGCAGCGCGCACCGGAAGGTCTCGCGCAGCGCGGAGCAACTGAACGGCCGGACGATTCCCGTTGTCCCGAGGATCGAGAGCCCGCCCGCGATGCCGAGCCGCGGGTTGAAGGTCTTTGCGGCCAGTTCCCGGCCGCCGACGATCGAGATCGTCACCCGGACGCCGCGGAACGTGACCTCCCGGAGAGCCTCCCGGATCATCCGCTGCGGCACGGGGTTGACGGCCGGCCCGCCGGGGGGGACGGCCAGCCCCGGCTTCGTTACCGTTCCCACGCCTTCGCCGGCGGCGAATTCCACATCGTTGCCTTCGGTCCAGGCGACGGCGGCCGCGATCAGCGCGCCGTTCGTCACGTCCGGATCGTCGCCCGCGTCTTTCCGGACCGCCGCCTCCGCCCCTTCGTTCGTCCGCCGGACATGGTCGACGGGCAGACGCCGCCGCTGCCCGTCGGGAAGCGGGATCTCCACCTCTTCAGTCGCCAGGTCGTCCGCGAGAAGCAGCAGGGCCGCCTTTGCCGCCGCCGCGGCGCAGCTTCCGGTGGTGTATCCCTCCCGCAACGCGTTCATGACCCGATCTCCTCGATTCCCGGGAGGATCATCTCCTTCGGGATCAGCTCCAGAAGCTGCACCCGCGCCTCCCCGATCGTCAGCGGCAGGCCGTCGATCGGGACGCCGTCGTGCCGCTTCATCTCATACATCAGACGGGAGACGTAGGGAAGCCGGAGTTTCGCCCGGACGATCATCTCCTGGTGGCAGAAGATCTCCTCGGACGGCCCCTGCTGGAGGACCCGGCCGCGGTCGAGGACGTAGATCCGGTTCGCGAAGAGCGGCAGCATGTCCACCGAGTGGGTGGCGAGAATCACCGTCATCCGCTCCTCGCGGTTCAGCTTTTTCAGGAGCTGCATCATCTGCGCCTCGCCGGCCGGATCGAGGCCCGCCGTCGGTTCGTCAAGGATCAGAACCGCCGGCCGCATCGCCAGGACCCCCGCGAGCGAGACCCTTTTTTGCTCCCCGAAGCTCAGGTGATGGATCGCGCGCCCCCGCAGCGAGAGCGCCGTGACCGCCGCGAGCGACTCCGTGACCCGCCGCTGCACCTCCGCCTCCGGGATGTTCAGGTTCCGGGGGCCGAAGGCGCAGTCCTCCTCCACGGTCGCGGCGAAGAGCTGGTCGTTCGGGTTCTGGAAGACGAGGCCGACCCGCTGGTAGAGCTCCTCCGCCGTGAGGCTTCCGATCTCCCGCCCGCCGATGGCGATCCGCCCCGACTTTGCCTTGAGGAGGCCGACCAAGAGCTGGATCAGCGTCGTCTTCCCCGAGCCGTTGGAGCCCAGGACCGCAACGAACTCGCCCTCTTCGACGTAAAAATCGATCCCGGAGAGCGCCTCGGTCCCGTCGTCGTAGGTGAAGGAAACCCCCTGAACATTGACCGCCCTCATCCTTTCCTCCTCCATTTCGGAAAGCGCATGTCCGGAGTCATGACGCACGGATTCAAATCGGCGCCGGTCCGGATAACGATTCCGTCGTCGCCCGCAAAGAGAGGTCCCGCGGCAGCGGTTCTTCTCATCTCATCCCCCATTCCAGAAAGCCATAGGCGGCAGCTATGGCGGTCAAACAAAGGGCGAGGAGCGTGCGGTCCCTCAAACCGATTGTCGGGAGCGGTCCGAAGGGCATCGTCCCCCGGTAGCCGCGCAGCCGCATTGCGTCGTGGGTCCGGCCGGCCTGTTCGAAAGAGTGGACGACCGTTGCCCCGGCAAGCGCGGTAAAGGAGGCGAACGCGCGGCGCGGCGCCGTGTAGCCGAGACGGAGGCGCTGGGCGGCGGCGAGGTCGCCCGCGCGGTCCATCAAGACGAAGATGTAGCGGTACATCAGGATCGCGATCTCCACCCAATCCTTCGAGATCCGGAATCCGCGGAGCGCCTGGAAAATCCGGTGAGCCGGCGTCGCGATGCCGAGGAGGAGGACTATGCTGAGGGCGCCCAGGACGCGCGCGCCAAGGAGCAGCCCCTGTCGGAGCCCCTCGGCCTTCGCCGTCAGCGTCCAGCCGCCGAGGGTCAGGGTGAAGAGCGGCGTTGTCCCGGTGACGAAGGTCTGGATCACGACCAGGATCGCGACGGTCGAAAACGGCGCGGCAAGGCGCAGTGCGACGAGTTTCGCCGGGATCCGGAGTGCGGCGATGGTCCCGAGGCACAGGACGAAGACGCCAAGCGGGAGAACCGGCCGCACCGCGGTGACGACGGCGATGAGCGCGGCCAGCGCGATGAGAAGCTTCACCCGCGGATCGATCCGCGTCAGCGCGTTGTCCCGGTAGGTGAAAATGTCGGAAAAGAGATCAAACATCTTTCCTCCTCGGCGGGAACAGGACGCGGAACCAGTAACCGGCGGCGAATCCCCCGACCACACCGGCCAGCAGAAAGACGAACAAAATAAGGTCCCCCTGGTCGGTGTTGATGAAGGGTTCGCGAGCCGACCGTCCCGCCTTCTCGGCGAATTTTTCGATCACGGTCTTGTCGACGCCGGACCAGGAGGCGGCCTGGCCGGAAGTTGACATCGGTCCGGAAAGGAGGACCCCGGCGAAAAGCAGTATCAGTGTTGTTTTCTTCATTCGGCGTCCCCGGTCGGGGGCGTCCGCGGGCGTTTCCGTTTCCCCCGTCCGACGAACGTTGGCGCTTGCGCGCGGAGGATCCCGTCGGAGGAGGCCGAAAATGGACCCGGTGAGGATCAAAATCGCTTTCTTCATGCCGTGCCTCCCGCCGGAACGGTCTGGAGGAGTTCGGGTCTCCGGTTCCGGATGAACTTCAGCACTCCCGCGCAGAGGAACCCTTCGAGGATGCCGAGGGGGAGCTGCGTGGGGACGAAGGCGAGCAGGATGAGCGAGAACATCGTCGTAAACGATCCGTCTCCGTGGAGCGCGGCGGCCAGTTCGAGGGAGGTCGTCGCGTAAGTGGCCCAGTCGGAGAGCATCCCCGCGAGAAAGGCGGCTGCGAACCAGGGGAGGCCGAGGCGCCTCGAAGCCGTGAAAACGCCCCAGCCGACCCATGCGCCGGCCACCCCCATCGAGACGATGTTTGCCCCGAGGGTCGTGATCCCGCCGTGGGCGAGGAAGAGGGCCTGAAGCGTGAGCGCGATGCTCGTGACGACCGCGGTCAATCCCGGACCGATCAGGATTGCGGCAATGCCCGTACCGGAGGGGTGGGAGCAGGTCCCGGCGCTGGGAACGGGGATCGGCATGCAGGAGATGAGGAAGACCGCCGCCCCGACGAGGCCGACCAGCGGCTTGAACCAGGGGGTTTCTTCGCTGCGGCGACGGAGGTCCCGGAGGCCCCAGGCGACGAAGGGGAGAGCGACCGCATACCAGAGAACCGCCCAGGAGATGGGCAGAATCCCCTCGGAGATGTGCATGGCGAAGGCCGGCGTGGGCAGCGCGCACAGGCTCACAACCAGGAATAGGAAAAATAGGGGCGCTGTCCCCCCTTTTCCCTCGCAGAGACCCTCCGACTCCCCGATCCGTTTCGCGACGAGGTTGACGAGGGCGTCGTCGTAGCCGAGGTGTTTGCCCAAAACAAGACGGACCTCCGGGCTTCTCCGCGCGGCCTTTCGGATCATCTTCGGGATGTCCTCGCGGAGGTGGACGCCGAAGTGGAGGAAGTAGGGGAGGACGATCACGCTCTTCGCCCCCTGGCGAACGCATTGATCGAACGCCTCGTCGAACGGGATCCCCCGGCCGGACATCCGGCAGGTCGCGACGATCCCGCCGAGCTTCGCCCGCAGCCCCGCCGCGATCTTTTCCATGTCGTCGTCGGCGCCCGCGACGCGGCTCCCGTGGCCGATCAGGATCACGGCCCGCATTACCGCCTCTTCTCCCATGGATCACTCCTTTGATAAATAGGGACAGCTCCCGATTATTTCATATTTTCTTTTCCGTTCCCGCGAGGCCGCAGAGGGCGTGGATGACGCTCACCGCGAGCGGGCTTCCCCCGCGGCGGCCGGCGAGCGCGATATACGGAACGCCCTGCGCCATCAACTCCTCCTTGCTCTCCACGACGTGGACGAAACCGACCGGCATCGCGACGACGAGGGCCGGCCGGAGCCCCTCTTCAACGATCATCCGATTCAGCTCCATTAGCGCAATCGGGGCGTTTCCAAAGGCCGCAATCGCTCCGGCGATAAAGGGTCGGGCCTTCTCGATTGCATGGAGCGAGCGGGGGAGGCCGGTCCGCCGGGCCGTGCGTTCGATCTCCTCGTCGGCGATGTGGCAGATCAGGCTCTCCTTCCGGTAAAATCCGCAAACGCCCCGCAGGCGTGGCAGCGAAATCCCCGAGCGGATCATGTTCGAGTCAACGATGAGCGGTCGGCAGCCATGAAGGGCCGCAACGCCGGCGGCGATTGCATCCGGCGAAAAACGGACCGCCTCCATGATCCCGAAATCGCCGGTCGTGTGGATCATCCGGCGCACGATTTGCCACTCCTCCAATGTAAACCGGTGGGCCGGGGCCTCCCGGTCGATGATCTCCATCGATTTCACTTCGATCTCCGGCCCGCCGAGCGGCGCGTCCAGAAAGGCGCGGATCAGCGGACGTCCAGGCGACTCGTTCATGGCGTACCTCCGCATCGTTCGAGAAAACGGGCGACCGCCGCCGGCCGGGAGGCGTAGTGGAGGTGCAAGTAGCTCGCGAGGATCGCCCCGTTTTGATATCCCTCGGTTTCGACCGTATCCGCGCGGCGGCGCCGGAGGGAATAAACCTTCCGCCAGGCTGGGTCGGAGACCGGGTCGTCGATCAGCTCCGAATAGTGGAATTCGTGTCCCCGCAGGAGCTCCCCACGGCGGCCCCAGAGGGAGTCCTCCGTCAGGGCGACCTCCACGTAGCCGAGCGCCTTCTTGCCTGCGAGCATGCGCGTCCGGGCAGGGAGGAGGCCGGCGAAGGGGTAAAAGCGGCCGTCCGTCTCGATCCCCCGGGAAAGGTACATGAGCCCGCCGCACTCGGCGTAGAGGGGTCTTCCAGAGTCGGCGTAAGCGCGGATCGCAGTGAGCATCTCCACGTTTTTGGCAAGGCGCTCTGCGTGGAGTTCCGGATAGCCTCCCCCGAGGTAGAGGCCGGAGAGCCCTTCCGGCAGGCAGCAGTCGTCGAGGGGAGAGAAAAAGAGGACCTCGCAGCCCGACATCCGAAGGGCGTCAAAGAGATCCTGGTAATAGAAGTGGAACGCGGCGTCCCGCGCGACGCCAAGGCGCAGGCGGGCCGGCGCGCCTGCGCCTTTTTGTTCTGCGATCGCGGCCGCCGCTGCTGTCGGTTCGGATTCATCTTCGGGAAAGAGCGTCTCCAACGACAGGTTTTGTTCCAGCGCATCGGCGAGGGTGTTGAGGAGGGACTCCGGGAGTCGCCCCTGGTCGGCGGTGACAAGGCCGAGGTGTCGGGATGCGAGTTCCGGAAAGGCCCCGCGGGGGATCGCCCCCAGAAGCGGCGGCAAGCCGGCTGCCTGGAGGGAGTCGGAAAGCAGCGCGGCATGGCGCTTCGAACCGCAGTGATTCGCGACGACCCCCGTAAAGCGGAGATCCGTCTGGAATGTCGTATAGCCCTTCACGAGCGCGGCAAAGCTCCGGCCCATCCCATGAACGTTAACGATCAGAATGACGGGGGCGTCTAACAGGCGGGCAATCTCTGCCGTGCTTCCCGCATTGCTATGCGCATCCGCCCCGTCGAAGAGCCCCATGACCCCTTCGACGAGGGCGCAGTCGGCGTCCGCCGTGGTCCGCGCGAAGAGACGGCGGCAATGATCGTGGCCGGCCATCCATCCGTCGAGGCTGTAACAGGGACGGCCGGAGGCGAGGGCGAGGTAGGTCGGGTCGAGGAAATCCGGTCCCACCTTGAACGTCTGAACATTCAGCCCCCGGCGTGTGAGCGCGCGGGCAAGGGCAAGGGTGAAGGAGGTTTTCCCCACACCGCTGCGCGTTCCGGCGATGACAAGCGTTGGAGTTCGGGCCATCAGAATTCCACCCCCCTTTGAGCCTTCCGGCCGCTATCGAATCCGTGCTTGATGCAGCGGACCTCGGAGACGGTGTCGGCGGCTTGGATCAGCCCTTCCGTGGCGCCCCGTCCGGTCAGAACGATGGTGCAATCGGGTGCCGCCTCGTGGAGAACCGTCAGGACGGCATCCTCGGCGAGCAACGTCAGGGCGACAGCCATGCATACCTCGTCGAGGACGACCAGTCCGTAACGTCCCGAGAAGGCCGCCTCAGCGGCGATCCGGAGTCCTTCTTCCGCAGCGCGGCGGTGGTCCGCGAATCGCGGATCGGCCGGGCGCGGGACGAAACCGAGGCCCGTCACGACGATCTCGACGTCGGCCATCTCTTTCAGGGCGGCGAATTCGCCGGTTTTCGTCTCGGACTTGACGAACTGGATGACCGCGACCGGGATGCCGTGACCGTGCGCCCTGAGGGCCATCCCCAGCGCCGCCGTCGTCTTTCCCTTTCCGTCGCCGGTGAAGATCAAAATCCTGCCTGCGTCACTCATTGGATGAGCCCCCTTTTTCCATCTTGACGCCTTCCGGAATGACTGTCTTTCCTTTTTATCACATTTTCAGCAGCGCGGCGATTCCCCAGCGCGCCGCCAGGAAAACCGCAACGGCGATTCCCGCCGCCGCATACATCATGCGATTTGCGGCGAGGATCTGCCCGCGCGCGAGCGTGACGACCGGATCGCCGATCTCCGGCAGGTTTACGGGCCGCCCCCGCCGCTGCATGACGCCCCCCAGACGGATTCCCAACGCCCCGGCAAACGCCGCCTCCGCGATCCCCGCATTGGGACTCATGTGTTTTCGACCGTCGCGCCGGGCGATTTTCCAGGCGGCGGCGGCCCGCTGCCCCGTAAGTTTTGCGGCGGCGGTGATGATCGGCGCCGCAAAACGCGCGGGGAGCCAGTTTGCCCCGTCGTCGATCTTCGCCGCGGTCCGGCCGAAATCGATATAGCGTTCGTTCCGATAGCCGATCATCGAATCAAGCGTGCTTGCCGCCTTGTACGCCATCGCCGCGATCGGTCCTCCAAGCGCCGCGAAGAAGAGCGGGGCAATGATCCCGTCCACGGTATTCTCGGCGACGCTCTCCACGGCCGCGCGGACAACCTCCGGTTCGGTCAGCCGCTCCGTGTCGCGTCCGACCAGCCACGAGACGAGGCGCCGCGCCTCGACCAAATCGAATCTTGCGAGCGCCCGGTAAACCCCGTTGCTGTGGTCGGCGAGGTCGCGCGCGGCGAGCGTCGTGTAGAGGAGGAGGATGGAAACCGCGTCCCCGAGGCGGGGGTGGACCCATGCCGCAACCCAGATCAGCGCGCCCGTTGTGAGGGTCGCCGTCAGGATGACCGTAAGCGCCGTCAAACTCCCCGCGAGACGGACATCCGGAATCGCCCGCCGGGCAGTTCCCTCCAGAGCCGCGATCATGCGGCCGATGATGCGGACCGGGTGAGGCGCCCACCGGGGATCCCCCAGCGCGAAATCGAGCAGCAGGGCAATCAGAATCTGATATTCCAGTCTCATGAAATTCCCATGATCCGGTAGATCTCCTCCATTTTCAAACACCGCCGGACGGTCGCGGCGAGGTGGTCGAAGGCCGGTTCCAGGTCGTAAACGGCCGCGATCCGGCCGAGCGGGGCGAGGCCCCGCCTTTTGCGGAGGCGGTCGATGAACCAGCGGCGAAAGCCGTCCGCGTCGAAGATCCCGTGTAGGTAAGTTCCCCAGAGGAGGCCCGTCTCCGTTCCGCCGCCGATCATTTCGCCGTCCTCCCGCCGGATCAGTGGTGCGAGGCCGTCGCCGTCGGTTCGGCCGTGGTGGATCTCGTAACCGTGGACCTCGCAACCCGAGGCGAGGTGGCGGGCGGCGGCGCGCGTCAGGGTCTTTTCTCGGGCGAGCTCCGTCCGGACGGGGAGGAGTCCCAGCCCCGCCAGCGTTCGGCCGCCTGCGGACTCGATCCCGAAGGGGTCGGCGATCTCCCGGCCCAGGATCTGGAAGCCGCCGCAGATCCCGATGATTTCCGTCTTCCCTCCGCGGGCGAGAGCGAGAATCCGCGCTGCCATGCCGTTTGCGTTGAGATCGGCCAGATCGCCGATCACGTTTTTGCTCCCGGGAAGGATCACGGCATCCGGATCGCGCAGCTCCTCCGGCTGCCGAACCACGCGCAGGCGGACGTCCGGTTCGATCCGGAGCGGATCGAAGTCGGTGAAGTTCGAGATGTGGGCGAGATCGACTATGGCGATGTCGACATGGTCGCCTTCAGGGGTGCGGCCGTCGATCAGGCCGTCCTTGAAGCCGACGGAGTCCTCCTCGGGGAGGCCCAGGTCGCGCAGGTAGGGAACGACGCCGAGGACGGGGCGTCCGGTCCGGCGGAGGATGTAGTCGTGGGCATCGGCGAGGAACGCCTCCTGCCCCCGGAAGCGGTTCACGACAAACCCCTTGACCAGCGCCCTTTCCCGCTCCGTCAGGCACTCCATTGTCCCGATGAACGAGGCGTAGAGGCCCCCCCGGTCGATGTCGCCGACGATCAGGACGGACGCCTCCGCGTAGAGGGCCATGTTCATGTTGACGATGTCCCGTTTCTTGAGGTTCACCTCGGCGGGGCTTCCCGCCCCTTCCAGGACGATGACGTCGTGTTCGGCGGCAAGCGCGTCGTACGCCTCGCGCGCGACGGCGAAGGGAGGGGTGCGGTCGCGGGTGTACTCCCAGAAATCCATGTTGCCGACCGACTTTCCGAGGATGATCACCTGGGAGCCGGTGTCGCTGTTCGGCTTGAGGAGAACGGGGTTCATCCGGACGTCCGGGTCGAGCCGGCACGCTTGGGCCTGGACCACCTGCGCCCGCCCCATCTCGCCCCCCCCACGGGTCACGTAAGAGTTGAGCGACATGTTCTGCGCCTTGAACGGGGCGACCCGGAAGCCGTCCTGGAGCAGGATCCGGCACATCGCCGCGGCGATGATGCTCTTCCCCGCGCTGGAGCCGGTTCCCTGGAACATGATCGCGGGCGTCCGCCGCCGGCCGGGTTTTTTGTTAGCAATTCCCAGAACCTTCCGGAGGGCGCCGAGGAGGCGGTTGTTTTCCGTCTCTGTCCGGACGGCGATACGGAAGAACCGGCGGTCGAGGCCGGCGAAGTTCTCGCAGACGCGGATCGCGATCCCGTCGGCGAGGAGGCGTTGGGCGATCTCCGGGGCGTCGAGGTTTCCCCGGTCGGACCGCAGAAGAAGAAAATTCGCCGTCCCCGGATAGATGATGAGACCCGGCAGCGTCCGGAGCGCCGCAAAGAGTTCTTCCCGCCGGTCGCGGACGAAGCGGAGGGTCTCCTCCGCGTAGGCCGTGTCGCGAAGGCCTGCTGCGCCTACGGCCTGGGCGAGCGTGTTTACGGACCAGGGGGGCGTCCGGTCGCGGAGGCGCCGGATCCGTTCCGGGGCCGCGACGACGCCGCCCAGACGGAGGCCCGGCATCGCGTAGAACTTGGTCAGCGATTTGAGAATGATGATGTTTTCCGGGCGGCCGGATGCGATTAGCGTCTCCGCTTCCGGGACGAAATCGGCGAAGGCCTCGTCGATGACAAAAACGGTTTGCGGATGGCAAGCCGCAAGATCCCGCAGGGCGGCGGCCGGAATCCAATGTCCGGTCGGGTTGTTCGGCCGGCCGATCAAGACGACCTCATCCCCCTGGAGCGCCGCTGCGATCACCGCGAGGTCGGGGGCGAAGCCCTCTTCCTCCCGAAGGGGAAGCCGCTCCACGGCGAGACCGGCGAGCTCCGCCGCGCGTTCGTAATCCGCATAGGCGGGGACGGGGATCAGCGCGCGCCTTTTTCCAAGGAGCTGGGGGAGCAGGTAGAGAAGCTCCATCGAGCCGTTTCCCATCAGGATCTCGTTTTCCGCAACGCCGTAACGCTCTGCAAAGGCCCGGACGAGGTCGGTGCAATCTGGATCGGGGTAGTGGACGAGATCGCCGGTCCGGGCGCTGATAAGCGAACGGAACCCCTCCGGCGGCCCCAGCGGATTGATGTTCGCCGAAAAGTCGAGGATCTCCCCGACGGGTTTCCCCGCGGCCAGCGCAAGTTTCCGCAGATTTCCACCGTGGCGTTCCATTATGCGCCGCCTCCGCAAAGCCAGGCCGACGCGACGAGGGCGGGAACGATTTCGGTCAGTTCGCAGGCCGCTCCCAGCGTATCGCCGGTGAGACCGCCGATCCGTCGCCGGACGCAGGCCGTAAAAAGAAGGGCAAAGAGGAAGGAGACCCCGCCCGCAATTAGCCCGGGGACGCCGCCCGCCAGGCCGCCCGCGGTGATTAAAAATGTCAGCGCCCAGAGGGCGTGGCGCCGGGAACGATTCCGGTGAAAGATGCCGACGAGCCCCTCCGGACGGGCGTAAGGGAGGAGGGCCAATTGGACGAGCAGCGCGCATCGGCCGGCGACCGGCGTCATCAGGAGGACCCACCAGCGCCAGGGTCCGGAGACCGAGGCGATGAGCGCGATTTTGAGCGCGACCACGCAGACGATGGCGGCGACCCCCATCGGTCCGGTCCGGCTGTCCCTCATGATCTCGAGGATCCGCTCGCGCGGGCGGGAGCTGAAGAAGCCGTCCGCCGTATCGGCGAGGCCGTCCGTATGGAGGCCGCCGGAGACGGCGATCAGCAGGATGACGGCAAAGACGCTTGTCACGCCGACGGGAAAGAGGAATCCAAGACCCCAATCCATCAAGGCAACGGCTGCGCCGATCAGGAGGCCGACGACCGGGAAGAAGGGGATGGACCCCCCCAGCGCCCGTTCGTCGGGAGCGAGAACCGGGGGCAGAGGCAGGATCGTCAGGAACTGGAGAGCCGCGAGAAACCGCTTCATGATGCCCTCATAAAAAGCCGCAAATGGGGTATCTCCTTAGCTCCAGTCGCCCCTATATGTTGTGGTTCTGGCGGCCAAGGCCGCGAATGCCCTTGATAACGTTCTTGTAGGGCGCAGGTGCTACGGCCATGGCGTTCTGCATC
>Ga0100398_1002135_pt1 | contig 16746 bp, 16 predicted proteins | sample CryGeymeta201522_FD_81568 | JGI IMG/M metagenome (GOLD analysis project Ga0100398, IMG submission 81568) | Groundwater microbial communities from Crystal Geyser aquifers in Utah, USA - Crystal Geyser metaG 2015-22 | ecosystem: Environmental > Aquatic > Deep subsurface > Groundwater | place: USA... | reverse complement strand
CATTGCCCCAGAGCGCGCCCTCCATGTCGCAGGCCGCCGCGCGGTGGGCCGCGAAAGCCTCCGCCACCCGGGCCAGCGTCGGCTGAGGATCGGGCCAGCCGACCTGCGCGGCCCAGTCCGAGGCCAGAGCGGCCGCCGCACCGATCCCAGTCATCGCGGCATCGAGCCGTGCCTGCCACATCGCCGCTTCATCCCCGAAACACGGCCCCGCCATGAAGGTGGTCCGCGCGCCATCGTCGATCATGCAGCGTTCTGCCAAAGCGCCGATGCAGGCCTGCTCGGCCAACGCGCCGCGTTCGCAAAGGGCCAGCCAGTCCGCACCCTGTGCCGCCAGCGAACCCGCAGCTTGCAGCGCCAGCAAGGCCATCATCAATCGAGAAAGCATCGCGCCACCTCTGCATCCATCACGTCCAGATCGATGCCCGCCACGCGCGCCGCGCTGCGCAGCCCGATCCACCACACCCGCGCACCCGCCCGCAGGCAGGCGCCCGCATCGCTTGCGGCCCGGCAAGACTCCATGATCCCGCGCCAATCCGGGGCCTCTGCACCGCGCGCCTGCAGGACCTGTCCTTCCTCGACGAACCGGCACGCCAATTCGGCCCGACATTCCGCCGCCGCCGCCATGCCGCGCCCGACGCCGCAGATATCGTCGGCGAGGTCCGCGCAGATCCCATCGACCCGCTCCCCCGGATCGGCGGCCGTCATCAGGCATTGCAGCAGCGCCGCGCGGGCCAGCGGCGGTTCCTGCGCCGCTGCGGGCACCGGTCCGGCCGCCAGACAGAGCCCCAGCACTGGCCCTTTCATCCTGGCGAGACACCGCAGCATCCGCCAGGCCCGGCCCGCACACAACGCTGGCCGGTTCACGCGCGTCACCCCATCATTCCCATCAGCTCGCGCCCCACCAACATGCGCCGGATCTCGCTGGTGCCCGCACCGATCTCCATCAGCTTGGCATCGCGAAACATCCGGCTGACGGCGCTGTCGTTCATGAACCCCGCGCCACCCATCGCCTGCACCGCCTGGTGGGCGACCTTCATGCCCTCTTCACTGGCATAAAGGACGCAGGCGGCGGCATCCTGCCGTGTCACCCGCCCCCGGTCGCAGGCCTTCGCCACCTCGTAGGCATAGGCGCGGGCCGAATTCATGCTGGTATACATATCCGCGATCTTGCCCTGCATCAGCTGGAAGTCCCCGATCCGCTGCCCGAACTGCTTGCGCGTGGCCATGTAGGGCAGCACCTCGTCGAGACATCCGGCCATGATCCCGATATTCACGCCCGACAGGACAACCCGTTCGTAATCCAGACCGCTCATCAGCACGCGCACGCCGCGGCCCTCTTCGCCCAGCACGTTCTCGAACGGCACCTCCACATCCTCGAAGACCAGCTCCGCCGTGTTCGATCCGCGCATGCCCATCTTGTCGAAATGCGCCGAGGTGCTGAAGCCCGCCATCTCCTTTTCTATGAGAAACGCGGTGATCCCGCGGCTCGCCGCCGCCGGATCGGTCTTGGCATAGACCACCAGCGTATCGGCATCGGGCCCGTTGGTGATCCAGTATTTCGTCCCGTTCAGCACATAGCAATCGTTGCGCCTGTCGGCTCTCAGGCTCATCGACACCACGTCCGATCCCGCACCGGCCTCGCTCATGGCCAGCGCTCCCACATGCTCCCCCGACACGAGGCGCGGCAGGTATTTCTCCTTCTGCGCTTGCGTTCCGTTCAACGCGATCTGGTTCACGCAGAGGTTCGAATGCGCCCCGTAGGAAAGCCCGACCGAGGCCGAGACGCGGCTGATCTCCTCCACCGCCACCAGATGCGCAAGGTATCCCATGCCCGCGCCGCCGAACTCCTCGGGCACCGTCACGCCCAACAAGCCGAGGTCGCCCATCTCGGCCCACAATCCGGAGGGGAACGCGTTGTCGCGATCGATGGCCGCGGCCATCGGCTTGACCCGCTCCTGTGCCCAGCCATGGACCGTGTCGCGTAGCGCGGCGACATCCTCGCCCAGGTCGAACGTCATGGATCCCAGAAACATCGCCACCCCCTCCCGGTAATTGAACGCTTGTTCATTTAATCCCCGGCCCGCGACGAGTCAAAGCAAATCCCGCGACAGCCCCGTGACCTCCCCGACCACCGTGCGCGCGTCGCGCCGTGTGCGCAAGACGCGCGGCGGGTGTTGGGACGGCGGATGCGCCGCCGCCCCTTGCCTTCGCCCATGGGGCACGCAACCCTCGGTCCGATCCCGAAAGGAGGGCGCCCCCATGCTTCGCTTCCATGTCTACGACGTCTTCACCGATACGCCCTTCACCGGCAATCCGCTTGCCATCGTCGAAGACGCGGACGACCTCGGCACCGCGCAGATGCAAACCATCGCGCGGCAGTTCAACCTGAGCGAGACGATCTTCGTCCAAACGCCCGACGATCCCGCCCATACCGCCAAGGTGCGCATCTTCTTCCCGACGGCCGAGATCCCCTTCGCCGGCCACCCCACCATCGGCTGCGCGCTGCACCTGGCGGGCGATGGCACGCAGACCATCACGCTGGAGGAAGTTGCGGGGCTCGTTCCCGTAACCATCTGCCGGACCGCGACCACCGCGCGCGCGGAATTCACCGCGCCCAGGCTGCCCCGCCCTCACGCGGTCGCGCCCGGCATTGGTGCCCTCTCCGGGGCGATCGGACTGCCAACGGACCAGATCGGTCCCGACCGTCCGGGCGTGTTCGAGGGCGGGCCCGCCTTTCTCTACATCCCGGTCGCGTCGCTCGAGGCCCTGGCCCAAGCGCGCCCGATGGAACCTGGCTGGACGGCGTGCATGGACGCCGCCCGGGTCGATAGCGCCTATCTCTACACGGCTACCGCAACCGGCTTCCGATCCCGCATGTTCTCGCCCACCGCCGGTATTCCGGAAGACCCCGCCACCGGATCCGCCACCGCCATTTTCGCCACCCAGATGCTGGCCAATGGCGCGCTGCCCGCGACGGGCACCACCACGATCGCGCTGCAGCAAGGCATCGAGATGGGCCGCCCCTCGGACCTGCGCCTGACCATCGACACGGCCGACACTGCGCTTGTCGCCATCCGCGTCGCGGGCCAGGCGGTCAAGGTGGCAGAGGGCCGGATCCGCATCCCCTGATCCGCGCCACACACCGCCCCTTGACCGGGGCCAGGAAGCGCCGGGGGAGGCCGAAGGACGGGGGCAACGCCCCCTTGGGGGGGTGGGCGGGCGGGCCCTCCCGCCACCGAAGCCCCTTTCCCACCCCGCGTCAGGGTCCTATATCCCTGCCATGTTCGCAGCTTTCATCAACCGCCTCACCGCGCGCACGCCGGAACCGCTCACCGATACGGATGCCCGCCTTGCCCTTGCCGCCCTGCTGGTGCGCATCGCGCGGTCCGATGGGGACTATGCCGCGATCGAGACGGCGCGTATCGACGATGTGCTGACGGCCCGCTACGCCCTGACGCCCGAGGCCGCGCGCGCCCTTCGGGCCGAGGCCGAGGTATTGGAGGCCGAAGCTCCCGACACCGTCCGCTTCACGCGCGCCATCAAGGCCGCCGTGCCCTATGACGACCGCCTCGACGTGGTGGAAGGTCTGTGGGCGATCGTGCTGGCGGATGGCGAACGCAATGACGAGGAAAACGCCCTGTTGCGCCTTGTGGCCCCGATGCTCGGGATCAATGACCGCGACAGCAACCTCGCGCGGCGCCGGGTCGAGACCTGGGACTGAGCGCGGCGATGATCGCCTCCCTGCCGATGTATCTACGGCCCGAGACGATGACCGCGACCGAAGCGCTTTGGTCCCTGGCCCGTGACGCCCTCCGCGACCATGGGCTGCAGGCACCCGACGCCCTGGACCACGGCGCGCCGATCCACGCCACCTGGGGCCGCCCCGACCTGGTGCTGGGCCAGATCTGTGTCCTGCCCTTCCGCGCCGAATTCGTCGGGCGCGTGACCCTGATCGGGGCCGGGGATTACGGTCTGCCCGATGCCGGACCGGGCCAGTATTATTCCGTCTTCGTGGTCCGCGCCGCCGATCCGCGTGCGGTCCCCGGCGACTTCGCCACCGCACGGCTGGCCGTCAACGAGGCCGGAAGCCAGTCCGGCTGGGCCTCCGCCTTCGAATTCGCACAGGCCCATGGTTTTCGCTTCACCCGCGCGATCCTGACCGGCGGGCACCGCGCCTCGACCCTTGCCGTGGCCGAAGGACGTGCCGACATCGCCGCGGTCGACGCGGTCACCTGGGCACTGATCGAGCGCCATGATGCCCATGCCCGCGATCTGCGCATCATCGGGCGAAGCGCCGCCTTGCCCGGCCTGAGCTTCATCACAGCCGGAGGCCGCGATCCCGCACCCTACCGCGCGGCGCTGGGCGCAGCGATCACCGCCCTGCCCGCCGCCCATGCCGACACCTTGATGTTGCGCGCCGTCGTGCCCCTGCCGGAGGCCGCATATACCGCCCTTCCCCAGCCCGATCCGCCACCAATTGAGGCAGATGCCGCCAAAACTGGCTGAAATTGACGCCTTCCCTTGCGGAAATCGCGGCTTCCCCGTTGCAATCCGGGCGTCTATCGGCACAAATCGTGCGATGTGAAGGAACCCGGACCCTTGAGCGCTGCCACACCCCCGGTGATAGAAATCAACGATCTGCACAAGAGCTTCGGCAAACTGGAGGTGCTGAAGGGGGTCGACCTGACGGCGTGCGCGGGCGATGTCGTGTCGCTGATCGGCTCCTCCGGGTCGGGCAAGTCCACGCTGCTGCGCTGCCTGAACCTGCTTGAGGACAGCCAGCAGGGCGAGATCCGGTTCGAGGGCGATCCGATCCGCTGGAAGGGCACCGGCCACAACCGCCGCCCCGCCGATGCCGAACAGGTCCGCCTGATCCGCACCAACCTGTCGATGGTGTTCCAGAGCTTCAACCTCTGGGCCCACATGACGGTGCTGCAAAACGTGATGGAAGCGCCCGTGACCGTGCTGGGCCAGGACCGGGCCGAGGTCGAGGATCGCGCCCGCGCGCTTCTGGACAAGGTCGGGATCGGCGCGAAATGCACGGCCTGGCCATCGGAGCTTTCGGGTGGCCAGCAGCAACGCGCGGCTATTGCGCGGGCGCTCTGCATGCAGCCTCGCGCGCTCCTGTTCGACGAACCGACCTCGGCGCTCGACCCGGAACTGGAACAGGAAGTCGTCCGCGTCATCCGCGACCTCGCCGCCGAAGGGCGCACCATGATCCTTGTCACCCACGACATGCGCATGGCGCGCGACCTGTCCACCCATACCATCTTTCTCCACCAGGGCCTGGTGGAAGAGGAAGGCCCCCCGTCCGAACTGTTCAGCGCGCCCGGTTCGCAGCGCCTGCAACAATTCCTCAGCCATTCCCATGCGGCCTGAGGCGACTTCAAGAAACCCAAAAAAGGGAGACCAATGATGAACAAACTGATCCTAACCACTGCCATTCTTGGCCTGACCACGGGCATGGCCCTTGCGCAGGACGTGGTGCGCATGGGCACCGAGGGTGCCTACCCGCCGTATAACTTCATCAACGATGCGGGCGAGGTCGACGGCTTCGAACGGTCGCTGGGGGACGAGCTTTGCGCCCGCGCCCAGCTGACCTGCGAATGGGTTACCAATGATTGGGACAGCATCATCCCCAACCTGACCTCCGGCAATTACGACACGATCATCGCGGGCATGAGCATCACCGACGAACGCGACGAGGTGATCGACTTCACCCAGGCCTATATCCCGCCCGCCTCGTCCCTGTTCCTCGGCATGGATGAGGGCATGTCGCTGGAAGGCGCCACCATCGCGGCCCAGACCAACACCGTCCAGTCGGGCTATATCGCCACCCTTGAAGGTGTGACGCTGATCGAGTTCGCCACCCCCGACGAGACGGTGGCCGCCGTGCGCAACGGCGAGGCCGACGCCGTCTTCGCCGATGGCGACTACCTGACGCCGATCGCCGATGAAGACGCCGAACTGGCCATCATTCTCGACCCCGTCCAGATTGGCGGCGGCGTCGGCATGGGCCTGCGCGAGGGCGACGCACTGATCGCCACCTTCGACGCGCAGATCACGGCGATGAAGCAAGACGGCACGCTGAATGCGATGATCGTGGAATGGTTCGGCCCGGACGCGACCACCTGGTAGGATAAACCGATCGGTCCGGGGGGCACCGCCGCCCCCCGGCTCCGTCACGTGGCGCAAAAGACCGGGCACGTGGCGCAAAAGACCGGGGGCTTTGCCGCGCCGCGTCCTTCATGCTTCCCGAAATGCCCAGGTAATCCGGACCGCAGCCCAAGGCCCCCATGTTCCAGTTCTGCACCGACCCATCCACCCTCGCCACCGCGCAATGGTTCGCCTGTTACCTGACCAATGGCGTCCACCTGCTGTTCTACCAATCCTTCCTCGTGGTCTTCGCGCTGCTTGCCGTGGCGGCTCCCCTGTCACTGGCGCTTGGCTTTCTGGCCGCCACCGCGTCGCGCAGCCAGATCGCGCCCGCCCGCTGGATCGGCAAGATCTACACCGCCATGGTGCGTGGCGTGCCGGACATCGTGTTCTTCCTGTTCTTCGTCCTCGTTCTAGATCAGGGCATCGAATACCTGCGGCATCTGATCGTCTGCCCCGACTGGACCGACCCGATCCGCCAAGGCGCCAACTTCCTTGTCTGTTCCGCTGCCCGCACACCGCAGGGCAATGCCCCGCAATGGGTGCACGAGACATACAATTTCGGCCTCGCCGTCTTCACCTACGCCATCGTCTTCGGCGCCTTCTGCGGCAATGTCCTTTACGGGGCGATGAACGCGGTGCCGCGCCCGCAACTGGAGACAGCCGCCGCCTACGGCATGTCACGCCGCCAGGTCTTCTGGCGCATCCTGGTGCCGCAGATGTGGGTCTATGCCCTGCCCGGCCTGAGCAATATCTGGATGATCCTGATCAAGGCCACGCCGCTGCTGTTCCTGCTGGGGATCGAGGATATCGTCTACTGGGCGCGTGAAATCGGCGGCTCGCGCAATTCGCGCTTCGCCTATCCGCACCCGGACTGGCGGTTCTTCTACTTCCTGGGACTGCTGGTCTTCTACCTGTGCTTCACGCGCCTGTCCGAGATCGTGCTGGACCGCCTTACCCGCCGCCTGACGCGCGGCCAGGCCACGGCGGGCGGCGAAGCGCTGCGGCGGGCGGCGGCATGATGACCTGCGCCGAGGCCTTCCAGTCCTATGCGCTGCGCTCTCTCGGGTATGGCGAACGCGCGTTGCCGCAGGGCGACATCTCGTTGTGCGAACAGGTGGTCCTGATCGGCTCGGGGATGATCTGGAACGTCTATCTGGGGCTTGTGGCGCTGGCCTTCGGGTTCTTCTTCGCGGTCGCGCTGGCACTTGGGAAAGCATCGTCCCGCCGGATGATCCGCAAACCGTCGGAATGGTTCATCTTCCTGTTCCGCGGCTCGCCGCTCTTCATCCAGTTCTTCATGGCCTACGAGGCTTTCGTGATGTTGCCGCGCCTTGGCGTCGAGTTCGAGGTCTTCGGGATCGCGATCGAGGCCGAGACGCGCTGGCTGGCCCGCGCCTGGCTGGGGGCGCTGATCGTGCTGTTCTGCAACACTTCCGCCTATGCCGCCGAGATATTCCACGGCGCGCTCCGGTCGGTCCCGCGCGGGGATCTGGAGGCGGCGGATGCCTATGGCCTGAGCGGCTGGAAGAAGTTCCGCCGCATCACCTTTCCCACCACCATGCGCCTCGCCTGGCCCGCCTATACGAACGAGGCGATCTTCCTGTTCCAATCCACGGCGCTGGTGTTCTTCAGTTCGTTTCCCGCGATCCAGCAGGGCGGCGATGCGCTCTACTACGCCAGTTATTTCGCCGATCGCACCTTCAATCCGTTCATCCCCTACCCGATCGTGGCGCTCTATTTCATCGCGCTGACGCTGGTGGTCATAACGGTCTTCGGCGCGATCAACCGGCGCCTGAACCGCCACCTGCCCGGCGATCAGCGCCCGCGCCTGCGCTTCCGCCCGAACCTGATCCGGTAGCGCACGGGCGCTTGCGGCAGACCACCGCCCGGCGTAAGCCATTTCGACCAGTCGCAAAACGTGTCCCATGACCCAAACCCTGCCTCCCCGCCAATCTCCCAAGGACTGGCTCGCCGAACACCCCGAGATAAAATCCATCCGCATGGTCGCTTCCGACCTCAACGGTCAGGCCCGCGGCAAGCGCGTGGCGCGTCGCTACGCGGCCAAGGCGATCGAGGAGGGCACGCGCTTTCCCTATTCGGTCCTGAACCTGGACATCTGGGGCGAGGATATCGACGACAGCCCCCTTGTGTTCGAAGCGGGCGACCCCGACGGCATCCTCAAGCCGACGGAACGCGGGCTGATCCCGGTGCCGTGGCTGGAGGCGCCCACCGCGATCCTGCCGATCTGGATGTTCCACGAGGATGGCCGCCCCTATGGCGGCGACCCGCGCCATGCCCTTGCCACCGTCATCGACCGCTACACCGCCCATGGCCTTACGCCCGTGGTCGCCACCGAAATGGAATTCTACATCATCGACGACCGCGGCCGCGAATTGCGCGTGCCCGTCTCGCCCGTGTCGGGCAAGCGCCGCCAGCAGGCCGAGATCCTTGCGATCCGGGCGCTGGATGCCTTCGACGTTTTCCTGACCGCGCTCTATGACGCGTGCGAAGCGATGGACATTCCCGCCGACACGATGATCTCCGAAGCCGGCCCCGGCCAGTTCGAGATCAACATGGAGCACCAGCCCGATGCCCTGAAAGCTGCCGACGATGCCTGGCTGTTCAAGCTGCTGACCCGTGGCCTTGCGCGCAGCCACGGCTTCGCGGCCAGCTTCATGGCCAAACCCTACCCGGATTACGCCGGCAACGGATTGCACACCCATTTCTCGATCCTGGACCGGGACGGAAACAACATCTTCGACAATGGCGGTCCCGAAGGATCCCCGGCGCTGCACCACGCCATCGCGGGCTGCCTTGCCGCCTTGCCCGGCTCCATGCTGGTTCTGGCGCCCCATGCCTCCAGCTACGACCGCTTCGTGCCTGGCGCCCATGCGCCCACCGCCGCCGCCTGGGCCTACGAGAACCGCACCACCGCCGTGCGCGTCCCATCCAGCGCACCCGGCGCGCGGCGCATCGAACACCGGGTGGCTGGCGGCGACATCAACCCGTATCTCTTCCTTGCCGCCATCCTCGGCGCGGCGCTCGACGGGATCGAGCAAGGCCAGATGCCGCCTGCCCCCGTGACCGGCAGCGCCTATGGCATGGACTTGCCGCAACTGCCCCGCACCTGGGCCGACGCGATCGCGGCCTTCGACGCATCGCCCGAAATCGCGCGCATCTTCACGCCCGAACTGCGCGCCAACTTCCTCGCCACCAAGCGGCAGGAGTTGCACTACATGGCCGACCTGACACCGGAAGAGCAGCAGGACCTGTACCTCGACACGGTGTAGTCGGCCGCAACTGCCTTGGGGTCGGCGCGCCGCCCCTGTTTTCCAAGGATCACAAGCGCCTGCGCGCCGGCCCAGGATCTGATGACTTGCCGCAGCCTCCGCCCGCGCATAGTTTGCCTTCATATTCCCAGATCTGAGCCTCACCCATGCATCTCGGCATCCTCCAATGCGGCCACGTCCCCGATGAAGTCGCCGAAAAGGACGGCACCTACGGCGCGCTTTACGGCGCGCTCTTCGCCCATCGCGACTTCGAGCAGACCGTCTGGTCGGTCGTCGACGGGGACTTTCCGCCCGATGCGACGGCGGCCGATGCCTGGCTGGTGTCCGGCTCCCGGTTCGGCGCGTACGAAGACCTGGCCTGGATCCCGCCGCTGGAGGACTTCATCCGCGCCATTCGCGCCGCCGACCTGCCGCTGGTGGGCGTGTGCTTCGGCCACCAGATCATCGCCCAAGCCCTCGGCGGGACGGTGGCGAAATCGGACAAGGGCTGGCGTGTGGGTGCGCAGACCTATCGCGTCGGCGGCGCGTCGCTGCGACTGAATGCCTGGCATCAGGATCAGGTCACGGACCTGCCACCGGGGGCGACGGTGCACGGGTCTTCGGATGCCACGGACTACGCCATCCTCGCCATCGGGCCGCACATCCTGACCGTGCAGCCGCACCCGGAATTCCCCGACAGCGTGGTGGAGACGCTGATCGAGGTCCGCGGCAAGGCGATCGAACCCGACCGGCTGGACGCCGCCAAGGCAGCCCTTGGACATCCCGACGATTCGCGCCTGATCGCCGATTGGCTGGCCGATGTGCTGGAAGGGGCCGATGCCACGCGCCTGCCGGACGAGATAGCGGCATGAACGACCACGCCCGATCCTTGCTCGACCGTCTGCCCGATGTCTCGCGGACCTATTTCGAAGGCAAGACCATGGACGAGGTCGAATGCGTCGTCTGCGACCTTGCGGGCGTTGCGCGGGGCAAGGCCATGCCGGGCGCGAAATTCGCCCGGCAGACGCACTTCTACCTGCCCAACTCGATCTTCTTCCAGACCATCACCGGCGATTGGGCCGACAAGGTGGCCGAAGGATTCACCGAACCCGACATGATCCTGACGCCCGACTGGAACACCGCGCTGCCCGCGCCCTGGACCGCCGACTGGACGTTGCAGGTGATCCACAATATCGACGACCAGAAGGGCAACCCGGTGCCCTTCGCGCCGCGCAATGTCCTCAAGCGGGTGATCGACCTCTACAAGGCGCGGGATTGGGCGCCGGTCGTGGCGCCCGAGATGGAATTCTACCTCGTCGCCCCCAACACCGACCCCGCCCGCGAGATCGAACCGCCGATGGGCCGCTCCGGCCGCCGCGCCGCCGCGCGACAGGCCTATTCGATGTCCGCCGTGGACGAATACGGGCAGGTGATCGACGACATCTACGACTTTGCCGAGGCCATGGGCCTGGAAATCGACGGCATCCTGCAGGAAGGCGGCGCCGGGCAGATCGAGTTGAACCTGCGCCACGGCGATCCGCTGCACCTGGCCGACGAGATGTTCTATTTCAAGCGGATGATCCGCGAGGCGGCGCTGCGCCACGACATGTATGCCACCTTCATGGCCAAGCCCATCGCGGGCGAACCGGGATCGGCGATGCATATTCACCACTCCGTCACCGAGCTTGCTACGGGGCGCAATATCTTCTCGGACGCGGATGGCCGGGAGACGCCCGAGTTCCGGCATTTCATCGGCGGCATGCAACGCCACATGCCCGCCGTGGTGGCGCTTCTGGCACCCTATGTGAATAGCTACCGCCGTTACGTCCCCGACTTCGCGGCACCCATCAACCTTGAATGGGGTCACGACAACCGCACCACGGGCTTGCGCGTCCCGGTCAGCGAACCGGATGCGCGCCGGGTCGAAAACCGCTTGCCGGGGATGGATTGCAACCCTTACCTCGGCATCGCCGCCAGCCTCGCCTGCGGCTATCTGGGCCTGATGGAGGCCGAGGACCCGTCGCCCGAATTCACCGGGGACGCCTACAAGACGGCGTCGGGGCTGCCCAAGGGCCTTGGCGATGCGCTTGGGTTGCTGGAGGCTGATCCGGGCATCCAGCAGGTGCTGGGGGCGGAATTCTGCCGCGTCTATTCCGCCGTGAAAGAGCTGGAATACAACGAATTCCTGCAAGTGATCTCGCCGTGGGAGCGGGAGCATCTGTTGCTCAATGTCTGACCCAAACCCATGAACCCGCTCTATCGCAACGATCGCGCGGGGCGGCACGCGCCCTCTGTCTATGCCGCCGGGGTCACCGCACCGGAACGCTCGCCCCTTACCGGCACGGCGAAGGCAGACGTGGCCGTGATCGGCGCGGGCTTCACCGGCCTCTGGGCGGCGTGGACGCTTGCCAGGGCAGGGCGGACAGTCGTGGTCCTTGATGCCCACCGCGTCGGCTTCGGCGCATCGGGGCGCAATGGCGGACAATTGCATTCCGGCTTCAACAAATCCCAAAGGCATCTGGAAGCCAGCCTTGGCGATGGCCCCGCCCGCGCGCTTTGGGACCTCGCCGAAGCTGCGAAGGCGCAATTGAAGGCGTTTTGCGCCGACCACCCCGAAACGCACTACCGCCCCGGCATCGCACATGGCGAATATGACCGGCTCGCCATGGCAGACCTGCGCACCGAGGCTGACCATATGGCGCAGCGCTACGATTTCGAGGTCGAGGTGCTGGAGCGTGACGCCTTTGCAGCGCTGGTGAAATCGCCGCGCTATGTCGGCGGAGCGCTGGACGGGACCGGCGGGCATCTGCACCCGTTGGCCTATGCGCTGGCGCTGGCCCGAGCGGCGGAGGCGGCAGGTGCCGTGATCCATGAGCGGACGGAAGTGACGGAGATCGTCGAAGGGCCGCGCCTGACCCTGCACACACCGCGCGGGAAGGTCGAAGCAGGGCATGTGATCGTGGCAGGCAACGGCTACCTGCCGAACCTGCTGCCCGAGGTGAACCGCCGGGTGATGCCGATCAACTCCTTCATTGCCGCGACCGAACCGCTGCCCGAGCGCTGGACCGAGGTTCTGGCGCGCGACATCGCCGTTGCGGATGCCAAGTTCGTGGTGAATTACTACCGCTTCGATGCAGAGAGACGGTTTCTCTTCGGGGGCCGCGAAAGCTATTCACTCGGCTTCCCGCGCGACATCAGGACCGCACTGGTCGCGCGGATGGAGGCGCTGTTTCCGCAACTCACGGGCGTCGCCATCGATCATGTCTGGGGCGGGTCGCTGGCGATCACGCCCTCCCGCCTGCCCCATGTCGCCCGCGTGGCCCCGAACATCCTGTCGGGGGCCGGATTCTCGGGGCAAGGCGTGGCCTTGTCGGGGATGGCGGGGCGGATCATGGCCGAGGCCGTGCTGGGCCAGCAGGACGGGCTTGCGTGTTTCGAGGCCCTGAAAATCCCCGCATTTCCGGGCGGAACCGCGCTGCGCGCGCCGATCCTGACGCTTGCCATGACGTGGTTCGCGTTGCGCGATCGCATCGGTCTCTAGGCGAAAAACGGTCATTCCGCGCGCGATCGGGGATTGTCGCTTTTCTGACACATCCCTCCTGTCATATAAGAAAGTCGAAAGCAGACATTTCAAAAAGGTGAATGTATGTCCCCCGTCGCAGTTTTCTCCGCCCCGAACGTCTATGACGCCGAACCGATCCCGGAAGCCGCCCGCGCCGAGATCGACCGGCTTCTGCAATCCGGCGACCTGTTCCGCTACACGGCGCCGGCGGACGCGCCTGTTGCGCTTCTGGAGCGCGAATTCGCCGCGATGATGGGCACGAAATACGCACTGGCCGTCTCAAGCTGTTCGGCGGCGCTGTTCCTGTCGCTGGAGGCCCTGGGCCTGAAGAAGGGCGCGCGGGTCATGATCCCGGCCTTCACCTTCGCCGCTGTGCCGTCGTCCATCGTGCATGCCGGCATGCAGCCCGTCCTGTGCGAGGTCGCGGACAATTACCGTGTCGATCTGGCTGATTTCATGGCGAAACTGCCGAATGTCGATGCCGTGATGATCAGCCATATGCGGGGCCACACCTCGGACATGGACGCCATCTCCGCCGCTTGCGACGCGGCCGGCATCCCGCTGATCGAAGACGCCGCGCATTCGCTGGGGACCGAATGGCACGGCCGCAAGATCGGCACCATTGGCCGCGTCGGTTGCTTCAGCTTCCAATCCTACAAGCTGGTGAATGCAGGCGAAGGCGGTATCCTGGTGACGGATGATGCGGACCTCGTGGCGCGCGCCGTCATCATGTCGGGCGCCTATGAGCACACCTGGCAGAAACACAAGGGCCCCGAGGGCCAGAACGACCCTGAACTGGCGCTTGCCTTCGCGCGCTGGCAGAACAAGGTGCCGCTTTACAACCTGCGGATGAACAACCTGTCGGCGGCGGTGATCCGCCCGCAATTGCCCGAGGTCGCGCGCCGGGTGCGCGATGGCCGCAAGAACCACGATTACGTGGCGGCCCTGCTCAACACCTCGGCTTGGGTGACCGTGCCCGACGCCCTTGGCCCGGAAGAGCGTGCACCCGACTCGATCCAGTTCAACCTCGAGGGCTTCGACACGGATGCCGAGGCGCGCGCCTTCGCCGATGCCGCCGCCGCGCGGGGCGTGAAGGTGCAGATCTTCGGCCTGAGCACCGACAACGCGCGTGCCTTCTGGAACTGGCAGTTCATTCCGGGCGACATGCCCGATCTGCCGCAAACCCGCGCCATGCTGATGCGCGCCTGCGACGTGCGCCTGCCCGCGCGCCTGAAGACGGCGGACCTGGATTTCATCGCGGGCGCGCTGCTGGCAGCGGCCGAGGATGTGAAGGGCGATCAGCGCGCCTACGGCACGTAGCGCGGGATGCACTGACACGAAAACGGGGGCCGCTGGCCCCCGTTTCCATCTCTTGTCCGGACCGGAACCGATCAGAACCAGTTGTCTTCGACTTCCGGCATGGTTTCGAACTGCTCTTCGGTGATGTTGGTCACCCAGGCGATGTTGCCGCTGCCGTCATCGACCATGCGCAAGGCGCTCATCTCCAGCAGGACGCTGTCGCTCCCGAAGCCCAGGAAGGACGCTTCTTCGACCACGAACCCGGTCAACTGGCCATCGCGGGACAAGACGACGTCCTCCACGGTGCCGAGCGTTTCCCAACCGGCATCAATTTCATTGAATATGGTCGTTGCCGTCCAGTCTTCACCCGGCATCACGACTTCGCCGACCATCGTGTAGACGGTGCCGCCGACCAGATTCGACGACTGCATCAGGTTCACAAGCGCGTCAGGCGTGACACGGCCCGAATTCATGGCTGACGGTTCATGGGCATCGGCCAGCGCGGCGCCGGGCAATGCCACGGCAACTGCAAGGGCTGAAAGGCTGAATTTCTTGGCAAGGGTCATGGTCGTCTCCTTTTATGTCTTCGATACAGAGCCAACGGCCAGTAGCGGACACCGGTTCCATCGCTGACGTCGCGACAGGCAGGGACGGCAGCGCGACCCGGGCGGCATCACAGGGCCGGACCAGATCCCCTATTGAGCGCGGCAAGCCACAAGCGTAGCGTCGCCCCGTTCCATCTGGGAGACCCGAACCATGACCACCCACGCCCCGAATTCCTGGGAAGCCCGCGCCGAGGAATACTCGCTCTACGGCTTCACCGACCTGCCTTCGGTCAAGGAGCGCGGGACGGTCGTGCTGACCCATGGCGAGGGGCCTTACGTCTTTGACACCAATGGCAAAAAATACCTCGACAGCAATTCGGGGCTTTGGAACATGGTGGCCGGCTTCGACCATCAGGGCCTGGCGCAGGCGGCCAAGGACCAGTATGACCGCTTTCCCGGCTACCACGCCTTTTTCGGGCGGATGTCGGACCAGACCGTCGCTCTGTCCGAGCGGTTGATCGAGGTCAGCCCCTGGGCGCGCGGCAAGGTGTTCTACACCAATTCCGGTTCGGAAGCGAACGACACCATGGTCAAGATGCTGTGGTTCATGGCGCGCGCCGAGGGCACACCGGACAAGCGGAAGATCCTGACGCGGGGCAATGCCTATCACGGCGTGACGGCAGTGTCGGCCTCGATGACCGCGAAGCCCTACAACGAGGTTTTCGGGTTGCCCCTGCCCGGCTTCATCCACCTGACTTGCCCGCATTTCTGGCGCGAAGGGCGCGACGGCGAAACGGAAGAACAGTTCACCGCGCGACTGGCGGCGGAACTGGAAGATGTCATCGCGCGCGAAGGCGCGGAGACCATCGCAGGCTTCTTCGCCGAGCCTGTGCAGGGCGCCGGTGGTGTCATCACGCCTCCGGTTGGCTATTTCCAAGCCATGCAGAAGGTCTTGAACGCGCACGGGATTCCGCTGATCGCCGACGAAGTGATCTGTGGCTTCGGGCGCACCGGGAATGTCTGGGGCAGCCAGACCTATGATTTCGTGCCCGATGTCATCATCTCCTCCAAGGTGCTGACGGCAGGCTACTTCCCGATGGGCGCGGTGATGCTGGGGCCCGAAATGACGGACCGCCTGCAGGCCGCCATCGACCCGATCGAGGAATTTCCCCATGGCTTCACCGCCTCGGGCCATCCGGTCGGCTGCGCGGTGGCCTTGAAGGCGATCCATGTCGTGCTGGAGGAAGGCCTGCTTGACAGGGTTCGCGCAGGCACGGGCCGCATGGAGGCCGGATTGGCCGAAATCGCGAAGCATCCCAATATCGGGGAGTTGCGCGGCATCGGCTACATGTGGGCACTGGAGGCCGTGCGCGAAGGCAAGGTGCCGTTCGAAGGGCATCTCTCGGTCAGCGAGCGGATCGCCAATACCTGCACCGATCATGGGCTGATCTGCCGTCCGCTGGGGCAATCAATCGTGCTGTGCCCCCCCTTCTCGCTGACGGACGGGCAGATGGACGAGATGTTCGAAAAGCTGGACGCGGCGCTGCGCAAGGTCTTCGCCGAGCTTGCCTGAGGCTGGCGTCGGGGCGGTGGGACGCATCGGCACGCAGTGCGGCGGCCTGGGTCTGCCGGTCAGCGGCAGCGGCCCGTTCTGACGCGCTCGGCGCAATCTCGCAGAGCAAAATATGCAGAATGGCGCGTTGGCAGACTCTGTCCGGTTCAGTCGGGCACCCAAAACCGAAAACCTGTCCTCGACTGGCGCAGGACGCGGCGCACCGCACGCGAGGGCGGTGCAGGGCCGTCGGATCAAAGGCATTACATCTTGTTGAGTTTGGCCTGCAGGTCGGCGAGCTGTCGCTTGATGGCGTCGAGATCTTCTGCCGCGGCCCCCGCCGCTGCGTCCTTCTTCTCT
>Ga0100398_1002130_pt1 | contig 16774 bp, 11 predicted proteins | sample CryGeymeta201522_FD_81568 | JGI IMG/M metagenome (GOLD analysis project Ga0100398, IMG submission 81568) | Groundwater microbial communities from Crystal Geyser aquifers in Utah, USA - Crystal Geyser metaG 2015-22 | ecosystem: Environmental > Aquatic > Deep subsurface > Groundwater | place: USA... | reverse complement strand
GTGCTGGACTGGACGGGAGTGTAGCGGCAGGCCGCGACCTGCCGACTATCGCGGGGTGTCGAGCCGAGCGACTGACTGCGGCTCCCGTGGCGGGTTCCGGTCAGGCGTGGGCATTCGCGGGATTCGGGACGAAGGCACAGGCGCACGGAGGCACGCAGGGCGGGTCGCCCGCCACGCCTTTGCCATCGGGTTCGCCATCGGGCGCCATCGCGAGCAATATTGCCGTGCGGGTCGTGAAATGCCTCGGTCGAGCGATCTGGCGGACATCGCGCCGATACAAAGATGCGTTGCTTGAAACTGCCGGGCAACAAAATCTTCGGGTTCAGAACGACACCTTGCATTACAGTCAGATCTGACATGGTGCACGCGCCTCACCGTTCGCAGCATGGGTCTTGTGATCGAATTTCCATAGTCTCCCTATTCTTGGAAACCGTCAGAAAACAGATAGCAATACCCCTCCGCATCCGTCTTTCACGAGAATGCTTCACCTCTCACTGGTGGTCCCGTCTCGTGGTGGCTTTGATGAAGAACTTCCGACCGAATTTCGGCCCAGGTTGGCGCTTTTCCGAATGTTCCGAATGCAAGGGGCAGAGCCAGCAGGGATTTGTTTTCTTTGGCAAGGATGCCACGCTCCAACAGTCGATCTATGGCTTTGGCGCATTGTTTCATGCCATGACGCGGCGCCACTGCCACACGCACCCGATCTTCCGAGTTCATGCAGGCGCAAAGACGAACGATATCAGCTTCCAGTCGGCTCAGTTGGGTGCGGGTTTCTTCTCCGCCGTCGCGGCTGTCATGTAGAATCATCGTCTCGCCCGTATCGTCTGCAATATAGAATCGTGCATCTGAATGCCGTGTGATCCAGTGCTGCACGGCGTCCCGCGCGCGGCGCGTATATATCTGGGCACGGTCGATGTCCGGCGCAGACATCTCATGATGGTAGCTGAAGCGGCCAAGTTCGTCGCCAACGCCGGCATAGATAAAGCGATAGGGCTTGGCCGGCTTCAATTGGATCCCGAACTCGTGAGGTCGGGTAAAGTAAGGGCTGAAACGATCCGCACGCACAGGCGCAAAGGCCGCGGGTGGTTGCAGATGATGGAGACGCGACATCAGGTCAGCCATCCGATCATAGCTGGATGGATCCTCGCCGGGAAACCCGAAGATGAAACCCCAATCCACGAAGATCCCGGCCTCCGCGCAAAGCTTCAAAGTCTGGATGTTCTGCAGAGCATTGACGCCCTTCTTCATCAGTTTCAGAATATGGCTGTCCAGTGTTTCGATGCCCGGTTGAATCTTCCGGATTCCCGCAGCCGCCATCGCCTGTATGTGTTTCGGGAACAGGTTCGACTTCACCTCGAAATGCATCAGGAACGGCGTTGGATCGTCCCGCAACATCGGAAGCAGGCTGTCAAAATAGGCATAGTCAAGAATGTTATCGACGACGATGAAATCAGATCCGTAGATGCGTGCCTGTGTGCGGAATTCTTTCAGCGCGCGATCCGGAGACTTGCTTCGATAGGTCATCGCGTTGCCGTTGAGGCCGCAAAAGGTGCAATGGTGCTTGGCCCCCCACCAACAGCCACGCGATGTCTCTATCGTGGGCGTTGGTTGCAATAAATCTTTTAACCCCGAAGTGCGATCAAACCGGGAATAAAAGTCTGAAAAATCCGGTATGGGTAGGTTGTCAAGAGCGGTGATCATGCGCCCGGGTTGTTTGTCGGATGGGCAGTTGCGGGTCGTTATCCCGGGAACCTCCGGCATCGCGTCCCCGGCTGCAAAGGCCTCCACGAATGCGGGAAGCGCAGTGTCGCCTTCCCCACTGCAAACTGCATCGATACAATCGAAGGACTGCAACAGGGCCGTTCCCAACTCAGCTTCACAATTGGCTCCGCCAAACAGAATGGTCGTTTCCGGCGAGTGGCGTTTCAGCGCATTGGCGAATGCAATTGACGCCATGTTTTGCTGGAAAGATGTCGTGATGCCGACGAGGCCAGGCTGCCGTGCCGCAAGGTTCTTCGCGCAGCGGTCGATGAAGCCTGCCGCCGCTTTGCGTGCCGCCAGCGCAACGTGCGTGATCAGAACGGTTTCCAGCGGGGTAGCGAAATCTGGTACAACCTCCGCGAGGTATTCCATATCGAGCGCTTCCGGCCGTTCGTAGACGAGGGCCGAAAAGATCCACTCCCCCAAGAAGGCCTGATAGAACTTTTCATGGGACAGGAAGGCGTAGGACTCCACGCCGATCGTTTCCGCGAAATCGAAGGCGAGGTAGTGGATCTCGCAGGCGATGCCTTGCTGCCGCACGCCAGCCGCAAGCAAGCTCAAGCCGAGATTGGGGGATTGCAGCGACGTGAACGGCAATGAGACGAGATGAACCCCGCCCGGCATCGACGGCACCTTCATCGACGCTCCCTGTGCGTCAGGCACACCGCGAGCGAATGATTCCGTCTGCGGAGTCGAGGTAAGACTTTCTCAGGTTCTTGAGGAGGTCGGCCAAATTCGCGCCGTGGTTCTCTTCGCTGAGCGCGTCGGCAATCGTCTTCACAAGGGTAACTGCCTTTTCGTCACGCTCACCACCGACAGTCATGCTGATCCCCAGGGTCTTCAGGGTTCCGATGGGGTCGCCCGTGAATTGTGTGCGGAAATGTTCATCGACCACGGCGCGGCCAATGATCATCTGCACATCGTCAAGCTTGAGTTGACGGTGTCCGTGGGTGTGTTCGTCGTCGGCCATGGGTTGCCTCCGCTAGCTGGATGGATCTGTCTCTGCCACGTCTTCAGTAAACATGGTCGATATCCGCGACGTCAATGGATTCTCGGTCCCGGTGCGATTCGATTGCGCCAGGAAGGGGCTGGTGACATGCTGCCATCGAAGCAGTTACCAAACTCAAATCGCGATGGTAAGGTCGGGTCGGGCGCGCTGGACAGAACGCCCGAAGGTAGAAATCTCATTGGCCCAGACCGATACCATTGCCCCGGAGGATCATCGTGTCGCAACGCTCGATAGCGCCAGGACCGCCCAAGAGGAGCATGCAGATTGAGGCGCGTGAACGGAAGATCTGCACGATCGCGTTTATCGATGTGGTTCAGTCGACTGCCCTTATCGAAGATCTGGACCCGGAAGATGCCCTGGATCGACTGGCACCTGCGGTCGAACTGATCATGGATACCTGTGAGGAATTCGGGGCATCCGTCCGTTTCGTCGGCGATGGTGCGCTGGCAGCCTTCGGGTTTCCCACCGCCGACGAAAATCACTGCATTCGTGCAGTGGAGGCCGGGTTGGCCATCATCAAGCGCGTGTCTGATATGCAGGCGGACCGGGTCGATATCAGGGTTGGCCTCCATACTGGCCCGGTGCTGTTCGGCAGCCTGTCGCATACGACCTTCGATGAACTGACCTTGACCGGTCCCGTGGTCCATCTGGCCGACAAGGTCCAGTCCGCCGCCAAGGCCAACACGGTAACCGTTTCTCAAGCGGTGATCGAGACGGTGGGAGAGATGTTTCAAAACATCCCGGTTGGGGAGATGGTCGTCAGTGGCATCGAACAACCGATGCCGCTCTTTCAGATCATTGACCGCAACCCCGAAATATCGCGATGGAGTGTCAGGATCGGCCACGGATTGTCGCCGTTCATCGGACGAGATGCCGACCTCGAACATCTGAACCGTGCCTGGGCATCGACCTTGAAAGGATCCGGATCCGTCGTTTCGATCGTTGGCGAGGCGGGCATTGGGAAATCCCGGCTGGTCCATGAATTCACGGGCAGTATGGACCGGAACATTGTTCAAGTCCTTGTGGTCAGCGCCAGTGTCCTGGACAAGCAGGTGGCCTATGCTCCGGTAACACGGGCCTTGAGACACAGCCTGAACCTGTCATCCAAAGGGAACGAGGCGGAGGTTACCGAGAGGGTCGGCGCGTATCTCGACGCGGAGTCCCCGGCTTACATCCGCCAGGTCAGCGCCCTGCAATCTATCTTGGAGTCCGGACGGGTCGACCCGGCATGGACGGCATTGGGCCAAAAAGTACGACAAGAGGCCATCGTCGAAGCCTTGCTGTCCGTCTTTCTCGCCATGGCCCGGCAAGGGCCAATGGTTGTCATCTTCGAGGACATGCATTGGGCGGACCAATATACGCTCGCACTTGGAGCTGAATTGATGCGTGCAACCGCGGATCACAAGATCATGGTTGTCCTGACTGCGCGAACGCCAATCCAGTTGCCGCCTGATCTGGTTCAGGTCGTCGATCGCTTGACCTTGGGCCCGCTGGATGACCCATCCAGCCGCAAATTGATCCGAAGCCTGCTCAGTCATGACGACGCCCGTACGGATCTCAGCGCTTTCATCGATGAGATATGTGGCCGGACGCCCTTGTTCATCGAAGAGATCATCCGGAACCTGAAGTCAGTTGGCTTGCCTGTCGATGGCGTTAGCGGGCAGGGCTTTCAGGTTCCCGAAAGCGTGCAGCCGCTGATCGCACAGCGGATCGACATGTTGACCGCTACCGACAGGCAAACCCTGCAACTCGCTGCGGTGATCGGGGCCGAATTCTCGGTGGACTTGCTCCAAAGGCTTCTGCGTCAGGAGGGGCTGGAAGAGACTCAATCGCTCTTGTCTCTCGCGCGCATGGACTTGTTGGTGAACATCGACGCGCCGGTCGCAAGGTTTCGTCACGCGCTGATCCAGCAGGTTGCCTATTCCAGCCTGCCCAAACGGCGCGTTCGTCATCTGCATGGTCTGTTCGTCGATATTGCCCAAGGCTTGAACGATGCGCCCAACCTTTCCATGACAAGTTCCCTTGCCTTCCATGCCGAACGGTCCCACCGTTGGACGCAGGCGGCCAAAGCCTACGTAGCCAGCGGGCACCTGTCGCTGGAACGGGGCGCGTTCGACGACAGCATCAAGTATTTCGATCGTGCAATCTCTTGTGCCAGCCGGCTTGAGACGGACCCGATCGAAACGGCCACCATCAACATGCAGGCGCGGCAAGGCTTGCGCATCGCCTATGTCCCCAAAGCCGCGTTCTCAAGAATTCTCGAGATATCGACCGAGGTAGAGCGTCTTGCCCAGCAGATCGGTGACGATTCTTCTGCCTTGGGCGCGGGTATCGATCGCGTCATAATGATGACGATCCTCGACAATGTCGCCGCCGTCCTGCCTGTCGGAGAGGAAATGCTGCGCAGTGCCGAACACCGCGGCGCGCCTGCTTTCATCGCGACGGCTGCCTTCGCCCTCAGCCAAGCCTACTGGTTCACCGGTGACTTCGGGAAGGCGGCCCATGTGGCCGAAGCCTACGGGCATCTTTTTACACCCGAGATCGACCGTTTGAACTCCGGAACCAATGGGACTGTTTCCGTCCTTGGCAAAGGCACACATGCAAACGCACTTACCATGATGGGGCAGTTCGAGGATGCAAGGTCGTTGTGTGATCAGATGGGGGACTTGGCTGCGCAGACCGGAAAGGCCTACGATATCGCCTTCCACGCGATCTCGGAAGGAATTCTGGCGGAACGGCAAGGTGATTTCGAAGCAAGCCGGAACCGCCTCCAATTCGCGACGGAGACAAGCGAAACCGCCAAGATCGACGTTCTTCGGGCCTTTCTCTGCGCCCCTTTGGCCCGGGCCCATGCCGGGCTGGGGGATTTCAGCGCCGCACGTCGAACCCTTGCCGTGGGCCATGATATCGCCGGGCCGGTTGGCATGGCGGCCTTCGTGGCGCAATTGCTGGCGGCGGAACTTGAGATCCTTGCCGCGGCCGACCAGACAGATGGCTGCGACGACGTCAGGGGGCGATTGCTGGAGTTATGCCACCGCAACGGCTACCAGGGTCTTCTTCAGGACGACAAGGCAGACTTGCGCGCCTGACCGATCGGTCGAGGGGCGTCATGGAAACTCCACCAGATATGCAGTGTCATCAAGTTTCTATCGCAACGACAGCGACCAGATGCAAAAATTGCGCAAGATGGGTCACCTATCGAAATGTCGCGAACATCGAGCCCGTCTGCCCGGTCCGGGCCTTGCTCACCATCGGGACCGGGACGGCAGATGACAATGACAAGACCACGGGAGACGAGCCATGACATCCCTTCTGCGCAAACCCGTCGCAACGCACGGCAAGGTGCACGACATTGTCCCTGAAAACGCCGGTTGGCGTTATGTCGGCTTCGCGCTGCACCGCCTGCGGGTCGGCGACATGGTGGCCGAGGCGACCGGCGACCGGGAGGTGATCCTCGTGATGGTCGAAGGCAAGGCCGCAATCACCGGTGCCGGACAGGATTGGGGTATTCTAGGGGAGCGGAAGGATGTGTTCGAAAAGATACCGCCGCATTGTCTCTACCTGCCGAACGGCACGGAGTGGAAGGCCCGGGCCGAAACCGACTGCTCCATTGCCGTCTGCTCCGCCCCCGGGCACGGTGGCCACGCCGCGCGGCGGATCGGGCCAGACGGGATCGCGCTTGCCGAACGGGGCCGGGGCACGAACACGCGCTACGTCAACAATATCGCCATGGAGGCCGAGGATTATGCCGACAGCCTTCTTGTAACCGAGGTCTACACCCCCGCAGGCCACTGGTCATCCTATCCCAGCCACCGCCATGACGAAGATGACTACCCGCGCATCACTTACCTGGAAGAGACATACTACCATCGCCTGAACCCGGCTTCGGGCTTCGGCCTCCAGCGCGTCTATACCGAGGACGGGAGCCTTGACGAAACCATGGCCGTCAGCGACGGCGACGTGGTGCTTGTGCCCCGTGGCCACCACCCCTGCGGCGCTCCCTACGGGTTCGAGATGTATTACCTCAACGTCATGGCAGGCCCCTTGCGCAAATGGCGCTTCCAGGCCGACCCCGCCGTGCAATGGATCCTGGACCGCGACGCCTGACCGGCTCGATGTCCTGATGCCCGGGCGACCGTCGCGATGCGCGGACCTGACCGGGTCGCAACCAACCCCGACACCGTTCTCCCGGAAGCTCGCGCGGGGTGGCATCTCACGTGAACCGGCCGCTCCGGTGGGCCGTATCGCGGGCCTGGCACCGCAGTCGTCCCGCTGCCGGTCCCCAACCGGTGGATGCCGGACGCGAATTTCCCGACGGGCCCGCAATCGCGCCGTTTCACCGATATGGGACTGGAGGGAAACTGGTAGCGGAGGAGGGACTTGAACCCCCGACACGCGGATTATGATTCCGCTGCTCTAACCAACTGAGCTACTCCGCCAGAAGCGCGCTTGGGGTAGGACAGGCGCAGGGCTGCGTCAACATCAAAAGTGGTGTGTCAAGCGGACGAGGGCGACGCTCAGGCAAGGGTCAGGCGCGCGCCGGGCAGCGCGAGCTTCAGGGTCTGGCGGGCGATTGCCGCGCCGCTTGCGTCATGGGCGGTCAGACGCAGACACAGCAGGGCCGTGTGACGGTCGACCGACAGCGCGACCGACAGGGCCATGTCGGTGATCTCGGCATGGGCCTCGGCGGTGATGCGGGTCGGCGCCAGGCCGTGAGAATCGAGGAATCCCAACAGGTCAGCGGGGGCATCCTCGGACAGCTTGCCGGCCAGCGCCTCGGGGATGACGATCTCGTCCACGGCGGCCCGCGCGGCGCCGGATTTGAGCGTGCGCTCGATATAGGACAGGCGCGCGGCGCCCATCAGGTCCGCTTCGGCGGGCGAGGCGGCGCGATGGCCGCTGCGTGCCCGGAACACGCTCAGCGACAGGTCCGCGCCCGAGGCCGTCTCGAGGCGCGGTGCCGGGGCAGGGGCGAGGCCCGCCTCTTGCGGCGTGGCGGTCGCGACCAGCGTGCCGCGCCCGGGCTTGCGGCTGAGGTAGCCCATTTCCTCCAGGCTGATCAACGCGCGCCGCATGGTGCCCTGGCTGACGCCGAATTCGTCGGCCAACTCGAACTCGTTAGGCAGGCGGCGGCCGATCTCCCAGGTTCCCTTGCTGATGCGGGACAGCATTTCGGTCTCGGCGGTCTTGTAAAGCGGTGTGCGCGCCATGTCAGGCTCCAGCATAGGTGTGCAGCGATGATGCCGCAGCGCAGCATAAGGCGCAATGGGCCGGTGTGTCGCGGGGAGGTATGCTGCAAGGCGCGCGGGCGCCGGGTTCAGTTCAGATGCTCGATCAAGCGCTTGTGCCGGTTGAAGGCCTTGATCAGCGCGCTCAGCACGCGCAGGTCCGCCGCTTCCAGCATCGGGATCATGCGCGCCATTGCCTCTGCCGTGGCGATGGCGTCGCCGATCGCGGTGTGGCGGTCCTCGAGCGGAATCACGATCCCCAGCCGATTGCAGAGCGCGTCGAGCGTATGCTCCGCCGATTGCCCCCAAAGGATCGCCGAACACAGGACGGTATCAAGGATCGGCTGGTCGAAACGTTTGCCGATCTCCGCCTCGCGCCGCCGCAGGAAGGCCATGTCGAACGGCGCGTTGTGGGCGATCAGCACGGCACCCTCTGCAAAGGTGTGGAACCGCGCCAGCGCCTCGGTCACGGCGGGCGCGCCCGCCACCATGGCATCCGTGACATGGTGCACGGCGCTGGACGCGGCGGGGATCGGACGGCCGGGATCGACCAGCATGTCGAAACATTCCTGCGCGCGCACGCGGCCATTCACGATCCGCACGGCAGCGATCTGGCAGACCTCGTCCACCGCCGGATTGAGCCCCGTGGTTTCGGTGTCGAAGACGACATAGCTCAGGGCGGGCAGGGGCGTCGCGCCAAGGCTTTCGGGCAAGGATTGATTGAGCAGGTCGAAATCATAGGCCACCTTGCGCCGGGGCCTGGGGGCGCGGGGGGTGGCGCGGGGCAGGGACAGGCAAAGCGCATTGCGGCCAGGTCCGACGGGCTTTGTCGTCAGGGTGGTGCCATGGCAGACCAGCACCTCGCGGCCGGAAAAGCCCGACAGGCCCGGTGACAAGGGCGTCGCCAGCCAGTCCGACGGGGCATCCGGCGCGATCGCACCGCCTTCGAGGCTCAAGGCCACCGCGTCCGGGGACGTGCCCGCCACCGTCAGGCGCAACTCCATGTCTCCCGCATCGGACCATTCCAGCGCCAGCCGCTCCAACAGTCGTACCACCGCAAACCCGTCGCAGCGCAGAACCTCCGCGCCAAGCTCGCACTTCAGTGCCACGCCCTTGCGCTGCAGTCGCGCGGTCAGGGCCGCACCCAGATCGCTTGCCGCCAGCGCTTCCATCGGCCACCACTTCGTATCGGTGGCGCGTTTGCGCGAGGCGATGGTCTCCGCCACCGCTTGCGCCGCTTGCAGGTCCGAGGCGTCGCGCACACCCTCCAGCACCTCCTCCAGCAGATGCGCGCGTTCCGCAAGCACCGACAGGTCGCCCGAGACATCGCGCAGTGCCAGAACGTAGCCGGGGCGCTCGGTCTCCTGCCCTTCCAGGCGCAACAGCCGTATCCGCGCCTCCAGCAGCCGCGCGCCGCGCCGTGTCGTCACCAGGATGTCGCTGGCTTGATCGGCGGCACCGTCGATCAGACGCCGATAAGCCATCTCCACCGGCGCCATCCGCACCAGCCCGGACAACGGACGGCCCAGCCCCAGCGCATCCGTGCCGCCCAGAACCTCCGCCACCTGCCCGTTATACAGGGCAACCGAGTGATCGGACGTGCAGAACAACACGCCATCGGGCATTTCGCTCAACAGGGCCTCCAACCGGGCGGTTTCCGCCGCCATGCGTGCCGTGGCGCGGCCCACGGCCATCGCCATGGCGTTGCGCGTCTCCGTCAGGGTGCCGGTCACGGCGGCTGCGGCAGGGGCGAGATCGCCGAGATAGCGCGCCGGGGCGGCCTCCAGCGCGCCATCGACGCCGCCATGCACCCGCGCGCGCATTTCGGCGGCCAGTGTCTCCACCGGCTTGGCGACATTCTCGTCGAACATGACCCACACCCATGTGGTCAGCGCCACAATGGCGACGATGGTCAGAACGCCGCCGCTGACGAAGGCCGACAGGGCGCCCGGATCGGCCAGCCGGACATAGCCCAGCACCAGCCCGGCAATCGCAAGGGCGGAACAGGCAAGGGCCAGGAATGCGAAGAACAGGAAAATGCGCAGACGCAGGGACAGGCGTTGGAACATGTCAGGGGCCTCCTCCTTGCCCCGGTGCTCGGCCCTCCCCCGGCGGTCGCGCAACGTCGGAGGCGGGAGTGATCTCTGCGGTCCGGGGCGCTCAGCTGGCCGGGGCGTCGTGGCCGCAGACGGTGCGCACGACCGGATCTTCCGGCCCCTCGCCGATCCATATGACCCCCTCCGGCTGCCCCGTGGCGTCGAAGACCATGTCGCCGGTCACGTCGCCGCGCCGCAACCCGGTGCAATCGACCAGCACCGGCCGGATGATGCCGGGCTGCCAACGTTCCCGCAGGTGGACCTGGATCACGAACATGTCCGATCCTTCGGCTGTCTCCACCATATCTCCGGGGGAATAGGCGATGAAGCCGCGCACCCAGGGGCGGACATAGGTCCAGGGCTGCCATGCGGCCTGTTGCTCGCGCTCGGACAGGACCACCGCATCCGAAGGCAGGTCATCGAGGTTATTGGGATACCACGCATATTCCTGCCCGACGGTGGCGATCAGCATCAGCGCGCCCGCCAGCACCGGCGGCAGCCCGCCCGGCAGCCGGTTGCCCGACAGCTTCCGCAGGCCAATGCCGATACCCGCCCCCGCGACGCCCGCGAAGACGACCGCAATCAATGTCCAGAGCATCTCGCCCTCCTCAGTTCAGGTAGCCGCGGCCGGAGCCTGCGGCGGATTGCATGGTCTTCACGACGACAAAGGCATCGCGCAGGTGGCTGCGTTCGAAATCGCTCAAGGCGCCGGGCGACATGAAATTGTCGGGCTTCTCGCCGCGCCTGATCTGGGCGGCCTGATGCTCCAGCCGCATCTCGGCGATCAGGTCATAGGCGTCCAGCAGGTCGCGCCCGCCGGTCTGCGACAGCGCCCCCGCCGCCATCCCGCCGACGAGGCGCGCGCGGGTGTTGGCCTGTGTCAACCGCCCGGTCAGCGCGTAGATGCGCCCCAGATCGACGACCGGCACCACGCCGTTATGCTTGAGGTCGATGGTGTTCTTGTGCTCGCCCGAGCGCACCATGGCAAAGCCGCGGAACAGGCTCAGCGGCGGCATGTGTTTCAGGGAATTGCCCACCATATGCGCCACGAAGATCGAATTCTGCGCCGCTGCCGACAACACATCGTCCTGCAATCCGTCGAACAGCCGCGCATCGCCGCCGATCGCGCGCAGGTCGAACATGACCGAGGCCAGCATCTGCGCCTCCGGGTCGGGGGTGTTGATCCAGCCGTTGAAATAGCGTCGCCAGACGCGCAACGGTTGGCGCCATTTCGGATTGGTCGCCATCATGTCGCCGGGGCAGTAGAAATAGCCCGCCGCATCCAGCCCGTCGCTGACGAACCGGGCCAGCGTCGCGAAATAGGCATCGTCCGCTTCGGTCGCGTCGTCATGCAGCATCAGGCAATTGTCCTGATCGCTGACGCCGGTCTGCTCCTGCCGCCCCTGGCTGCCGCAGGCCAGCCACAGGTAGGGCACCGGCGCGGGGCCCAGGGCGGCCTCGGCCAGCACCAGCAGGCGCCGTGTCGCCGCATCGCCGATATCGGTAATCAGGCGGGTGACGGTCTGGTGCGGATTCTGGGCACCGACCAGTTGCACCAGCAGGTCGGGAATGCGCGCCGTCACTTTCGCGATCGCGCCCGCATCGGGGGCCTGCGCGATGTCGCGGATCAGCGCCGCCGAGGACGTGGCCTGGAACCGCGTCAGGTCGGTCTGGGTCAGGATGCCGACCAGATGGCCCGCCTCCACCACCGGCAGATGGGAAATCCCCCGTTCCACCATCGCGTGCAGCACATCGGCCACCAGTGCGGAGGGCGGCAAGGCGACCGGGTCCGGCGTCATCACCCGTGCCACCGGCGTGCGCAGGTCCAGTCCCTCCGCCACGGCGCGCGCGGTGATGTCGCCCGTGGTCAGGATACCGCGCACGGTGTTGGCGTCATCCACCACGAGGATGCACGACACGTGCAGCCCCCGCATCTTGCCCGCCGCCTCGATCAGTGGCGTGTCGGGGGCGCAGGTCAGGGGATCGCGCGTCATCAGATCGCCCACCGCCATCGTCGTGACATCGCGCTTGCGGGCGAAATCGGCGCGGGTGCGGTCGAAGAAGCGGCGCACATGGGCGTGTTCGGCCACCAGCGTGCGGAACACCGCCGCCGGGATCGCGATGACCTCCACCGCGCCCTCGGCCCTGGCCGTTACCGGGGCCAGGCCGTCGCGCATCAGGCCGCGTTCGCCGAAGGAATTACCGGGCTCCAGGATCGACAGAAGGTCTCCGCCCGCGTCCAGGATATGCACGGTGCCGACGGTGATCAGGCACAGGTCCGTCACCGGCTTGCCCAGGGCAAAGATTTCGTTGCCGGTGTCGTACACCTCAACCCGTGCCGCCTGCGCCAGCATCTCGCGGGCCGCTTCGGGCAGGCTGTCATAGGGATGCGTCTTGGCAAGGATCTCGTCGATGGGGCGATGGGGCATGACACCTGTCAACCTTCGTGAAAAAGCGCATCCCGAGGGTGTCGGGATGCGCCGGTCTTGTCCATGGGGCCGAGTGTATCACCCGGCCCCCGGCCAGTGTCACTTGGCCAGCGCGGCCCCCGCACCGCGCGGGATGCGCACCGAATCCACCAGGTCCTGGATGTGCTGCGGCGGTGCTGCCGTCATTCCGGACACCAGGTAGGCGACACCGAAGTTCAGCATTGCCCCGATCGGCCCGAAATGGGTCGGCGGAATCCCGAACAGGTACTGGTCGGTCGTCAGGAACGCGGTTCCCGGAATGAAGAACCATCCCAGGTAGGCGAACAGGTACAGGCAGGTCGAGAGCAGACCGGCCAGCATCCCCGCCGTCGCCCCGGCCGAGTTCATCCGGCGCGAGAAGATGCCCATCATCAGCGTCGGGAACAGCGACGCCGCCGCCAGACCGAACGCAAGGGCCACCGTTTGCGCCGCAAATCCCGGCGGGTTGAGGCCCAGGTAGGTCGCCAGCGCGATCGCCCCCGCCATCGAGATCCGGGCGGCCAGAAGCTCGCCCTTTTCCGAGATGTTGGGGTTGATGATCGACTTGATCAGATCGTGGCTGATCGACGACGAAATCGCCAGCAACAGGCCTGCCGCAGTGGACAGGGCCGCAGCCAGACCACCGGCGGCGATCAACGCGATCACCCAGCCCGGCAGGTTGGCGATTTCCGGGTTGGCCAGCACCAGGATGTCACGGTTGAAGGTGACAAGCTCGTTTCCGGTCCAGCCACGCTCGGCGGCCATGGTCTCCATCTCGGGGTTGCCCGGATTGTAGTACTGGATGCGGCCGTCGCCGTTCAGATCCTCGACACCCAGAAGGCCGGTCACCTGCCAGGTCTGGAACCAGTCCGGCAGATCCTCGACCGCCACGGCTTCGCCTTCCACGCCGTCGGGCCACATCGTCGTCATGATGTTGAGCCGCGCCATCGCGCCCACGGCCGGAGCCGTCAGGTAAAGCAGCGAGATGAACACCAGCGCCCAACCGGCAGACCAGCGGGCATCGGACACCTTGGGCACGGTGAAGAAGCGGATGATCACGTGCGGCAGACCCGCGGTGCCGATCATCAGCGACAGGGTGAACAACGCCATCAGCCACGGGTTGGACCCGGTGGTGTACTGGTTGAAGCCCAGATCGTTCAGCAAGCCGTCCAGCGTGGACAGAAGCGGCATGCCAGCGCCCGCCGTGCCTTCCGACATGGTCGAGAACAGGCCCAGACCCGGGATCGGGTTGCCGGTCAGTTGCAGCGAAATGAAGATCGCCGGGATCGTGTAGGCCACGATCAGAACGCAATACTGCGCCACCTGCGTGTAGGTGATGCCCTTCATGCCGCCCAGAACCGCGTAGACGAACACGACCGCCGACGCGATGTAGAGGCCCGTGGTGTTGTCCACTTCCAGAAAGCGCGAGAACGCCACGCCCGCACCGGTCATCTGGCCGATGACGTAGGTCACCGAACACACGATCAGCGCGATCACCGCCACGATGCGGGCGGTGGTGGAGTAATAGCGGTCGCCGATGAATTCCGGCACTGTGTATTTGCCGAACTTGCGCAGGTAGGGCGCGAGCAGCATCGCCATCAGCACGTAGCCGCCGGTCCAGCCCATCAGGAAGGTGGAGTTGGAATAACCCACGAAGGCGATCAGACCCGCCATCGAGATGAACGAGGCCGCCGACATCCAGTCCGCCGCCGTGGCCATCCCGTTGATGACCGGGTTCACGCCGCGACCCGCGGCATAGAATTCCGATGTGGAGCCCGCGCGGGCCCAGATCGCGATCCCGAAGTAGAGGCAGAACGACAGCCCCACGACGATGATGTTGAGTGTTGTTTGATCCATGATCCTCAGCCCCTCACTGCTCGTCGACGCCGAATTTCTTGTCGATCGAATTCATGCGGATGGCATAAAAGAAGATCAGGACAAGAAAGACGAGCATCGAACCCTGCTGGGCAAACCAGAAGCCCAGATCGGTGCCGCCGACTTCGATCCCGCTCAGCAGTGGTCGAAGCAGGATCGCGAAGCCGTACGAACTCAGCGCCCAGATCACCATGCAGAAGGTGATCAGGCGCTTGTTCGCGGCCCAATATTCATTGTTGTTTTCCGACATTCAGTGTCTCCCTTTTTGATGTTGCGCCAGAACCGGGCCCCTCCGGTCCCTTGATGGCGTTCACGCCGCCGCCCGGTGTCGTGGCCGGACGGCGGAATGCGATAGGCGCGCGGCGCTCAGTCCTTGGCGCGGTTGGCGATCAGGTCATCCACCACCGACGGGTCGGCCAGGGTCGAGGTGTCGCCGAGGCTTGCGTAATCGTTCTCGGCGATCTTGCGCAGGATGCGGCGCATGATCTTGCCCGAGCGTGTCTTCGGCAGCCCCGGCGCCCACTGGATCACGTCTGGCTTGGCGATCGGCCCGATCTCCTGCCGGACCCAGTTGGCCAGCGTCACCTTCAAGTCCTCCGACGGCGTCTCGTCGTTCATCAAGGTGACGTAGCAATAGATGCCCTGGCCCTTGATCGGATGCGGATAGCCGACCACGGCGGCCTCGCTGACGGTCTCGTGCGCGACCAGCGCGCTTTCGACCTCGGCGGTGCCCATCCGGTGGCCCGAGACATTGATCACGTCATCGACGCGCCCGGTGATCCAGTAATCGCCATCCTCGTCGCGCTTGCAGCCGTCGCCGCTGAAGTAATAGCCCTTGTAGTCGCTGAAATAGGTCTGCACGAACCGGTCGTGGTCGCCCCAGATGGTGCGCATCTGGCCGGGCCAGCTGTCGGCGATCACCAGCACGCCCTCCACGCCGTCGCCCTCGACGATCTCGCCCGATGTGGGCTCCAGTACCAGCGGCACGACACCGAAGAACGGCTTCTGCGCCGCGCCGGGTTTCAGCACGTGGGCGCCGGGCAGGGGGGTCATCATGTGGCCCCCGGTTTCGGTCTGCCACCACGTATCGACAATCGGGCAGCGCCCCTTGCCGACATTCTCGTTGTACCAGTTCCACGCCTCGGGGTTGATCGGCTCGCCCACCGTGCCCAGCAGCTTCAGCGACGACAGGTCGTATTTCTCGACGAAGGACGTGCCCTTGCCCATCAACGCGCGAATCGCGGTGGGGGCGGTGTAGAACTGGTTGACCTTGTGCTTCTCGCAGACCTGCCAGAACCGGCCCGCATCGGGGTAGGTCGGCACGCCTTCGAACATCAGCGTGGTGGCACCATTGGCCAGCGGACCATAGACGATGTAGCTGTGCCCGGTGACCCAGCCGACATCGGCGGTGCACCAGAACACGTCGCCGTCCTTGTAATCGAACGTGTATTCATGGGTCATCGCGGCATAGACGAGGTAGCCGCCGGTGGTATGCACGACGCCCTTGGGCATTCCGGTGGACCCCGAGGTGTACAGGATGAACAGCGGGTCTTCCGCGTTCATCTCCTCGGGCGGGCATTCGGTGCTGACACCCTCGGCCAGTTCGTGCAGCCAGAAATCGCGGCCCGCTTCCCAGGCGACCTGCCCGCCCGTGCGCTTGACCACAAGGCATTTCGTCTTGATCTGGTTGTACAGCAGGGCCTTGTTGACGTTGTCCTTCAGCTCGGTGATGCGCCCGCCGCGCGGCGCGCCGTCCGAGGTGATGACCAGCTTCGCGCCCGAGCCGCTGATCCGCGCTGCCAGCGCATCGGGCGAAAACCCGGCGAAGACGATGGAATGGATGGCCCCGATCCGCGCACAGGCCAGCATCGCATAGGCGGCCTCCGGGATCATCGGCAGATACAGCACCACACGGTCGCCGCGCGCGACGCCCAACCCCTTCAGGACATTGGCGAAGCGCCCGACCTCCTGCGCCAACTGGGCATAGGTGATATGCTGCGCAGGTTCTTCCGGGTCGTCGGGCTCGAACAGGATCGCGGTCTGGTCTGCACGCGTCGCCAGGTGCCGGTCGATGCAGTTGGCGCTGACATTCAGCGTGCCGTCCTCGTACCATTTCACATGCACATCGTCGATCGCGAACGAGGTGTCCTTCACCTTGGTATAGGGCTTGATCCAGTCGATCCGCTTGCCATGCTCTCCCCAGAACGCATCGGGATCGGCGATGGAGGCCGCATACATCTCGGTGTAGCGGGCGGTATCGATATGGGCGTCGGCCATAAGCTCGGGTGTGGTGGTGGTGGACACGTGTCTCTCTCCTGGAATGTGCAGCGGGCGACAGCGCGGGCCGGTTGCGGGATC
>Ga0100398_1002124_pt1 | contig 16794 bp, 11 predicted proteins | sample CryGeymeta201522_FD_81568 | JGI IMG/M metagenome (GOLD analysis project Ga0100398, IMG submission 81568) | Groundwater microbial communities from Crystal Geyser aquifers in Utah, USA - Crystal Geyser metaG 2015-22 | ecosystem: Environmental > Aquatic > Deep subsurface > Groundwater | place: USA... | reverse complement strand
CGTCGAGATTGCGACCGTGCCGCGTCGCAAGTCGTGGCTTGCGTTCGCCGCTGGGCTTATGATCTCTGTGCTCATCGGAGGCGGTATATTAGGCTATCGCGACGGTTGGCTCGACTTTACGTCTGCGGCGAACGGATATCGAGATGGTTGCCGGCTTCTTCGAGAGAATAATCTGCATCTCGCAATGCAACGCTTCGGAGAAGTGGTGCGTAGCAACGATGGACATGCTTGGGCCGCACTCTCGGCTGACGCGCTCGTGGTGGCGCATCGAAAATTGAAGCTTGATCAATCGCGTACCGCCGCTCGCGAAAAATTGGAACTGCTGAATAAGATTTCACTCGATAAGCAGGACAATGCTCTTGTGCTCAATGACTATGGAGATTGTTATTACCGGCTGGATGAGCCGGAAAAGGCACTCGACTATTTTCTTAAGGCTTTGGAAAAGTTGCCGGACCGGCGGCGCCTGCACTTTAATATCGGAACTACGTATCTTCGTATGGGTAACTTTCAATCCGCGCTGGCTTATTTTGAGAAGGTGGGCGAGCAGTTGAAGAATAACCCTGATCTCTTTATAAACATGGGTCTGGCGCAGATTGCACTCGGAAAACGGCGGGAGGCTATGGAGAATTTTGACAAGGCTGTTTTCCTAAGCCCCGAGGATGCTGAAATTCGCGAGGTAATCGCGCATGCTCTTGAGACTGGAGCGACGTCATGACGCAAGAACAGCTCAAGGTTGCCGGTCATCGTCGTCTTAACTTTCGACTACTTATCTTAACTATACTTTTTATTGTGATTACCTGTTCAATTCTGCTCTTCTACTACGCCGCCTACACCATCAATACCGCAATAAAGCCCGATGACCGTATCACACTGAAGGATCTAATCAGACCGACTTTGTATGAATCTCTCGTCGGTATCGATATCGGCGACAGCGTCTTGGCGAATCGGGAGATTGTGGTTTTAGAGGCACCTGACATAGACGTAATTCGCTCTAAGCTGAATGCTGAACAGCAGAAGGCTGACGTGGATTCGCCGCCGGTCGGGACACTTCTCGTCTGCGACTTTGACAAGGACGGTGTCACTGATCGTGAGTGGTCATGTCCTGTGGGCGGATGGGTGAGCGATCCCACTGACCCGACAATTAAGTTTCTCGAATCTTACGATCCGATTAATCGTTTCGGCTCAAAAGGATATGCACTGAAACTCTGGTACGACATTGAGTCTCCAAATCCTGGCTTCGGCGGAATCTGGATTCAGTTCAAGAACGGACCTGATCGGCAGACACTCGATCTCTCGCACTATCGTATCCTCTCCATGATGATTAAGTCTTCAGCCAGCAACATGAGCGGCATGTCGCGGGTTAAGCTGGAGATGAAGAACCAAGAAGAGGTGGGAACTACTCAAGTCGAAGGCATCACTGCGAAGTGGACCAGATTTGACATACCGTTGAAGAATTTCAAGGGCATAACTGATTGGACCCGAATGAAGGAGATGACGGTTGTCATCACTCCGGAACTTGCGGATGTAAAGGAAGGCTTGCTCTTCTTCGATGAGATCATGTTCAAGTAGCGTCGATAAGAGATAATTATTTGATCAACTTGAAGTCGTCAATCAGCAGAACTCCATTTGGAGCCGATGCTGTTTGTGCGTCGACAAGAAGGATTATCTCCGTCATCTCCGATCGATTCGTAATACCGGTGAATTGCGATATCGGAATTTTGAATTCATTCCATGTGTTCGTGATTCCGTTTACAATAACACGGCTTACCTCGTTGCGGTTGCGCAACTCCAAAACTATGCGGTTCGTGAACCCTGGGGAGCCGTCTACGCCTCGAATGGCAAAGGCGACATAACGATACTGAGAGATGTCGAGCTCGTCGGCCTCGGAAGTTTTGAGGCGTAGCCACACACCGGCGGATACGCTTAAAGTTGCTCCTCCTTTCAAGTTGTCATAACATCAGAAGATGAATTCAAAAATAAAAATATGCGGAATCACTACTAAAGAAGATCTGCTTTTTTCCGCCAAAGCCGGAGCGAATCTTCTTGGCATCAATCTCTGGAATAAATCGCCTAGAAGCGTGATACTCGAAGAAGCCGCCAAACTTTTACATGATTCTCGAAAAGAAATGGTTTTGCTTCCCGAAATTGTTTTGGTATTTGTAGAACCAGAACTAGAATTTTTATCCGAATGTATCAAAGTTTTAAAACCGTCTGCCGTTCAAATTCATGGAGAGTGGAGCAAAGAGATCGAAGTAAACGGAGTTAGAGTTATCAGAGCATTTCAGTTCGGGAGTGAAGAAGATATAGATGAAATTGAATCATGGCCGGGCAGTATGATTCTATTGGACGCTCATGTTGAAGGAATGTATGGAGGAACAGGCAGATCAATTTCAAAAGAACTTGTTTGTAAGGTAAAAAGACCTTACATCTTAGCAGGCGGTCTGACTCCGGAAAATGTCGCAGGCGCAATAAAGCAGTTCGAGCCGTGGGGTGTAGATGTAGCGAGTGGAGTTGAAAATGCACCTGGAAAAAAGGATCACTCAAAGGTTAAAGCATTTATTGATTCAGTGAAAATGGGGACGGTTCCTATTTTACGCGGCGATTAATTTTTCTACTTTTTTTTCAAGAACTTCAAGACGAACATCTAACCTCAAAACCTCATCAAACCTTCTATCCCTCTCGATAAGAATGTCAAGCTTACCATCCATGCGTGCAAAGCGTTCATCCATCTTTGCAAAGCGTTCATCCATCTTTGCAAAGCGTTCATCCATCTTTGCAAAACGTTTGTCCATCTCAGCAAAACGTTTGTCCATCTCACTATGCAGTTCTTGTATCTCTGTACGAACATCACGAATCTCAGGAACCAGCACATCAACCAGTACTTTTCGTAAAGCTTCAACAAAATCTTTTGCGTCCATTTGTCTCTCCTAAGATGATCACTGAACTAATAATAAGTAAATCACACTCCGATAATTTTGTCAAGATGCAGCTGAATATGCATGCGTAGCATTCATTATTCATCATTCATCTTATGCCACTTTCCGTCGCGGAACTCAACATTCTCGTTGCCGTTCAAAATGTATGATGCATCAGGATTCGATGTAGGAACTAATCTGACTGTTCCGCCCTGTCCCCTGACACTGACACTTCCATCCTCTTTTGTTGTGACAGTAAAGGCTCCGCTTGAAGAAGTCGCAGTAACATTTTTTGTCGATATCAAAACAGAACCTTTTCCGGGTCGAACAAGCGCTTTAGCAGTCCCTGAAACCAAATGTAACGTCACTTCCTCCGAAACCTCTCCGTTTGGTTTTGACTGCCTCTCAAGCCTCGTGACTCTTGCATTGCTCGATTGAGCCAATTCGATGTTGGCATGGTCAAATGCCAGAGCAGTGCCGCCGTCAGCATCCGTAGAGATCTCCGAACCTACCTGCAAAGAGCCGCCCGGAACAGCAGACGCTCCATTGATTCTTGCCGCGCCGAAAACACTTTCCACTCGGCCCTCCGCCATCTCAATTGTGACTGCATTCGGCGGCAATTCATTTGGATTACTCAATTCTGTTCCATGATAAACCGGGATGTCTCTGAAATCCTCTATGTATGGAGTTTGTTCCACCGGCTGAGGAATTCCATTTCTCAATTGAGCATCCTGAATTATCGGAGCCGCAAGCCCGGTATTCTGAAGCGATGAAGGAGTTAACCTCGTTTGCGGCAATGAAGAAACATCTCGCATATTTTCATTCGGATTCGTGTATTCTCCAAGCACAGGATTAAGTTGCGGGTATTCAGCAGTAATTTGCCGCGAAGAAATATTTTTCTCGGAAGGCGGCACAATCACTGTTATGTCTCGAGGTTTAGTCAGAAGATATGTCAATATCGCGGCTAGCGCAATTCCGCCTACAGCCAATACTGCAGGCACCCACGCGGGTATTTGCTCTTCGATAAAAAAATGTTCTTCCTGCTCTTCAACCTGTTCGTGCTGAACCGCAGACATCTCCTCATCTCTACGTTTCAACGCGTCGTGAATGATACTCATTTCGTCAGTCCCGGAAAATCATGGTTGGAGCGTTTCACAAGTGCGCACCATGTCAAAGGTCCAACAATGCCGTCCGCAGGAATGCCAATACTTTTTTGAAAAAGAATCACATTTGAAGGATCAGATCTTACTAAACCTCTGGTCCTATTCATAGCCGCACTCAAAAATTCGGACACTCGCGGATCTGCCGCAGGGTTTGCCGGAAGAGCTAAATGAGACGGCAAAGGAATAACAGCAGAAACTAATATCGATTCGTTTTCGCTAATTCTTGCAACTTTAAAAACTCGATTAGGAAATTGAGTTGAATCAAGCTTGGAATCGAAAAATTCAAAACTTGTAGGACTGGCTCCTATCAGTAGTCTTGGCCCTGCCTCATCATCAATCAGAGCAGGCAATCCTATTTTCGAAAGAGTTGAAAGATTCGTAACAATTTTGATTCCTGTCATTCCAGCAGATTCAATAGTTTTTGCTCCGTCTGACTTCACGCCCCATATCCTCAAGACTTCATTCAAAACCTCATCGGTTTTATTCTCGGCAGGAGCAGTCTCCAAAATCTTTTCCTGCACGTCAGTCGCAATTTCATTCTTATTTTCATTCGCAGTATTCAGCGGCTGTTGAGTCTTTCTGGTTCCGATTCCAATCAGTAAAACAACACAAGCAATAAGAGCCGCGGCAACGGCGGATTTAAGGTTTGCCCTTTTCACCCGAGCATAATCAGTTGCTTCAGTTTTATCTTCACACAAAACATTTCCGAGCGCTTGCTCTGAAAGCCCTTCTGAGCCCGAAGCCGGTCCTTCATGATCCATGATCGCTTTCAGAGCTAGTTCACCGTCAATAACTTTTGTCTTACACGCGTAAGCCGCAAGCATGCATTTGTCGCAAATAATATTTATTAGCCGCGGAGTTCCTCTCGTATATCGGGCGATCGCTTCAATGGCAGAAGGCTGAAATTCGACGCAGTTCTCATTCCCCGCAACATCGAGCCTATGCTTTATGTAATTCAGAATTTCACCGCGTTCAAGAGGAGTAATATGATATCTTACAGCTATTCTCTGTCGAAGCTGTTCCATTTTTGGAAGTTTCAGAATTTCGTTAAGTTCAGGCTGACCGACAAGAATTATTTGGAGCAATTTTTCCTGCTCAGTCTCCAAATTCGACAGCATTCGAATAGATTCTAAAACTTCCGGCTCTAAATTCTGCGCCTCATCAATAATCACTGCGACAGGATTTCCCAGCCTCGCCTCTGAAATAAGAAAAAGATTCAGCGTATCGAGAAGAACCTTTTGAGAAGGATTTTTGATCTTCATATCGATATTTAAATCGTCGATTATCGCGTGGAGCAGTTCCGACTTATTTAGGCTCGGATTGAGTATTACGGCCGTTTTAGTATCAGAACCAAGCTGATTGAGAAGTGATCTGCAGAGCGTAGTCTTGCCCGTCCCGATCTCTCCCGTTATCACGATGAAACCTTTTCTCTCCTTTATTCCATACAGAAGCGACGCAAGAGCTTCTTCATAGCGATTTGACTTGAAGAGATACCTTGTATCCGGAGTCATTCTGAACGGTTCATCTTTCAAACCAAAATAATCTTTATACATTCAAACTTTCCTTTCTTCTTTTATAGTGCCGCCGCAGTATTCAGAGCAGAGGAACTGCCTTTGCCGAACAGTCGCTTTAAATAAGAGCCGAAAGAAAAATAATTTCGCTCGATTTCAAAATCAGTATTCTCTTCAACTCTCTGAGCAATATTTCTAACCCAATGCGAAGCATCGCAATCGGGATATCTCTTCACGAACGGCGCCGCTTCCTTAACAGATTTGACAACACACGCATCTTGAAGAACCGGACCGAGAAAAGTTATTTCTATGCCAAGCTCACGGCGCGCCGAGTCGCGCATCTTTTTGGCAACCTCTAAACCTTCGTTGAAATCTTCTGCGCGGTTCACAATCAATTTCGGACGAAACGCATTAAGAATTGCCTTGAGCGTTTTGTACTCCATAAGTTCTCCGCTCTTTTTTAGCTCATTGAGCAGTCCCGGAACGGAAGGTATCTCAAGCATGCCATTCTCAAGAGAATCAAGAAGTCGAGTCGAGACCGGCATGTCCGAGGTCTCCTTCTTAAGTTTTCTCATCAATGTAGCTCGTATGAATAGAAACGAATCGCGCATCGCAGTCGGCTCAGGATTCGTAATCACAATGCCCGAATTAACCATCGAGAAAAAATCTATAACTTCGAGATGAACAGAAGCTCCGAGGTCCAAGACTATGAAACGCGAGCGCAAGGAGCGAAGGTTCCGCAAAAATTTCTGACGCTGTTGATACTGAAAATGAGACAGCGTCATTGATGGTGTGGAAGAGCCGGAAAGGAAATTGAGCCCTGGATACTGAGTCGGCGAGACTGCGGACGAAAGAGAATCTATTCGTTTGGAAATGAAATCGTCAATCGTTCGTCTATGTTTTACTCCAAGGATTATGTCCGCGTTCGGAAGCCCGAAATCACAATCGACAAGAATCACTTCATCTTTGGAATTTTTTTCCTTCAATCTATCAGCCAGAGCAATTGAAAGGCTGACTGCGATATTTGTCTTACCAACCCCGCCTTTGCCTGACGCAATAGGAATAAGTTTAGGTTCAAATTCAAGCGGCTCCTCATTTTCAATCGGTTCAATAAATGACGGACTTGATTCAGGGTTCGACTGGTAAACAGGAGCTTCAAAAAGATTTTGATTAGGAGTTTCTATGCGCTGTAATAATTCAAGAATCTTGCTCAATTTGTCACCCTGCCCGAATTATAGAGTGGAAAAAAAAATTAGCAAGATGTAGAGACACAAAATATCGCATTGAACTGATTCTTGGCATTCAACAAAAGACGGAATAGAATAAACTTTAGTTCAAATAATCGACTTAGAAAGGGCAAAAAAATGGGCGGGAACGAGAAGAACGGGAATAAAAGCTACTGGATCGGAGTCGACATCGGCGGAACCAAGATTCAAGCAACCCTCTTTGGCGATTCCTTCAAACCTTTATTGAGCGAGCGCAAAAAGACCAAAGGACAAGAAGGAAAAGAAGAGGGTATGAAGCGCTTGAGCGAAGTTATATCGATCGTTATGAAGAATATCTCTCAAGACAAAGTCAAAGGGATCGGAGTCGGATGCGCAGGGCCGCTGAATCTCGAAGATGGAAGCATCATCGAAGCGCCGAATCTCGGATGGAAGAACGTGCCCGTAAAAAAGTTTCTCGAAAAAGAATTCAAAGTGCAGGTCGAAATATCCAACGATGTTGATGCCGGCACATACGGAGAATACAAATGCGGCTCAGCAAAAAAAGCGCGGTCAGTGCTCGGGATTTTTCCAGGAACAGGAATTGGCGGCGGATTTGTTTATGAGGGCAAACTTATCCGAGGAAAAAATTCTTCATGCATGGAGATCGGGCACTTATGCGTAATGCCTTCCGGTCCGATCTGCGGATGCGGTCAGAAGGGCTGTTTAGAGGCTGTAGCGTCAAGACTGGCAATAGCTTCAAACATTGCCGCCGCGGCATATCGCGGGGAGGCGCCTTCAATTCTCGAGGAAGCCGGAACCGACCTAAAAAAAATCCGAAGCAAAGTTATTGCGAGATCAATCGAACGCGGAGAAAAGACTGTGGAAGAGATTGTCCGCCGCGCGGCGTCGTTTATCGGCAAAGCCGCCGGTATGGCTGTAAACCTTCTCGCTCCAGAAATTATTCTGCTCGGAGGCGGAATGATCTCAGCGATGCCCGGAATCTTTCTCGAAGAGGTAAAAAGTTCCGCAGAAAAAACAGTTATGCGATCATTTCGCGATACATTCAAAGTAGTCACTGCAAAGCTCGGTGACGACGCGACTGCACTCGGTGCGGCGGCGTGGGCAAAAGAAGTTATCGAAGGAAAAGAAGGATGACAAATCAGTTTGCGGTCATCGATATAGGCTCTTCTTCGATAAGACTGGCAATCGCTCAAAGTAAATCCGAAGGCGGCTTCTCGGTCATTGAATCCTTGCAGAAGCCGATAGCTCTTGGAAAAAACACATTCGTTCAGGGAAGCATAAATAAATCTAACATTGAAGAATGTGTTCAGATTTTGAAAGGTTTTTGCAAAGTGCTCGGTGAATATCATGTTCCGCAGGAATCGATTCGAGTTGTTGCGACAAGCGCTGTCAGAGAAGCATCGAACAAAGAAGCACTAATCGACAGAGTTTACATTGCAACGGGTCTGCAGATATATCCTATCGATGAAGCTGAGATCACAAGATTGACATATCTTGCTCTGAGACAAACTCTAGCAAGAGGAAAAAATCTGCTGGGTGAAAATGCCGATATTGTCGTCACAGAGATCGGAGGCGGCAGCACAGAGCTTCTGCACCTGATTGGAGGCAAAGTCTCCTTCGCTCAAACATTTCCTATCGGTTCAATAAAACTTTTTGAAATGGTTGAAGACGTAAAAAGTTCAACTACGAAAATACGAAACCTGCTCGAAAAAAACATCGGCAGAACTATTACCCAAATCAAGCAGAGTGTAGATTTTAAAGAGACAACGCAGCTCATGATAATGGGCGGCGACGCTCGGTTCGCGGCTCGGAATATTATTGAAGATTGGAATCCCGAGAATATTGCAAAGATTCAGATCTCTTCGTTGAGTAAACTTGTCGACGAAATTTTTACTCTCAATGTCGACGAGATAGTTAAGCGTTACAGAATAAGTTACACCGAGGCGGAAACAGTCGGGCCTGCACTGCTGTTCTATTTGTGTCTGGCTCGCGCCGCCAAATCGAAACAGATTATGGCCGCGGCATGCACAATGCGCGACGGCATGCTGATCGAATTTGCCGAAGGCGGAGCGTGGTCGCCCGAGCTTACGGAACAGATTGTAAACTCTGCGCTCGAAATCGGAAAGAAATATGAGTTCGACGAAGCTCACGCGCGGCATGTTGCAGAACTCTCTTCAAAAATATTTCTCGCGCTGTCAAATGAGCACAGGCTCGATTCTCGTCACGGATTCTTGCTTTACCTCGCCGGCATTCTTCATGAGATAGGAAATTTCGTCTCGAATAGAAGTCATCATAAACACTCGATGTATCTGATTTCATCCAGCGAAATCTTCGGGCTCGGAAGACGCGACCATCTTCTGGTCGGAATCATAGCAAGGTATCACAGACGCGCATCGCCTAAGATATCTCACGAAGGATATATTCTTCTGAATCGGGACGAGCGAATTCTGGTTTCAAAGCTCGCAGCAATACTCAGAGTTGCGGACGCGCTCGACCGTTCTCACAGTCAGAGAATTCAGGAAATTAAATGCATTGTCGATGACAATAAATTCGTGATTTATGTAAATGATATAGACGATATCGCTCTGGAACAACTCGGTCTGAAGCAAAAAGCAAACATGTTCGAAGATGTTTACGGACTGAATGTTCTGTTGAGAAAAGCTCCAACGGTAAAATCTTGATGAGCGAATCAATATTTTTTAACCGCGAGATTTCATGGCTCGAGTTCAACCACAGGGTCCTGAAAGAGGCTGAAGACGAGTCAAATCCGCTTTTGGAACGACTGATGTTTCTCGCAATATCCGCATCCAATCTCGATGAGTTTTTTATGGTTCGTGTCGGCGGCCTGATGATTCTTAAATTCGAAAAAAAGAATTGGCTCGATATCTCCTCTATGACCGTTGATGAACAACTTGATTTGATAGCCTCAACAACTCGAACAATGATGGAAAGCCAATATAAATGTTATCTCAATTCTATAGAACCCAATCTAACAAAAGCCGGAATAAAAAGAGTTAAGCCGAACGAATTAACCTCAGAACATAATTCATATCTCGAACGGCTTTTCGATGACGAACTTTTTTCAGTTATCTCGCCGATCGCAGTAATGCCCGAACAGGATTTTCCTCTGATTACAGGAAGAATTCTCCACCTTGTCGTCAGATTCAAAGCCGGAGAAGGCAACGATGACCGTCCCAAGTTTGCGATAATTCCTTTCAGTAAATCCATGAATCGTTTCATCACTCTGCCTTCGGGCACAGGCTACGAGTTCATTCTGCTTGAAGATGTAATCATGCGTTTTATCGACAAGATTTTTCCAGGCGAACCTATAGCGGAATGCGTTCCGTTTCGGATAATCAGAAATGCAGATATCGGACTGCACGAGGATGAAGTGGATGACATGCTCAGAGAGATGGAAGAGATAATTCGCGCCAGAAAACGAAGCGACGCGGTAAAGATCGAGATTGCCGCACCCGTTACGAAACAGACCGTTTCGTGGCTCCAGAAAAATCTCAAGGTGTCGGATTCCGGTGTGTATGCGGTTCCGGGCTCGCTCGAACTCTCCTCGTTACGGACTATTGCAAATGTCGGCGGATTCAATGAACTGAAGTATGAAATATGGCAGCCTCAGCCTCATCCGAATATTGATCCGCAGGAAAGCATGTTCGATTCGATCACTCGAAATCCAATTCTTTTGATTCATCCGTATGATTCCTTTGACCCGATTGTAAGGCTTATCGAAGAGTCTGCCGATGACCCCGACGTTCTGGCAATAAAGCAGTGTCTCTACAGAACGAGTCCTAACAGCCCAATCGTTGCAGCTCTGGGCAGAGCCGCACGAAAAGGCAAATACGTCACAGCGATTGTGGAATTAAAAGCGCGGTTTGACGAGGAGCGAAATATCGAATGGGCGAAAAAATTAGAGGACGACGGAGTCAACATAATATACGGCATCCGCGGATTGAAGACTCACTCAAAGATTCTTATGGTTGTCCGAAGAGAGCCTCAGGGAATTGTCAGATACGTTCACTTCGGAACAGGTAATTACAATGAAATTACTTCGAGGATTTATAGCGATGTCAGTTACCTCACGACCGATGAGGATTTGGGTTACGATGCGGCCGTATTCTTCAATACAATAACCGGAAATACTCAGCCGCGCAGATTCCGAAAAATCGAAGCCGCGCCGATCGGGTTGCGCGAAACGCTTCTTTCATTGATTGACGGAGAGACAGGAAGAAAACTCGAAGGGCACAAGGCCGCGATAATGGCAAAACTTAATTCACTTGTCGATCCTCAAATCATCGAGGCGCTCTACCGAGCATCAAAAGCCGGCATCAAGATACAGCTCAATGTCCGCGGCATCTGCTGTTTGAAGCCGGGAGTGCAGGGACTTAGCGAAAATATTTCGGTAGTAAGCATTGTTGACAGGTTTCTCGAACATGCGAGAATTCTCTACTTTTATCACGGCGGAGAAGAAAAGGTTTTTATCTCCAGCGCAGACTGGATGCCGAGAAATCTGGATCGCAGAATCGAACTGCTCGTTCCTGTTGAAGACACTCAAAGTAAGCGCAGACTCATCTCCACATTGAAAACTTATTTCAATGATACGGCAAAAAGTTGGACGCTTACTCAATTAGGAAATTACGAGCAATTACTCTCTTCCGGCTTGAGAAAGAAACCTTTTAGAAGTCAGGAGTTTTTATTCAAATTGCGATGCGCCGAAACACAAGAGCTTCGAAAGAAAAAACTCGATGCCTTCGAGCCGCTACGGCCGGCTGAAGAGTAACGGAACAAACTATTACTCTTTTTTTAAATCAAATGCCTCTTGTAAAAATAAACCGTTTTATCTATGATTTCGCCTAAATAATCAAGGAGCTCTAAATGAAAAAATTAACCCCGATAATCTTCGGTAACGCACGGTTCACTCTTCTCACTGAAGGAGTAATTAGACTGGAATACTCTGAAAATAAACGCTTCAATTCATGGCCGTCAATTCTCATTGGGAATAGAAAACTTTTAGGTCGTTCCTCAGAAATTATAATTGAGAAAAAATCTATTAAAATCAAAACATCAAAGTTCGATCTTGAATACATCGATGACGGAAAAATATTTTCAGAAGAAAATCTCTCGATAACTCATCTCGATTTTCTTGGTAGAAAATCGAAATGGTTCCCTGGTAAAAAAGATATGGGTAACCTTGGCTCTGTTTCAAGATCGCTCGATTACTGGACACATTGCGGAGGACCTCAGAGGTTTCCTGTTGAAGGAATTTTGTCTAAAGACGGAGCGCATTTTATTGATGATGAAGCCAAAATATATTGGAACCCTGAAGAAAATTGGCCGGAGAAGCGCCGCTGGGATATTCAATTTGATGGATATTTTTTTGCGTATGGAAAAGATTTTAAAAGTGCATTACAAGATTTTGTAACTGTTTTCGGACGAATCCCCATGATTCCTAAATGGGCTTTTGGTTTTTGGTATTCGAGATATTTTGCGTATCGAGATAAAGATTTTATTCAGCTTGTAAAAGAATATCGCAAGCGAAAAATTCCAATAGATGTCATGGTAATCGATACTGACTGGCGTAAAGCAGTTTGGGGCGGCTATGACTGGAATGAAAAATACTTTTCGAATCCAAAAAAGACTCTGAATCAGCTTCATGACATGAATGTAAAAACTTCATTGAACGACCATCCAGGCTATGACAACTATGACGGACTGCCTCGTGACGACAGCCATATTCCTGAAATCAGAAAACGGCTCGGAGCACTACCGCACCAGGGTGAATACGCATGCGATTGGTCGAGTCCCGACGCGGTAAAGGCGTGGAAAGATATTCTGCTCTCCCCTTTCTTTAAACTTGGAATGGATTTCTGGTGGGTCGACGGATGGTGCAAACCGCAGTTTGCTGTCACTCCGCTTGGTGGCGTAATGGTAGGCGGAATCGATTCTCAGTTGTGGCTCAATCATCACTATTATGAAGTTCGAGAAGAGAGCACAAACAATAGAGGGCTTATTCTTTCCCGTTGGGGCGGACTAGGTTCGCATCGATATCCGGTTCAGTTTTCCGGTGACACGCCTTCGACGTGGGAGATGCTGAAGGAAGAGATTTCTTTCACCGTGCGTTCTTCTGCGCTCGGAGCGATTTACTGGTCGCACGATATCGGAGGATTCTTCGAAAATAAACTCGACGAAGAGCTCTTCATCCGTTGGGTACAATTCGGAGCTTTCAGTCCGATATTTCGAACTCACTCGAATCACGGAGTCAGAGAGCCATGGCTGTATAGCGATAGAGCAACTAAAATATTTCGCAAATACACAAGAATTCGGTACGCATTGGCGCCGTATTTTTATGCCTTATCGCGCGAGGCATACGACACGGGGCTTCCTATTATCAGACCGCTTTTCATTGAATATAACGGCAACAATGGCGGAGCGTTGAATCAAAAAGGCGAATACACGATAGGCAGAGATTTACTTGTAATTCCTGCAGACACTCCTTCGACTAATTCTACAAAAGTTGCTTCTAAGCGGGCTTACATACCTCCAGGGCGCTGGTTCGAGCTAGAAGGTTATGCTTCATACAAAGGACATTACGACATGAAACTGGATATTCCTCTGGACATTATTCCTCTCTTCGTCAGAGAAGGAGCAATTATTCCGGCTCAAAAAGTAATGGAGCATATTTCGTCACTATCTAATACTGAACTTCAGTTTGATATCTTTCCGTCAAATATCGAAAATGAATTTTCTTTTTACGAAGACGACGGTGAGACCAAAGATTATGAACGAGGAAAATTTTCTATTGTTCATGTAAAAGCTTTGCGGAAAGGCGACTGCATTTCTATCGAAGTTAAGCCTCCAAAAGGTAATTTCAAAAAGATGCTAAAAAAGAGAAACGTAACTTTGAGAGTAAGAATTGAAGATGGAGAGAAGGTTTTTAAAGTGGAAATATTATCGAATAAGCAGAGAACAAAACTTTCTTACAAATTAACAAACAAAATATTCGCCGGAGAAGTTTCAACCGGTCATAATTTCGTAGAGATAAAAAATCTTATTTTGACAAAGAATAAAGGAATTTTACTGGAGATAAATTTAGGATAAAGAAAGCATCTGTCAAGTTGAGTACTTTCAAAAAATAAATTCCTTGAAAGTGTCAAAGTATCAATATGAAACCTTTTTTACTTTATGATCATTATCTTCTTTACAACACGCTCGCCGTTTGAACTCGTTAAGATCGCTATGTACATTCCAGAAGCAACTTCTCTTCCGTTGTCATCGTGCGCGTCCCAGTTGTATCGTCCCCATGCCGAGTTCTTTGCAAAGTGAGATACGAGTCTTCCCGCAATATCGTAAATATCAATCGTCACCTGTTGCGGCAAACTGTCGAATATAATGCCTGATGCCGGATCCGATGCGTTGTATGCCCTTCCGTTCTTATCCACGTTATCGTATGGGATAAACGGATTCGGATATACAATTACGTTCTTGAGATTTCCAGCCGCCGGCACCGGTGAAAGCACCGCAAAGAGCGTAAAGTGGTTCACCTCGGCTCTGACTACATTCATAACCGGATCGACCTGAGAAGTCGGAAGCGGTATCCATGCTCCGGTCACTTCGTCGTAATAGCAAATCTTGAGATCAGCTTCAAGAACTGTTGTCTGACCAACATAATCATTTTCGAGATCCGTATCCGCATAAGAAATAACAACTATCAGATTCGAATCGAAATTTCTCAACCCGTCTTCGCGTTCGTACTCGACCGCCCTTCCTGAAACTTCCGCAACCCACGCTCCGCCAAGCGGCGTCGTCGTCGGCACAGTATCGAGCACTGTCACGCGAATCCAAACAGTCTCTGAAACTGCGCCTGGCGGTATTATCGCTCCGTTTCCGTCCGCAATCATAACTTTATTCGTCATATCAGGTCTAATCTCTTGCCGTCGAACATGATAAAAGGTTGAACCGTCCCGATATTCGTGAACTGTTGAATCTGTCGGATCTACCGTTATCCGATAATATGACGGGTTCGGATCCGTGTATCCATTTAAATCCGTAGCCCGAGCTCTTACATCGTATTTCTGCCCCGAAATCAAATCAGATATATCCCAGTAAAATCCCCAGAACGGCGGCTCAGTATCCGGATTCGCAGAATACACTGATGAAGTGCATCTGCGCCATGCGCCATTCGGAGCTGTTCGGTATTCATAAAGAACTTGCTGATATGAATCTCCATAAGTTGAAATAATGGACAACTCATTGCCGGCGGCGCGGATCTCAAAGAGCGGAGTATCGATAATTTCCGCAAGCGACGGCGAGGTATCAACAACTGTAAGCTGTATCGTCGTTGTCGAAACATTGTTTGATGCATCGACTACATAAACCAAAATGTCGTACGTTCCGCCGGAAATATCAGAATCCAAAGTCACCGTCGCAGTCCACAATGAGTCAGTCGAAGGTGGCGATGATGAAGGCGTAAAGAAATATGAATCAGTCAAACCGAATCCGGAAAGATCGGCAAACACTGTATCCACATACGCACTGTCAGTGACATACACTGTAAGAGTCACAACACTAGTTCCGGAATTCGATGAACTTGTCGGAAGTATTGCCGACGATTCAGTCACAGGCGGAGCGGTGTCTGCTTGCACAATGAAACTGTCGTAAGTCGGCGAAGAAGTCGATACATTGCCCAAAAAGTCGTATGCATAAACTCGCCAGTAATAAGTCTGAGATGCAAGCAAAGGAGTCCAGTGGTCAGTGTCGCCCGCAAGAATCACTTCGGAATCAGCTATCGTCGCAAAATTGCTCACCGTCGAAACTTGAATGAGATAACTATCAAGCCCTACAATCGTATCAGTCGATTCAAACCATTTGAGCAATATTGGTGAAACAACTGAAGCTCCATTATGAGCGAAAAGTATCGCTCGAGTCGGAGGCGCAGTATCAATCGTAAAACTGAAATCGAAATTGCAGACAGTCGTATTCGAATTATTGTCACGCGCTGTCACACGCCAATAATAAGTATTGTTGGCGGATAAAATTGCGGAATAACTAGTCTCTGTCATCCATGACGTATCTAATACTGACGACGCGAATGTTCCCGCTGTATCGACTTGGAGTCTATAGGTCACAGGCGGAGAAGTATCGTCTATGGCATCTTCCCAGTTGAGCGTTATTAAAGTAGAAGATGTAATATCGAGATCAGCCGGACTCAAAAGATCAAATGCATTCGGGCCTATCGTATCTCCTATCGGCACTCGGAATGAATCAGTCGAAGAAGTCGAAACGTTTCCGAGCGTATCATAAGCCAGAACGCGCCAATAATATGTGTCGGTCGTAAGAACTCCGGTAACGTAATTTGTATCGGGCGGAATCAAAGTCGCAGAATCCAGAAGCGATACAAAAGTTCCAACTGTATCTATCTGAATATTGTAATACGTCAATCCCGAGATCGAGTCTTGGGAAGCGCTCCATGAAAGCGTCACAGGAGGAGTTGTATAGGCTCCTGAATATTTCGTCAGTATCGGCAAAGTCGGAGGCGCAGTGTCGATTCTAATAATTCTCGAAGAGACCGCTGTGGTGTTTCCGACATTGTCAACCGCAACTACTCTCCAATAATAAGTATCGTTTGCTGAAAGTGTTCTCGACCCTGATGTCAACGGCGTCGATGAATCCACAATAGGTGCAGCAAAAGTGCTCACCGTATCGATCTGAAGCAGATAATACGCAAGCCCTGAACCGGTATCTGAAGCAGAATTCCACGAGAACAAAATTATCGTCGATGTAGTATCGAGACTATTTGCAGGCGAAATCAGAGTTCCGGCAATTGGTCCTGCTGTATCGGCATATACCTTCCACGGCGCATTTGCCGCGGCAACTGTGTTCCCGGAATTATCGACTGCAATGACTCGCCACCATGTTGTGTCGTTCGCAACAAGTGTCGCTATGTAAAAAGTATCTAATAAACCTGTCGTAT
>Ga0100398_1002116_pt1 | contig 16818 bp, 18 predicted proteins | sample CryGeymeta201522_FD_81568 | JGI IMG/M metagenome (GOLD analysis project Ga0100398, IMG submission 81568) | Groundwater microbial communities from Crystal Geyser aquifers in Utah, USA - Crystal Geyser metaG 2015-22 | ecosystem: Environmental > Aquatic > Deep subsurface > Groundwater | place: USA... | reverse complement strand
CTCAACGAGACCGAGTTCACCTACCCCGGCACCACCCTGCAACTCCGCTACACACTCGCCGACTCGAACCGCAAATGAGCAAATGGTCCCAAAATGCTTCCGACCCGGATCAGGAGGTCTGAGACTGAGCGGGGCGAGCGACATCGGTTGGCAGTGCCCGGTCGTGACAGGATGACCGTGGAGTTGGCCCGTCTTGGCAGCGGGACGAAGCCGGGGAGTACTCCGTCACCACGCCCCACGGTGCTTCCCAGCCGTGCCGGTCAGCCGGGAAGCACAGGCATCTGCCACGTACTGGCCTTGGCTTGGGAACAGGAAGTCAACAGCGTCGGTTTGACCCCGGCCCTCTCCCGGCCAGTTCGCATTGGCAAGGAGGACCCACATGCCCACATACCAGAATGCCCGTCTTCCTCCCCCCGGTGATTGGCAGGAACTCGAGCGTATCTGCCGGGCGCTCTACAAACAGATCTACCCGCACTGGACGGTGCAGCGGTACGGCCGAAGCGGCCAAAAACAGCGTGGAGTTGACGTCTACGCAATGTCGCCGAACGGCCCTGACTGCATCGGCCTACAGTGCAAGTGCGTAGGAACGCTGAAACCGGACGCAATCGCTCGCGATTACGCCAAGTCAAAGGAATGTAAGCTTCCACTGACCAGGTTCACCGTGTTCACTACTGCGCCGCGTAACGTGCGTGCCCAGAACATGGCGGCTGATCTCACCAAGAGCGGCCCGTACTGCTGCGAGGTGATGTCCTGGGAGGACATAGTCGAGGAGGTCTCCAAGTTCCCCGATGTGCTTCGCGAGTTCTACCCTCAGTACGTTGTGGTCCGTACGGACGCCAACGTGGTGGGAACCATCATCGACCTCCAGTTGCCGGAGAGTGCATGCCTACTGGTCATCTCGCATATTGGCGAGGAGCACCGCTATCTTCGTGATGCCGTGCTGGTGGCCGATGTCATGGGCCGTAGGTGCATTCCCACACACATAGGTGCGCATCGGTCGAGACTAGAGGAGATCTTCGGCGAACCAAGCTACGAAGCGTTCTTCATCACCGAGTGGTTGAACAGCTTCGACAGCGTCGACCAGATCGTCGGTCTCGGCACTAGCGTTCAGACCTACGACATCACTCAAGAAGGACATGACGCGTTCAGACAGTACTGCAGGGCGTTCCACGAAGCGGGCTAACAGGCCCGCACTGGTGCCTGCGCGGACCCCACCAGCGCCATGGCAACGCGCAACACCCACGCGAGGGGAGTGAGGAACCATGCCTGACCCAACGCAGATAGCGGTAACCTGTCCAAAGTGCGGGAAGGAGTATCAGATCCCGCCAAGCAGGATCGGCCAGAAGGCCAAATGCTCGTGTGGCAACGTGATGGTTGTCCAGAAGCCGCCCACGGCGGCGGAGATGACAGCGTGTGCGAGTTGTGGCGCGCAGGTGTACGCCACGGAGGCAACGTGTCCGGCGTGCGGGCGGAGTACCCGCGAAGGGAAGCCAGAGAAGGGACCGCCCGCAAGCCATCCTCAAGATGACAGCCAACACCCACCACCGGGTAGTGAACCGCCAAACGGGGAAAGGCAAGGCGTCCAGCTTCCGCCTACAGCAACGACGATTGGCGATCTGCTCGGCAAGGAGACTACGGAGAAGCTCGGCAAGGGCTGCAACATCGGCTGTGCTGTCCTGATCGCGCTGGCAGTCGTGATAGGGCTGATAGGCACTATGCGGCACGAAAGTCCCGTCGGCGGCGGGACGCAACCGGGCGGCACAACGCAGACGCGCCCCCCGTTGATTGCTGGCAACGCCTACATCATCCGGGCGCAGAACGGCTCTATTATGGACACTAAACACTGGGGCACCACGAAGGAAGCATTCGATGCACACCTCGTCTGCGGCCTCTATCCGGGTGACAAGGTGCGGATTCTCCAGAGCGGAGTGTTCAGCCTTGAGGTCCAGATCGTTGAGCCGCAGGCACGAGCCGGTCTGCGAGGCTGGGCTATCCGCGAAGCGTTCACCGGCGCGGAGTTGGTGCAGTAACGATGGCGCGAGACCCGTTGAGCGAGTAGGCGAGTTCCACTCCGCACCAGTGGAGGAATCACTCCTCCGCGCCCAACGGGAAGGGGCGAGTGCGCGGCCAGGAGCCGCGAGGGAACCAGGGGGTTGCCGCGGAGAGTGGAGCGTGTTAGAGTTACGGGAGGCGTTGGGTGCCTCGCCGAGCCCCAGTGCAGTTCTCGGTTCCCTGACAGTAGGTAGCCTCGGTCTGGTGCCGGCTACGTCGCCACGGTCGCGGCACCAGGAACCAGACCGACTTCGACAGGACGTCCGGACACGGAGCCGAGGGCGCAAGCAGGCACCGATCATGAGGAGTTGGACCGCAGAATCGACGTTTGAAGACGCGACCCCGGTCTCCGGTCTCCGAGGGTACTCAGGAGGTGAAAGGCGATGGCACAGGCGACGGCAGAGGTCATCTACAGCAAGGTAGTGAAGCCACTGCCAGCTTCGGAGCGGTTCAAGCTCGCAGCGCTGATACTGGAGCAGATCTCCCCGCGCGGCGTGGTGGATTACAGCGAGGAGTGGACGGAGGAGGATATGCGCGAAGCCACTCTGCACTCGTTCCGTCGTGCCGCGCGGAGTTTCGGCGAGGAGGACTGGGCCGCGGCAGGTCTGCACTACGCCTCGGCCTACCGCTCCTACCTCCTCACCCTGGACGATGGGTCGCTGCCGACGATCGGTCGCCTTTCAGACCGTGACTGGGGGGAAGTGCAAGCTTGCCTGAGACGGGCGGTGGCGGTGACTTGATGGACGCATGTCGAGCGGAACATTGGCAATTGGCTTTCGCAGAGCGGTAGTCCAGGTGGTGCCCGGCTGCGGCTGGGAGATCGAACGACCTGCCTGGAGGATTGGGTGGACGTCCCGGAAGGGCGGCGCCCCTTGGTGGCAGATCGGCTGGCCTGTTTGACAGGTCGGTTAATCTGCTTGACAGATCGATCAATCTGCTTGACAGGTCGACCAATCTGCTTGACAGATCGACCAATCTGCTTGTCAGATCGACCAGTCTGCTTGTCAGATCGACCAATCTGCTTGACAGATCGGCTAATCTGTTTGACAGATCGACCAGTCTGCTCGACAGATCGACCAATCTGCTTGACAGGTCGGTCAGTCTGCTTGACAGATCGACCAATCTGCTTGACAGGTTGACTAATCTGCTTGTCAGGTTGACCACTCTGCTTGTCAGATCGGCTGGTCTGCGCGGCAGACGGACCAAACGGACAGACGTTAGGAGGAATCTAGATGGCGAAGTTGAGTCGGGAGAAGGCGCCGGCGTTGCTCGGAGACGTGATTTCGCACTGGGAGCAGGACCTGGGGGACGATTTCACCGTCATGGGGATGACCCTGGTCCAGTTGCAGGCCAAACTGACCGCTTTGCAGACGCTCCTGAAGGCGGTGGCAGACCTCGAGAACGAGCTGAACGTGAAGGCCGGCGAGTTGGAGAACGCTTTGGACGAAGGCTATCGCGACGCCGCCAACTACCGCAAGGCCATCGAGATCGCCAAGGGCAGGGACTCTCGCGAGTACGCCGACGCGCCCAAGCTGCCGACCTACCGGCGCAAGAAGGCGGCGGAAGCGCCGGCGCAGTAGGGCGGGGTCGCGCCACGGGCGCTGGAGTGGTGGAGTGTTGGAGTAGTGGCGCTCGCGGCACGGTGGGTCGCGTGGCTGGCTGCGAGGCGTCAGTACCTCCCCTTGACCACCCGCGCTCTTGTCTCGGGGGCGGGAAGAGCAGCCGAGGGGCACGCGGCGCGCCAGCCGCGTTGCACGCCGAAGGCGCGGGAAGCGCCCACCACCCGGCCGCGGATCTGCGGCTGGCGCACACGTGGCTGCCCCGGCAGCTTGGTCGCGCACGGGGCTTGCGGGTCCGCAGTCGCAGGCTCACAGCGCAAGGCTGTTGCGGAGGGCTTCGTCCACACGCAACACGGTCGCCTCAGGGAGCCTGCCCTCAGGCGCGCAGCGCAGCCGTTGCCGGTCCAGCGTGCGGATCTGAGAGCAGTTGACTACGGAACGCTTCGCCAGCCCGCCTTCGCCGGCCTCGACCGCGGCACAGACAGGGTAGGAAGCCTTCTTGGCGGAGTAGGCAGTGATAGCTGCGCAGATGACGGTGGGGCTGTGCCGGTTGCCGATGTCGTTCTGGAGGATCACGACAGGGCGTTCCTTGCCGATCTCGGCGCCGACAACCGGGTCAAGGCAAGCGTAGAAGACATCCCCGCGAGCGACGGCAGGCTGCAGCGTCGGAGGCGGCGTCACTCCTGGCCCACCCCCTCCCACTCAGCCAGGTCCACCGCGCGGAAATCCTCGGCCAGTTGCCGGTTCTCCTCCGCAAGGCCCTGGTAGGCCTGGATCATCCGCTGCTCGAAGTCGCGTCTGTGGAGTTCCTCAAGTCGGCTGCGGAGGGAGTCGCGCAGGAACTCCGCGAGTGTCATCCCCTGTGCCAGAGCGACTGCTTGGGCTTCGTCTCTGAGTTCTCGCGGCAGTACGAAGTTCGCCCGGATTGTGTCGGCTGCAGAAGACATCATTCACGTGCACCTCGCCATTATGTCGCATGGATGTGCCTACGCATTGTACCAAAGGATGGTCCTGGGACCAGGATGTCGCGACACCGGGGCCTGGGACCGTGTTGAGGGTCTCATTCGGTGCGGACCAGGCTGGCAGCCACGCATGCCACAGCCGCAGTACCGGCGGGTAGCGATGTCGTTGCACCTGTCGTGGTCGCAGAGCGGGGCGCGACTACCGCCGCGAAGGTGAAGAAGCTGCTCACGCCCCTCCGACAGGAGAACACGGATCTGCGGAGAACACCTTGGCAACGCATGTCTCTCGCTCGCCGGAGGTTGTCACCATGCCGTTCGCCTGCCTTGGACTTCTGACCGCTTGCTCCGCTGCTTCCCCGTTGGCAGCCGCCACGCCCGCCCACCCGCGCCTCTTCGTCACTGCTGCCGACCTGCCCCGCTTGCGCGCGATGGCAGCCGACTCGCAGACGAACGCCCTCGGCTACGTGCCTGCCGAGGCCTGGAAGGCGATCCTGGCGCAAGCGGACCAGTTTGCCAGCGCGCCACCCTATCACTACGCCGTGGACATGCCCGGCAAGACACTGGGAGTACATGGCCCAAGCGAGCCCGATCTGTTTCAGGTTGCTGACGCAGCTTATCTGCCGTGCCTTTTCGCGCGCCTTGGCGAAGACCGGGAATAAGATCGCCGCAAGAATAGCAATGATGGCGATCACAACCAACAGCTCGATGAGCGTGAATCCTCTCCGTCCGTTCCTGAACACTCGCTGTTTCCTCCTTGGGATGGGTAGGCAATGGTTGGCACTCCTGCCGTCCGGACCACGGTCAGCGTCTCGTGGAAGCACCTCCTCCTCGACTCAGTCTCCTGTCAGTGGGCCCGGACAGTCGAAGTGTAGCGCAGTTGTTAGGTCCACGCAACGCCCCATCCACCGGCAACTGGTCAGAGCAGGTGCAGTGCTTTGGCAAGGCCCAGAGCAGCAAAGAACCCAGCGAACATGACGGATACCTTGACGACCGCGCACAGCTCCTTCGGGGTCAGGCGGAGTTGGCTTCGGTTCGCCAGCAGGAACGCCACGCACATGAATGGCAGCGCCGGCAGGCCGCGCAAGCTGAAAAACACTTCGGCGAGAAGCGTACAAGCGATGCCGACGGCGAAGGCACTGCTGAGGGCGACCAAGTTGCGTCGTTGACCCAAACCGAACTTGACGGCACCCACCAGGAAGATGCTCAGGAACAGGAAGTCGCCGACGCCAATGATCGGGATCACGCCGCCCCCGCCGAGGGCGGGCCAGTGCAGGGCCAGGTGTCGCAGCGCGGTCTCCGAGCCGGCCAGCTTGGAGGTCGGTCCCACCGACACGCTGAACGTGTCCGCGATGGCCGCCACTACGGCCGCCATCACCAAGTAACTCGGAGCCCTCAGCCCCTTCGCCACCAACTCGCCACCGCAGACCGCGGCGCCAACCAGAAAGACGTTGGTTGCCAGCACCAGCAGCGCATTGAGCGAAAACCGGAGGGTCGTCGAGGGCAGCGGCAGGGCCGCTCCTCCCTGCGTGGAGGCCCACGCGACCCAGCGGGACACTGCCTCGCAGTTGGCGCCGCCGATCAACAGCGCGCAGACGCACACCCCCACCAGCAGGTTCGACCAGTCGCGGTCGGTGCGCGTGAAGCAGCTCAGCAGTCCGGCGGTGCCGCAGGCGCCGACCACCGCGGTGAGGTAGAGGGCCGGGAGGGCCGCCCAAGGTGGGAGCTTCAACGGGGTCAGGGCGAGAAACAGCAGGAACGCCGCCGTCCAGCCAGCGGAACACAGGCACCGCCGCCCGAGGGTCGTGGCCCCGTTCTCCAGTAGCTCGCTCACGGGTCCCGTCGCTTCCTCAGCCCGAGTTCGATTGCCTCGCGAAGCGCCGCCGCGTTCTCCGCAAGCATCCCTTTGCCGCCGAACAGGCTGCCACCCGAGACCAGCACGTCGCCCCCCGCGGCCACCACTTCGGGCGCAGTCCGGGGACTCATCCCGCCGTCAACCACGATCTTGATTGACAGACCGCGCTCGTCGACCAACCGGCGCAGCCGCGAGATCTTCCCGGTCATCGCCGGGATGTAGGACTGCCCGGCGAATCCCGGGTTGACGGTCATCAGCGTCACGTAGTCGACGTATGCCAGGATCTCGTCCAGCGTGGATAGCGGCGTGCCGGGGTTCAGCGCAACGCCGGGAGCTGAGCCGCTCTGGCGGATCGCCTCCACGACGCGATGCAGGTGAGTCGCCGCCTCGACGTGGACAGAGATCCAGTCGGCGCCGGTACCGAGGTACCGGTCGAGCGAATCGTCCGGATTGCTCACCATCAGGTGGGCGTCGAAGGGCAGGCTGGTCTGCTCGCGCAACGCCTGCCACACCAGCGGCCCGAACGTCAGGTTGGGCACGAAGTGGCCGTCCATGACATCAAAGTGCAGCCGGTCAACGCCGGCGGCGGCCAGCTCAGCCGTCACCTCACCCAACCGGGCGAAGTCGGCGCAGAGGAGGGACGGGGCGATCTCGATCAATGGATTGCTCCCTGGGGAGATGAGGTGGTGGAGCGGTGGAGTGGGGGAGTGCTGCGTGTTGCCGCCCGACACTCCACTACTTCAGCGTATCCGCCAGCGCCATCGTCTCTTCGAAGGAGCGGATGCCGGCGCTGGCGCCGAGGGCGGTGACGCACGAGGCCCCGACGGCATTGGCGAAACGGGCTGTGGCCTCCAAGTCCCACCCCTTGACGACGCCGGTGAGAAAGCCGGCAACGAAGGCATCGCCGGCGCCGGTCGCGTCGAGGGCGTCGACCTGGCAGACCGGCAGGCGCACCGAACCGGTTGAGTTCTGCACGTAGCAGCCTTCTCCGCCCATTTTGATGCCGACAGTGTCGACGCCGTGGTCCAGGAGCACTTGGGCGATGTCTTCGGGCGCCGTCTTGCCTGCCGGTGAGCTGCTGCGCTTCCTCGTAGCTTGGCACACAGTAGTCCAGATGGGGCAGGCAGCATTCCAGCAACTTCATCCAGTTGCCGCGCGAGTCCCACGCGGTATCGAGGCACGTCGTGACGCCGGCTTCGCGCGCGCGTCTCAGGACGGAGGCCGTCGCTTCGCCGTCGAACCCAGGCATGAGGAAGGTCCCGGCGATGTGCAGAATGCGGGACGCCTCGATGGTCCCGAAGTCCAGCTCTGACTCTCGGAGCTTCGCGTTGGCGCCCACACAGTGAACGAAGCTGCGCTCGCCGTCGTTCTGCACCATGATGGCGGTGGCGGAAGTCTGCGCGTCCGGGTCGCGGATGATGCTGCCCGTGCTCAGCCCGCGAGCACCCAGGGCGTTGACCACGAAGTCGCCAAAGGGGTCGGTCCCGACCTTCCCCATGATGGTCGTAGCCACGCCGAGCTTTGCCAGCGCCGTCCCGGTGTTGGCGGCGCATCCCCCCGTGTGCATCGAGATCTGATCCACCAATGCCAGTTGACCGCGCTTTGGGTACTCGTCGATGGGCCAGCACACCGCGTCGGCAACCAGGATTCCGAGACAGGTTACTTCATGCATGGCAAGTCACTCCCAGTGGTCAGCAGGTGGGTACGGAGTACGCCGCGGATGAACTACATCCTCTCGGGCGCAGTAATCGCCAGCAACCGAAGTGTGTTCTGCAGCGCGATTCCGGCGGCCTCGGTCAAACACACGCGGGCAGCAGACACGCCCTTGTTGTCACCGAGAACGCAGCACTCCGCGTGGAACGCATGCAAAGCTGCCGCCAATTCAACCGCGTAGCGGGTCAGGCGGTGCGGCTGGTTCTGCAGGGCGCCCCCGCGGATTTCGTCGGGCAAGTCGGCGATCTTCCGGATCAGGGCAACTTCCTGCGTCCCGCTCAGCGGCGACAGGTCCGCGTCGCCAGCGGCGAGTCCGCGCGTCGCTGCCGCTCTGAGCACGCCGCATACTCGGGCATGCGCGGACTGCGCGAAGTAGAGGGGATTGCGTTCGGACTCGGCAGTCGCCAAGTCGACGTCGAAGTCCAGCCAACTGTCGGGGCTTCGCAACAGGAAGAAGAACCTGGCTGTCTCGCTGCCAACTTCGTCGATCAGCTCCTCCAAGGCGAGGAGTCCGTCGCCACGCCTCAACGCCAGCACCGGCTCGCCGCTGCGAACGAGGCGGACCTCCCCGTACGCGAGGCTATCCTGACTTGGCGAAGCGCCGGCCGCCATGCGTCTGTCGGTGGGGCAATCAGGGCCTTGGATACGGACCACCCGGTCCACGCGGCCCGAGGGGTGGCCCCTGGTGGAGACCTCAGCTTTGGCCGCGACCATGAGGTTGGCCAAGACCTCCCCAATCGCCGCGCCGCGACCGAAGTGCAGAGGTCCACCAGGATCGGCGGCTGGAAACTCGATTGTGATCCTCTGTCCGCGGAGCCCCTCGCAGCTTCCATACGCCGCCTCCTCGGCCAGCACGCGTCGCACCACTGCTCGGAGGAAATTGGGCCGGAACGTCACGTTGAGGAACCCGGGACCCGCCACTGCCACCTTGTCGCAAAGATCGGACTCCGCCGCCAACGCCGCAGCAAGGTCCTCTGCAACCGGATGGGGCGGCTCCCGCCTCTCCCGGGCGAGCACCAAGGCCAGGTTGGTCGCGTAGTCGCCCAGCACTGGGTCGGCCGGGCGCTCAACCCAGAAGGCAGGCAGCCCCTCAAGCGCACAACAGCCGTCGCGGGCCACCCGCCGGGCGGCCTCTTCGAGTGCTTGGCGCAGTTGCTGTTTCACGGTGACTCCAATCCCACGCACTCAGCATCGTACCCTCACCCCCCGGTTGACGTAACCCAGGCTGCCGCCAGCGACAGGAATCCACCCGCCCGCAGCCAATGAAACCTCGCTCCGCCGTCCCGTGTACAGACTCGCAGAACCGGTTTCTCCAACCCATGGCGCTTTCCTGGCAAGCCCTGATCAGCGACGCCGCTTTGGCGCAACGGTGCTTGTCCGGCGAGGGCGCTGCGTTCGATGAACTGGTTCGACGCCATCGGGACCGGATCTACAGCCTGTGTTACCGAATGTGCGGCAACGCAGACCGCGCCAACGACTTGGCACAGGAGGCGTTCGTCCGCGCCTATGAGCGGCTGGACCGGTATGATCCCGGCCGGCCTTTCGGCCCCTGGCTCACGCAGTTGACGGTCAACTCGTGCCTAAACCTGCTCCGCGACGACCGCCGCGAGGACGACCACGACCCGCTCAGCGAGGAGTGGGAGGAGTGGCACCCGGTCGAAGCTCGGTCGGTCGCCCGGCAGGTCATGGACCGCGAGATCGACAGCGCCCTTGAGGAGGCGGTGCTCTCGTTGCCGCCCCGGTACCGAGCCGTCGCCGTTCTGCGCTACCTGGAAGACAGCAGTTACGAGGAGATCGCCGGAACGTTGGGCTTGCCGGTGGGAACCGTGAAGGTTCAGTTGTTCCGCGCCCGCGAGCAGTTGCGCGAACTCCTGCGCGGGGTAGTCGATTCGGACATGCCATGAACCAACTCAACGCACAATGCAGCGACTGCCGCCAGCAGATGGAGCTGGCGGCAGACAGACGCGCCAGCTTCCACCAGCGGCGCGCGGTAGCGCGCCACACGGCAAACTGCCCTGCGTGCCGAGAGACGTGGCAGGCGCTTCAGCAGTTCGCGGCTGCATTCAGCCGCCTACCGACTCGACCGGCGCCCCCCCACTTCGCGACAGCCCTTCGTGCGCGCCTGCAGACTGCCAGGCCGCTGTGGTCACCTCGACCTCGTCTTTCCCTTCCCGCGCCCTGGCCGTCGCTGGCAGGCGAAGCCGGCGCAGCCCTCTTGCTTGTCGCCTGCTGCGCATTCTGGGTCTCCCGAACCGACCACTGGCTTGGGTTCTCCCGGACAGCCCAGACGACGGAAGCCCAAGCCCGGGCGCTGGCCGTCCAAGCGCGCCAACTGCTGCCGCCAGCGGCGCCGCGCCTCCCGCAAGTGCAACGGGCGGTCTGGCAAGAGTGGCTGCAGTGGAGGCATCTTGGCGAAGCCGCCGGTCGATGGTTGGCCAACGAGACCCGCCGAACGCCCGTCGCCGCCCTGGGACCCGCGTGGCTGCTCTGGGGCGTGGCGGCGGCGCTGCTGCTCCTCAATCTGCTACTCGAGATAGGACCGGCTTCAGTCCCTGCCCGCATCACGTTCCGACGGAGGACCTGACTGTGAACCGCCTCACCCTACGACAACCGGCCGTGTTGCTCGCCCGCTGTACCGCCCTCCTGCTGCTCGCCGCCGCCCCGGCACTGGCGCAACCGCCCGAGCCGGAGGCCAAACACCCCCTCTTCTTCCTCTGGATCGCGGCCTTCCTTTTTTTGGTGCTGGTCGCTGCGTTGGCGTGCAGTGTTGCCTTTGTGGCGGTGTTGAGCGGGACCAAGTCGGAGTTGCTGGACCGCGAGGCCGAGATCCTCGACTCGCACCGCACGGCCGCGTTCTGGTGGGGGCTGCCCACCTCCGCCGTGCTGCTGTTCTTCAGCGCCGCGTTCACCAATCAGGGAGACGACGGCCGGCCAATGGCCTTGATCCTGCTCGGGCTGTGGCTGGCCGCCGCGATCATCGGCGGGGCCGGACTCTCAACCAAAGTGGGCCGGCAGATCATGGCGTCGTGGGGCAAGCCCGAGGCGTCTCCTGGCGCCGCGGCCACTGCCGGAGCGCTGGCGCTGTTCCTGCTTACCCTCACGCCGCTGGTCGGCTGGGCATACGGGCTGTACAACCTCATTCTCAGCGTCGGCGCATTCCGACTGGCAGCGGTCTGGCGGCGGCGTCCCGTTCCCGCCCGGCGAGTGCCGAATTCCCAGCCCCCCCAGCCCGACCCACAGTAGCCACCGCCAGACCCTACGCCCCCACTGGCACCATGCTGATGTTCCGGTTGGGGCAGCGGTGCGTGCAGAGACCGCAGCCGTCGCACTTCTCCGGGTCGATCTCGTGTTTGTCACCCACCGTCCGGATGGCTTCGTAGACGCAAACGCTCACGCACTGGCTGCAGCCCACACCGCACCCGCAAGCCAGGCAGCGCTGCGCTTCGGCGACAGCTTGCTCCTCGGTCAGGGGTAGCTCAATCTCCGCGTACGACTGGACGCGGACGGCCGCGCTCAGTTCGGGCAGCTCGAGCGGCGGCAGCGGGTCACGCTTCAGGGCCGCACGCAGGTGGACCGACCGGTCGACCCGGGACGGCTGCGCCGCCGGGAGCGACACTGGCTCGCCCCGCAGATGCCCGTCGATTGCCAGCGCCACCCGTTTGCCGTGCGCGATGGCTTCGATGACCGAACCGGGTCTGCCCGCCGCGTCGCCGGCCGCGAAGACGCCCTCTCTCGAAGTCGCGCCAGCGTCGTCCACCACGAGAACGCCGTTCCGACGAGTCTCCAGACCCTCGAGGCTGCCAAGCGCCGCCGTATCCGGGTGCTGCGCGACAGCGAGAAGGACTTGGTCGACCTTCAGGAGGTACTCCGTCTCCGGGAGCTGTTCGGGCGTGCGCCGACCGTCCGGGGCCGGAGCACCAAGGTAGCCGCCCACGCACCGGACGCCGGACACGCGCCCATCTTCGGCCAGAATCTCGGTGGGCTGGGCGAGGTAGAGAATGTGCGTTCCCTCGGCTTCGGCGGCGCGGACCTCCTCGTCGGTGGCAGGCATCTCGTCACGGGTGCGGCGGTACACCAGGAACACCTCGCGGGCACCCTCCCGAAGCAGGCACCGGGCGGCGTCGAGGGCGGTGTTGCCGCCGCCGATCACCGCGACCCGGCTGCCGTGGGCAACCTGCTCCCCGAGGTTGAGCCGCCGGAGGAAGTCCACCGCGTAGTCCACTCCGGCCGCGTCTTCGCCGGGAATGCCCAACGCCACGCCCCGATGTGCGCCGAGGGTGAGCAGCACCGCCTGAAAGCCGTCGCTAAGTAGTTCGCCTAACTGCACGTCCTTGCCAATCGCGCTGTTGCACCGGATCTCGACGCCCAGCGCACGGCAATAGGCGATTTCCTCATCGAGCAGTTCTCGCGGCAGGCGATACAAGGGGATGCCCGTCCGCAACATGCCACCCGCTTCGGGCAGCGCCTCAAACACGGTAGGTGCGTGCCCTCGCAAGGCGAGATCGTGCGCCGCCGCCAGCCCCGCGGGTCCGGCACCGACGATAGCGATCCGCTTGCCGGTGGAAGCCGCCTTCTCCGGGAGGTGCTCCAGCAGCGGGTACCGTTCACGCGCCCAGTCCAGCACCCAGCGTTTGAGCGCGCGAATCCGGACGGCGCCTTCGAGAGCGGTCCGAGTGCAGGCTTCCTCGCAGGGATGGTAGCAGACCCGGCCGCAGACCGACTGGAAGGGGTTCTTCGAGCGGATCAACGCAGCGGCGTCTCTGAAGCGGCGTTCCGCAATCAGCCGGACGTATGACTGCGCCGACACGCCCGCCGGGCAGGCTGCCTTGCAGGGAGCCCCGAAGCCCTCCCCGATGCAGGCCTCGGCCTTGTGGCGGCGGTCCACCTGGTACGTCCCCACGATTCTGGAGGTTGCTTTGCCACGGAACTCGTCGACTCGGGCGTAGCCTTTGTGCGCCATCCACTCGGTCAACTCGTCCAGGAGCTGCCGCAGGATGGGGTAGCCGTTCATGACCACCGCAGTACATGTCTGGACGACGGTCGCCCCTGCCAGCAGGTACTTCACCACGTCGACGCCGTTGGCGACACCACCGGAGGCCGCAATGTCGAGGGAGAGCTTGGGGCTGACCTCACTGATCCACCGCAGCGGGTACTGGATCGACCACGGGCCGCCGTGCCCCCCGTAGCCTCCGTGCAACACCGGCGCCTCTGTCTCCGGGTCGATGTCGAGGCCGGTGAAGCGGTTGAACATCGTGACGCCTTGGACGCCCAGATCCTCCAGCCGTTTGGCGACGGTCAAGGGGGCGGTCAGCATCGGGCTGAGCTTCGCAATGACCGGACACGACACCGCCTCGCGCACCAGCTCGACCGTGTGGAAGATCGTCTCCTCGACCGCTCCGCCACGGAAAGTGATGGACCCGTGCGGGCATGACGTGTTCAGCTCAAGGGCATCTGCGCCCGCCGCCTCAAACGCCTTCGCTGCCGCGACCCAGCCCTCGTCTGTCAACCCGTTGATGCTCGGGATGATCTTCAGCGACAGCTCGGCCTTTGCCCGGCGGACCTCCTCGGCGTACCGTTCTACGTCCCACTCGCTGGCCTGCTCGTAGGACATCAGCGTGAAGGTGTCTTCTCCGCCGAGGTCGTGGCGGAGAACGGTGAACCGGGGAGTCGGCGACTTGCGCGAGACTTCTTCTTCGAACCACGACTTCATCACCGCCGCACCCGCGCCATGCTGCTGGCACTTGCGCAGGCGCTCGACAGTCTCGGTGATGCCGGCCGACGCCACGACCAATGGCGTGTCCAGTTCCAGGCCCGCAAACGTCGTTTTCAGGTCCACCATGGGTGTTGCTTCTCCCAACGCCCGCCGTTTGTGCGTGCGCGTTGCCGGGGTAGCTTACGTGTTTTCAGGGGCGGGGGTCTTCGCGTGCTCCAGTAACTCCCGAGCGCTCTCACCGTCGTCAGGGAAGACGACAAGTCGGCACTCGACATCGACGGGCGACGGCTCGTCCCCTCGGCGAGTAAGTACAGCCGCTTCGAGTGCCGCTCGGACCCGTTCCGCAACCGCGGCGCCGTCTTGCCCCGTACTGGGCAGGATGACGGCGAACTCGTTGGCGCCGAGGCGGCACAAGTCATCGATCTGACGGACCGCTGCGCGCATGCCGTCGGCAACCCGCTCGAGCACGGGCATCGTCAGCACTTTCGTCCAGCGCTCCTTCGTCGACGCTCGCTGACTGAGCTTCAGAAACACAATTCCGAAGGTTTGTGGGTAGCGTTTGGCGCGTGCCAGCTCGTCCCGCAGTCGGCGCTCGAACTGCCGTCGAGTCAGGAACCCGGTATCAGGGTCAGTGGCGCTGAATTCGCCTGTTTCCAATGCGCCCACGCTGAGCTTCTCTTCCATTGTCTGCATTCGCAACAGAGCCTCGTTCTTTTCTGCCTGGGCCAGCATTTCGGCAAGGTGTTTGAGTCCTCGTTTCACGAGGTACGACACGTAGTTGACGGAGATGCCCTGTCGCCGGGCAATCTCCGTTTTGGAGCGCTCTTCGTAGAAGAACTCCAGAATGGCTTTGCGCTCCAAGGGTTTCAGCTTGGCGATGAACTCGCGGAGCACAACCCGGTCTTCCACGGCTGCGTCGCGCCGGGTCGGCCGGCCGGTGGAGACCTTCGCGGGGTCGAGGGTCCCGAGACGGTCCCGGTCCCCGTCTTCCCCGCCGTCGTCCAGCGACTCCGCGTAGAACACATTGCCGGCCTTGAGCACCCCGGCTACCTCAGCGGCGTCCAAGTTCATGCTGCTGGCGATCTCGTCGATGGAGGGCGGGCGGCCGAGCTTCTGGGTGAGACCGTCCCGAGCCCGGTTCACTCGGTACCGCAGCTCCTGCAGCCAGGCCGGTTCCTTGATCAGGGTGCCCAGGTCGCGGACGTAGTGACGGATCTCCCCGGCGATGATATGGGTGGCGTACGTGGTGAACTTGACCGCCTTGTCCGGGTCGAACTGATCCACCGCCTTGATAAGGCCGATGTAGCCTTCCTGGATCAAGTCCTCGACCGGTTCGCCATACGTCGCATAGCGGCGCGCCAGTTTCTCCACCAACAAGGCGTGCTGCATGACGAGGTCATCACGCAGACCGGAGTCGTTGGTCTGCTGGTAGGCCCGGAACTTCGCCAACGTTTCGGCTTGGCTGGGGAAATCCTCCGGGCTCATTTTGTCGCCGTCTGGAAGAATGGCCATTGCTGGTCACAAATGATGCGGCGACCCATTGTAGCCGCCGTTCGCAACGAAGGCGACCCCACCAGCGAGGCGCGGGGGGTCCGTCTTGAGGCGCTCGTGGCGGCGCTACTTGCCAAATGGCGACCTAAGGGTCCACGCCGCTTGCTCAGCCTCGGTGGCCGCTTCGCGTCGGATTTGCAGGCTCGGAGTGGCCTTCGTCAGCGCGTAGGTACTCCGCAGCCACGTGGCGACGAACCTGCCGCCGGTGTTGTGCAGCAACAGCGGTGTCGGCGCGACCAGAGCTGCGGCGGTGCGGAAGTCCCCGACCCGCCGCAATAGCGGCACGTACAGACGCTCCAAGTAGTCTCGGTCGATGGCAGTCCCGAAGCGGCTTGCGTCCAGCGCCAGGCGGCCGGCAACCGGGTTGATCGCGTGCGCGAGGAACGCCCAAGGGCCGGCGTCCTGCACACCGACGACGCCCGCCTTGCCCAGGTCCTTGCGGCCGGCGACGTACGCCGTGGCGGTCACCAAGTCCTGAACGCGGTTCGCCGTGTTCGTCAGGTTGTACGTAGTGAAGAAGCCAATGCGGGAGAGGTCTCGCGGGTCTGTAGCTCCCTCGGGCAGGAAGCAATCGACAGCAAATACCGCACTACCTCCAGCCAACAGGCGCCGGGCGAGAGTACCCGGGCCGCTCTCGGCGACCACCCCCGAGATTCCCTTCGGGTGGGCAACGACGATAACTCGGCCGCCGCTCGCCGTCTTGGGCAGTAGCAGCAGACAACGGACGCGATCACCGCAGCCCTTCCGGCCAAGGACCAGCTCTTCCGTAGCGTTCTCGCCCAACTGCCCGACCTGGCGCTTCAGCGCAACCACCCCGGCGGGGACTTCGCAGGACAGAGCGTGCCTCAGTGCCGGCTGCATCTGCTGGCGGAACCGACGCAGGCTGGCGGCAGAGGTCGGCTTGAGCGACTCGATCTGCGTGTCCGCCTCGCGAGAAAGCCGGCTGACCAGTTGCCGCTGCGTCAGCGCGCCCTTCGGCGGCTTGTTGTCCGGGAACACGCGCATGGTGTCAGCCGGCTCTACCTGGAACGGTTGCTCCTTGAAGTGCGACTCGTCGGGGTCGTTGAGCAACCACCGGCCGAGCCAGGCGTAGACGGCTTCGCGGCTGTCCTTGTTGTAGTTGTGGGGCGCGTCGATCTGGACCGACTTGACGCGGTCCTCGGCGCCGAAGAGCGAGTGGACGCTGCGCACATCGGGGTACTCCTCTTCCGGCGTGTGCTTCGTCCAGTCGCCGGTGGCGGATACCATCAGCAGCGGCCGCGGCGCCATCATGGCGCCCAACTCGACGTTGTAGAGGCCGGTTCGCAGGTTCGGCGCGTTTTCGCACACGCAGCCGCCCTGCATGTAGGCGGAGATCATGTTCACCGGCGCCGCCACCTTGACCCGGTCGTCCACGGCCATCAGCATGAACGTCTG
>Ga0100398_1002114_pt1 | contig 16826 bp, 19 predicted proteins | sample CryGeymeta201522_FD_81568 | JGI IMG/M metagenome (GOLD analysis project Ga0100398, IMG submission 81568) | Groundwater microbial communities from Crystal Geyser aquifers in Utah, USA - Crystal Geyser metaG 2015-22 | ecosystem: Environmental > Aquatic > Deep subsurface > Groundwater | place: USA... | reverse complement strand
GGTTCGTGTTCCGTCTCCGCAAGTCTGAATCTTAGGAGTTTTGTCGCTTTATAATTTTTGACCCTTTGGCTCTTGGGTTCTTTGATCCTTTTATTTCTTATGTCTTCGCAAAAAGGCAGGAATCGCGCCCCACGCTTCGTCGTCTTCCGGCACTATCGGAGCGTCTTCACGCTTGTGTGGCATTGCGGTTACTATTGGCTCTTCCTTCTCGATCGGTTTTATAATTTCCGCTTCGGTAGCGTGCTTTCCTTTTTCCTTTTCACCTACTTTTTCATCACGCTTCAAAATTTCATGATAAATACGCCCACGCTCTTCATCGCGCTTTTCTGCCGGTATAGCGAATAGTGAACGCTCAGAACCTGCATTTAAAATATGCATCGCAGTATCCGGGAAACCGGTCGCGATGACGATAATGCGAATCTGACCCTTCTTCAACTTCTCATCGCGCATGATGCCGAAAATAATCTTTGCATTCTTATCGACGGACTCGTTGATGACCTTGGCGGCTTCCTGCACCTCTATGATGCCAAGGTCGTCAGAACCGGCAACGACAAAGAGAACGCCCTTCGCGCCGCTGATCGAAACGTCGAGAAGCGGTGAATTGACGGCTTGTTTGGCGGCTTCCTTGGCTCGGTCGTCCCCATCGGCGACGCCGATGCCCATCAGGGCCGGGCCGGCGCCTTCCATAATCGCCTTAATATCATTAAAATCGGTATTGATATCGCCCGGGGTCGTGATTATATCAGAAACGCCTTCGACCGCTTGACGTAGGATCTCATCGCACATAGCGAAGGCATTTTTCGCCGACGTGTGCATATCGACGATGGCGAGCAACTTGTCGTTCGGAATGATGATGAACGCATCAACTTCTTTCTTGAGTTCAGCAAGACCGCGATCGGCGATGTCTTTCCGCTGCGCTCCTTCAAAGGAGAAAGGCTTTGTTACGACCGCGATGACGAGCGCGCCGACTTCTTTCGCTATCTTCGCAATGATGGGGGAGGCGCCGGTGCCGGTGCCGCCGCCCATGCCGCAGGTGATAAATACCATATCGCTCCCGGAGAGCGCCTCCTGAATCTCCTGTCGCGTCTCTTCAGCCGCGCGCTTTCCGAGCTCGGGGTCCATGCCGGTACCGAGTCCGCGCGTAAGATTCTTGCCGACATGTATCTTACGCCTGGCGAGCGAGCGGTGGAGGTCTTGGGCATCCGAATTTACTGCGATGAATTCAACGCCACGAACCTTCGACTCAATCATGTGGTTGATCGCATTTTTTCCGGATCCGCCGACGCCGACCACACGGATCCGTGCGAATGTCTCGACTTCTGGCTCAACGCGCTTTGACATATAAAGGGTTCGTTCCTGCCATCATAGCAGAACCATAGCGGATGCAAATATTGACAATGTATGCATATGACTTATTATTTATGGCAAGAATTGCTGGAAAAATTTTCTGAAGGAAGCCAACAGGTTTTTTTTCTGTGTGTTCGTGTCGCCCGTAAGTCCCCACAGCGCGAGACCATAGGCGACGGCCCATGTCGCATCGCGAATTTTGGTATCAGCGGATATGCGCAATTCCGCGAGACGCGCGGGCAGTTTCAGAGATCCTCTCGCAATGTCACTGATGGAACCGACCCCCGCACCGCCGCCAGAAATAATAATTCCGGCCGGCAAAGGACCTCGGCGATTCAGCGATTTCAGATGTTTATCGATGAGAGTAAACATAGTAACGAGACGGCTCACGATAAGATCGTCTACTTTCTTGCGCGAGTACATTGCTCCCGACAAACGCCCAAGCTTCACGCGCTCCGCTTCTTCGAGCGAAATACGGAAACCGAGCGCAATATCGTTCGTAATATGGCTCGAGCCCATAGGGAACACCTTGACCGATATGGGAATATTTTCATCGTACACGACGATTGAAACTGTTTCTGCGCCGATATTCGCGAGTACGCATCCTTTCATTTTCTGGTCGCCATCGAGGAGCACGTAGGAACCAGCGAGTGGAGAAGCCATCTGATCGATAACTTCAATATCCGCATCCTCAACCGCTCCTGCAAGCGCCTCTTCATGCTGGGCGAGGCAGGTAACAAAGAGATAATCGACTTCGAGGCGGACGCCCTTCATACCGAAAGGGTCGCCAAGCACCTTCGCGCCATCGATACGATATTCGATTGGGATGCTATGCAAAACATGCCGATTCAGAAATCCTGGCGCTGCCGCCTCGCGCGCCGATCTCCCTGCTTTTTCGAGATCGAGTGTCGTTATTTCTTGATCGGCGCGCGAGATAATGGTGAAGCCGGTTGCGTGCGCTTCGTCGAGCGAGATGCCACCGACAGCGAGGAAGCCAGCGCGGAGCGGGATACGCGCGACCGATTCAACTTGCCGTTTCGCCTCGCGGATGCTCGCGGAGACTTCTTCCTTATTGATGATATAACCGTGGCGCAAGCCCTTCGATTCGGCGAGGCCGGTGCCGAGAATACGCAACTGCCGCCCTCTGCGTTTGTCAGAGAGCTCCTCGACGACGACCATTTTTACTTGGTACGTGCCGATGTCGATGCCGGTGGCGATGCGTCGTTTCATGTAGTAAAGGGAATGCGATATTTTTATTGAATTTCAGCAGTAGTTTCTTCTCGCATCGTTCCATCGTATCACCATGTGCCCATCCTTTTAAATGCAACAACCCGTGGATAAATAAATACAGGCAATAGGCACTAGGCTCCAGGCAAAAAAGGGGAGCTTGTTTCTCTGCTTCGCGGGGACAAATAATAATCTCGCCACTATGAGGCCCGAGCTCATATGACAAGACATTCGGCGTGTAGGTCTTTTTGCGGAGCTTGAAATTGAGTGCGCGCGCCCTCGCCGGACTGACAAAGACAAGCGAGATGTCCCAATTATGGAGTATCTCGTTCGCGATTGAGGAAAACACGGCACGCTGAGCGATAGAACGCCGCGTGAGATTTTTTATAGAAACAGTCGACATTCGTCTAATGCTTACCACTCTTGCCGCGGGTGTTTTTACGGGCGGCCGGATCTATCTTTCCGAGCTTCACAAGCTCGTTGTACTTCTCGCGGCGCACCTTGGAAATAAGGGCGCATTTGTGGCCAACTCCTTTTGATGTGGTGCGCTGCCAGTAACGGCGATCACGCATCTCGCGCACAAGGCCGAGGCCTTGTGCGCGACGAGTGAAGCGGCGAATGAGCGCGGTAGAACTTTCGTTCTTACCGCGTCGGACTTCAACTCGTGTGCCTGCTGTCATTACATAAGGAGTCTAGCACACGAGGGCTGGCGTTGTCTATGAATCTTTTCGTTCTTCAGACTACCGCCTTCAAACGCTCGATGAGACTCACAAGCGGGAGGATAGTTTCTTCCTGCGTCTGCCGGTTACGCAAAATAGCAGAACCCTCCAGCGCTTCCTTGCGTCCCATAATAAGAAGATAGGGACTATTGCGCCGCTCGGCGAGGAGTATTTGTTCGGTCAGTGATTCGACGCCGATATTTTGGGTGAGCGGAACATGCGCTTTTCTGAATTCTTCTGCGAGGCGAATGGAGAGCCTCTTCGCCTCGCCGCCGATATGGACGAAGGAGAAACGCAATCGCGTAGACGGAGCCTTTTTTACTATCTTCCCTTCGCTGGCCGTCTGGAACACCGCGCAGGTCGCACTCAGAGGCGTGCTGGGGAAGAAGTGGCGCATGAGATCATTATAACGCGAACCCCATACGACACGGCGTCCACCGATCAGAAGTTCAAAGCAGGTATCATTCCAAACCGTACCGCGGTTGATAAGAGTGTGCGCGAGTTCATACGGCGTTTCAGTCGTCTCGAGATATTCGAGCAGATCTTCAAAGCGCCTGCGGCTCGCATCCGAAAGATGCTCGGTCGGCGCTGGCAGGTCGTCCGCATATTCATGCGCTATCGCGAGTTCGGCGGCCTCGAGTATATCGCGCTTGGCGCAGGTGGCGTACTCTTCAGGAAGTGTTTCGGCGCGTTTCTTGAAAAAATTTCCGAGCTCGCGCGCGTAGCGCGCGCGGGTCTCCTTATCTCCCATCGAATTGATGCGGACGACCGGTTCTTCGTGGAAGAGGTCGCGGGTGAGCGCGATGAGCGCGCGGATGATGATGACATCCGTGAGCGCGCGATCCGTACCAAGTGCATGGAATTGTATGATTGCTTTTTTCTGAACAGGATGGCCCGGCGCAATGTTCGTATGCCAAAGAAAGAGCGGTTGGCGCGGAGAAGGCACGCACCCGATGTTCCGACATTGTTTTAAGAAGCTCACGACTGTCTCGGCGATCGGATCGAGCGTAACGCCGGCGAGAGTCTCCGGATATCCTTTATTTTTGTGCGCAGTGCCGCGCGACTTTTCGGCAAAAACTGAAAGCGGTGTGAAGCCGTAATATTGACCGACTATATGTGCTTTCTGCAACAATTCTTCTGCCGGAATAACATCGCGCATCATGGTGTCGCAAGAGTTGCCGTGCTCGAGCTTGCGGCAGCATAAGATGCAGCACCCGGGAAGAAGCCGCTCTCCTTGATTGGCAGGAGTCGTAAATCGACGCGACCGATGATATCTTTTTTCGGCAGTGGTCCCCAGACGCGGCTGTCAGAGCTGTTGGGGCGATTATCGCCCATGACAAAGTATTCTCCCGAATGAAGCGAGACGTCTTTGGTATACGTCGCATCTTCGTTTACAATATAGGGCTCGGGAAGCGTCAGTTTCGTTCCGGTGGCTGAAATGATGGTAATGGTGCCATGGTTAATAGAGACTGTCTCGCCAGGGAGTCCGATGATGCGCTTAATATAGAAAATAGAAGGGTTGCCAGGATACCTGAAGACAATAACATCTCCGCGGGCGGGCGCGCGGAAATAATACAGAAGTTCGTCAATGATAAGATAATCGAGATTTTCAAAAGTCGGATGCATTGATTCACCGTCAACAACGAATGGCGAGACCACGAAGACGCGGATCGGGATAACTACAACGATAATGAGAAGTGCGAGCGTGAAAAGATCCTTCAAGAGACCCTTCCGAGTGTCAGACATATGGGTATTGTACGCGTCTGCTCACAGTACGCAAGTCGCAGTGGCACTGTGGTACTATTGCGCATATGGCACTCATCATTGTCGGGCTCGGGAATCCAGGAAAAGAATATGAAAAGACGCGACATAACGCGGGGAGAAATGCGGTACAACTTTTGGCAAAACAAGAAGGGCTTGATGACTTCATTTTGAATAAAACTGCTAATGCACTCGTTGTGAAAGGCATGATTGAAGGACATGAAGGACACGACGTGTCAACATCAGATGTTGACACGTCGTGTCCTTCAGTACTTGTATTGCCGGAAACGATGATGAACGCTTCTGGCAAAGCCGTCAGCACGGTTGTCAAATCAGTAAAAGCCGCGAAAAATCTTTTAGTGATTCATGACGACATCGATCTCCCGCTCGGCACGATAAAAATGGTGTTCGGACGCGGAAGCGGCGGGCATAAAGGGGTCGAGAGCGTCATGCGCGCTATCAAAACAAAAGAGTTCGCGCGCATCCGCATTGGTACTTCCGCAATGGGAAAAAAGAATCAGGCGAAAAAAGTTTCCGGAGAAGAAGAAATCATCAAGCACGTGATAGGAAAGTGGAAGCCCAGCGAAAAAGCTATCTTAAAAAAGGTTTTGAAGAAAGCAGTCGAAGCTGTGCGTCTCTTCGCTGTCTCCGGCCTTGAATCTGCAACCCAATTCGCCAACACGCGCTAAACCTATTTCTTCTTCCCAGTGAAGGTAAGCGTCATGCGCTGGTCCTTCGGTTCGAAGAGTGTAATGGTGAAAGGATACGTCTTTCCGAGTTCGAGCGTCTCGCGAAGCGCGACGGGCGTCTCGAATTCAGAAACGTGCACCAGCCCAGCGACGCCTTCTTCGATAGAAGCAAGCGCGCCATGTTTGTTGTACTTGATGATGACGCCCGGCACCTCAATACCCTTGGAATAGCGCTCGGCGGCAGTGTGCCATGGATTTTCTTTGAGCGCTTTGATGGAGAGCGAGATCTTGCCGTCCTTTATCTCGATGACCTTGACTCGTACCATATCGCCGATGGCGAAGAGTGCATGCGGATCCTCGACAAGACCCCAATCGAGCTCGCTGATGTGCACGAGCCCCTCGAGCCCAGGCTCCAGCTTCACAAAAACACCAAAGTCGACGATGCCAGTCACTTCACCTTCTGCGCAGTCGCCGACCTGGTACTTGTCGATAAGCGATGCCTTCTCCTCGGCTTCGTTTCCCGTGCGTTCCGAGAATATGAGTTTTCCTTCTTTTGCATCGGCAGTGATGATGCGCACCGAGAGCGGATGACCGATGAGCTGTATGAGTTCGCTGAGAATCTTATCTTTATCGCCCTCCGGCACACGCGGATAATGCTCTTTCGAAAGTTGCGAAGCGGGCAGGAACCCTGCAATACCTTGCCACGAGAGAATGAGGCCGCCCTTATTCGCTTCTTCGACCGTGAGTGAATACGGCGTCTCGGCGATGATAGCTTGTTCTGCTTCGCCCCAGATGGCCGCTTGGCGCGCCTCCTTGAGCGAAAGTTCGATGTAACCCTCGCGGCCGGCCGGATCGACAACCTTCGCACTAATAGTGTCGCCCGGGTTCGCCTTCCGCAATACATCAGCGGCGTTGAGGTATTCACGGCCGTAGATAAGGCCGGTGCCAAACGGCGGCAGATCGATATACACGCGACCGTGGCTGATCGCTATAATCGTACCTTCAACAAGGTCGCCCGCCCCGGGCGGCGTCAGGATTGAATCAATAAAATCGGCCATCGGATGACCATCTGCCAGATGGATAGTCGAAACTGACGCGGAGGATTTCTTATCTTCAGACATACATTATAAAGCAGTGCGTATTTTCGAAATCGGTACTCCGACGGTATCGTCGGAGGGGTAGCCGATTCCTACTTCTGCGCACGCAACAGGTAGACTATAGCATAATGCCAGAGAAAATATAAGCGCCTGTCATCCCAGCTGAGATGACAGGCGCTGTTGGGTTGGCCGAACGGAAACCGCCGGCCCTGCGTGAAACGCATCCACTTTTTACTGTATCAGAACCAACTCAAAATTGCAATAGGCATACAAAAAGCCGTTGTGGATAACAGATTTTATGCTAAAATAGAGATACACTCTATGGTTATTACCCATCATGGCGGGCAGTGTTTCAAAGTGACATTCGGCGACCTCACACTCGTCTTCGATCCGATTGCGAAAAATTCGACGCTCCCTCCGGTGCGATTCGGCGCGGATATAGCGCTGGTCTCACGCGATCATCCGGATATGAACGGTGTCGAAGAAGTGACGTACGGAGATAAAGTTCCTTTCGTTATTGCAGGTCCCGGTGAGTACGAGCGGCAAGGAGTTGTCGTGCAAGGTTTTCTTTCTAAGAGTGTCTACGGTCTCGACAAAGGTCAGACTGAAGCGGTGAATACTATCTATAGTGTTGAGCTCGAGGATATGACGCTCGTACATCTTGGCGCGCTCGCTGATACCGAGCTCTCGAAAGAAGCACGCGAAAATATCGATGATATAGATGTTCTCTTCGTACCGATCGGCGGCCTGTCTGCGCAGGCAAGCGACGGAGTGCTTTCTCCTGCCGATGCGCACAAGCTCGCTGTGTCACTCGAGCCGAAGATTATCGTTCCAATGCATTGGAGCCTGCTTGCGCAGACAGGTGGCATTGGAAAATCGAAAGCACTCGAAACATATCTGAAAGAAGCAGGGAATAGCAGTGAAAAAGTTGAGAAGCTTACCTTAAAGAAGAAGGACCTTATTGGTCACGATGGGAGTATACTGGTACTAACGCCCTAATCATTCCATATGAAAACTATTTTTGAACACATCGAGCAAGTACAAAGAAAGCCGCGTCATATCCGTAAGCGGATTGCCTTTGCCACAGCTGCGACTGGTACGGCGATTATCGCCCTTCTGTGGCTCGTCGGCAATCTTTCTATCGGCACGTTCGCTATTCGAGGAAGCACATTTGCAGAAAGTACGAGGCAGTGGGGCATAGCCGCAACCGGCAATAACAACGATTCTCAGAATCTTGCAGGCGCCGCCGCCGCACTGCCTGCCGGAAAGCAAGGTCTCGAAGATGCCAATGCACCCGCGCACATCAAGATTATCGACGCTATCTCTTCAACGTCGCAGAAACAAGCGGAGCAGACGATACTGCCTTTCTAAATACGTAAACGGATTACCATGGCTCGCGGGAAAGAAGAAAAAGAGAATACGACAATTGCGAAGATTATTGATCAGCCGATTGTTGCGGAGATGCGCACATCGTATCTCGATTATGCAATGTCGGTCATCACCGCGCGCGCTCTGCCGGACGTGCGCGATGGGCTGAAGCCCGTACATCGCCGCATTCTCTATGCGATGAAAGAAATGGGACTCGTATCCGGCGGAAAATTCCGTAAGAGCGCCACGATAGTCGGCGAAGTGCTCGGTAAGTATCACCCGCACGGCGATGTCGCCGTCTACGATTCTATGACAAAGATGGCGCAGGAGTTCTCTTATCGCTATCCGCTCATGCTCGGACAGGGGAATTTCGGCTCTATTGACGGCGATTCACCAGCGGCTTATCGCTACACCGAAGCGAAGATGTCGCGTATTGGTGAAGCGCTCCTCGCCGATCTTGAAAAGGAGACGGTCGCATGGAATCCGAACTATGATGCGACGCGCGAAGAGCCCGCGGTGCTTCCTTCGGCGCTCCCGAACCTCCTTCTCAACGGCACCCTCGGCATTGCCGTCGGCATGGCGACCAACATTCCGCCGCATAATCTCCGCGAGGTCATCGCGGCGACCACCCATCTTATTGATAATCCTGAAGCGACAACTGATGTTCTCCTGCAGTTTGTGAAAGGTCCCGATTTTCCACTCGGCGGCATTGCGTTCAACCACACGGACATCAAGCATGCCTACGGTTCTGGCAAAGGGCCGGTGGTCGTGCGCGGCGAAGCTGAAATCGTCGATGATGGGAAAAAAGATACCCGCATCATCATCACCTCGATTCCGTATCGCGTGAATAAGAGCGATCTCATTTCGCGTATCGCGGAGTTGGTGCAAGAAAAAAAGTTAGAAGGCATTCGCGATCTGCGCGACGAATCGACGAGTGATATACGCATCGTCATTGAACTTAAAGGGACGGCGCATCCGCAGGCGGTCCTCAACGCATTGTATAAACATACCGAACTCGAAAGCACGTTCCACTACAACATGCTCGCGCTCGTCGACGGCGTGCCGGAAATGCTCTCTCTTTCTGGGATGCTCACCCATTTCTTGAAACACCGCCAGGAAGTCGTGAAGCGCCGCACCGAGTTTGATCTCCGACAAGCTGAGACGCGCGAACACATCCTCTTCGGACTCTGCAAAGCGCTCGATCATATCGACGACGTCATCGCGGTTATCAGGAAGTCGGCAGATATTCCCTCCGCGTCTGCCGCCCTGCAAAAAAAGTTTGGTTTTTCATCTCTGCAAGCGGCGGCCATTCTCGAAATGCGCCTCTCCAAGCTCGCAGGCCTCGAACGTAAGAAGCTCGAAGACGAGCTCGCTGAAGTGCAGATGCTGATCTTAAAATTAAAAGAGATTCTCTCCTCGCCGAAGAAAATTCTCGCTGTCGTGAAAAAAGAGTTTGAGGAGCTTGCCTTGAAATACGGCGACGACCGCCGTACAAAAATCGTGCGCGGCGGCGTGCAAAATATTTCCATCGAAGACCTAGTGCCGGACGAAGAATCGATGCTCCTGCTCACACAGGGTGGCTATGTAAAGCGGACAAATCCGAGCGAATACAAGAGCCAGAAACGCGGCGGCGTCGGCGTTGTCGATATCGCGACGAAGGAGGAAGACATCGTTACGCATTTCCTCGTCGCGAGCGCGCACAGCGATCTTCTTTTCTTTACCAACTTCGGCAAAGCGTATCAGCTCAAAATGTACGAGATTCCGGAAGGGAAACGTGCGACGAAGGGCAAGAGCATCATGAATTTCCTCCAGCTCGCGGGCGATGAATCAGTGACCAGCGTCCTCGCCGTACCGAAGGGTGCGGCGCTTGATGCCTCGTCAATTATCTTCGCGACCGAAGCTGGTGTCGTGAAGCGCGTTGCGGCGAAATCGTTCGCCGATGTGCGCCGCTCTGGCATCATCGCGATCAATTTGAAAAAGGGAGACACTCTTGTATCGGCACATCACGCTTCTGAAGGCGACACGGTCTCCATCGTCACGGCCAAGGGGCAGTCGATTCGCTTCGATGTCGAAGACGTTCGCGAGATGGGCCGCACGGCCGGTGGCGTGCGCGGAATGAACGTGAAGAAAGGAGACCGAGTTGTTTCTGCAGAAGTCATTTCTGTTGGAGCAAAAGACGCTTCGCTCCTTGTCATCATGAGCAAGGGGTACGGTAAGCGCACGAAGATTTCAGAATACAAAGTCCAAGGCCGCGGCGGCTCGGGTATTAAGACTGCAGCAGTTACGCCGAAGACCGGCGAGATTATCGGCGCGAAAATAGTCGTCGGCGATCTGAAAGAGGAAGAAATTGTCGTGATCTCGAAAAAAGGGCAGGTAATTCGCACTCCCGTTGCTCAAATTTCCTTGCTCTCTCGCGCGACCCAAGGCGTTCGTATTATGAAACTCTACCCAGGCGACTCCATCGCCTCGATGGTGGCGTTGTAATTTTAATTGTTGATTGCGCGGGCCGTTGCGGCCCGCGCGTGATATGTTATAGGCATGAGTTCTTCATTTAGCAGTCCGCAGGAAAATATACTCCAATTCGGGCTTCATGAAGGGATGAAGGTCGGTGACTTCGGCGCGGGAAGTGGCCACTACGCGCGTGCGGCGGCGGCTATCGTAGGTACGAGCGGGAAAGTATACGCGATTGATGTACAGGAAGATGTGCTGAAGCACCTCAAGCTCAATACATACGAACAGCATCAGAATATCATTGAGACGGTTTGTGGTGATATCGAGAAGCCAGACGGTACGCACTTGCGCGATGCAACGCTCGATGCAGTCATACTCGCCAACACGCTCTTCCAGATCGAGAACCGTTCCGGACTTTTAGCGGAGATACAACGCGTTCTGAAGTCTGGCGGCAAGCTTCTGGTAGTTGATTGGGCCGGCAGCTACGGCGGCATGGGCCCGGCACCAGAAAAAATTGTTTCTGAACACGAAGCCGAGGATTTTTTTATCAATGGCGGCTTTCATAAGGTAAAATCGTTTCGCGCGGGGCCGCACCATTACGGCATTGTCTTCACTGCACCATGAAAATCTCACTTTTCCAGGGCATCCTAATCGGCGTCTTCGGCCTCGGCGCGCTCATCGGCCTCTTTGTTTTCGCGACGTATACGAATTCGAACCACGGTGGCACCAATGAAATCGGCACGATTGTCATATGGGGAACATTACCAAAAGCGGGTATGCAAGCCGCTCTCGCCGCTATCACACAAACAGAAACTAGTCTTAAAAATGTCTCCTATGTGGAAAAAAATCCCGCGACTCTCTCGAATGACCTTGCCTCCGCGATAGCGACAGGCGCCGCACCAGACCTCATTCTCGCCTCGCAAGAAGAACTCCATACACTCTCGAAGCTCATCACCACGATAGCATCTGCAACGCTTCCTGCAAGCACGTTCGTGAATACGTTTATCGAAGAAGGAGGAATCTTCACGGCGCCGAACGGAACTGGCTACTATGGCATACCGTTCCTTGTCGATCCACTCGTACTTTTTTCGAATCGCTCCATCCTTTCTTCCGACGGCGTCGCGAAGCCGCCTGCGACCTGGGAGGCGCTGACAGGCCTCGCCCCGAATGTCGCGCTTCTGACGCCGACGCGCCAAATTACTCGCGGCTTGATCGCGCTTGGTACCTACGCCAATGTTCATAATGCGCGCGGGATACTCTCTTCACTCTTCCTCCAGGCAGGAGTTCCGCTTTCCTTTCATTCGGCAAACGGCGTACTTGCCGCCAATCTCGGTGTAACGGGGTCGAGAGGCGCGCCTCCCGGGCAGTCAGTAGTCGGCTTTTATACACAATTCGCCGACCCGTCGGAGGTCTCCTATACATGGAACGCTTCACTCCTCGATTCACAGCAGATGTTTCGTAACGGCGACCTCGCGCTGTATCTCGGATACGCATCTGAGGCGCGCTTCATCGCGGCGGCGAATCCGAACCTCAATTTTGACGTCGCGCCTCTACCGCAGCCGGCGACGGCAACGGTAAAAAGCGTCTATGGCCTCACATACGCATTTCTGATTCCGCGCGGAGCGAAAAATGCCACGGGTGCATATCAGACAGCCGCGCTTCTCACCAATCCTTTCGAGCAGGCGATAGCCGCGGTTGCGACCGGTCTCGCGCCCGCGACTCTCACTCAGCTCGCGCAAGTGCCTGCCAATCCGGTCGCCGCAGTCGCATACGCCGAAGCGCTTTACGCCAAGGGCTGGCTATCCCCAGCACCCGCTGACACCGATTTGGTGTTTTCGGGTATGATTGGGAATGTGATAAGCGGCCGTTCCTCGCTCGCTACTGCGCTCGTGTCTGCCGAGCAGTCTTTGAGCGCCCTTCTCCAGCAATGAGTATGCGTACTTTCGTTTTTACTACTTTCTTTCTTCTTATACTCGGGACGTATGTACCGAGCGCGTCTGCATTCGCACTCATTGACCAGGGCGCTGGAGGCACTAATATAGATAATTCGACACAAACACCAGCTCCAACCACCATTGCGCCCCAAACTCAAACGCCACCAGCGAGTACAGGGAACACCGATTCCACCATCACCCTCATCAACCCGCTCAAGGGTGTTGATTGCAGTAACGGGAATGGCAATTGCCTCGTCGCATTTCTTACAAATATCCTAAAGTTTGTCATACAGATCGGCACTATTGTTGTTGTCCTGATGGTGGTCTTCGTTGGCTATAAGTTCGTTGCCGCGCGGGGTAACGATGCGAAACTTATCGAAGCGCGGCAGATGCTCCTCTGGACCGTCGTCGGCGCCCTAATCCTCCTCGGCGCCCAAGCGATAGCTCTCACAATTCAAGCGACAGTACAGGCGATCTCGGTCAGCTGATGATATGACCTTTGCCCAATTCGTTGGTAATAGCACAAATAATACTGGCATAATCGGTGTCTTCAACACAGTAATCGTGCCAGTAATTTTTGCTCTCGCTTTTCTCGCCTTTATCTGGGGCATCATGAGTTACTTCTTTTTTCACGGTGGAGAGGAACAGAAGCGCACAGAGGGGCGGCAGTTTATCCTTTGGGGTATTATCGGAATGGTCGTACTATTCTCGGTGTGGGGATTAGTGAAAATACTGTTATCCACGCTCGGCATTATGCCTACCTAATAATGTGTCATACTTATCGTATATGAAATCCATCATCCGCTTCGCTTCAGCTACAGTCGCTTTTATTTTAATAGCCATTCCGTCGATGACATTTGCGGCAAGTTCTATTTACTCCGATTCTAGTGGTAATTTTCAGTACAGTAGCGACAACTTCCAAATCGGTTGGGGATCCGGGTCAGGGATGAGCGGCTTTGCATGCGGTTCAAATAACATATGCCAAGTCGCATCCACCATCTTGTTCATCATCAATTCGATCTTGGTGCCGCTCCTCTTCGCTATTTCTTTCATCGTTTTCCTTTTCGGAATCGCGAAAGCGTACATCTTCTCCGCCGGCGGCGATCCGGAGATGGTTAAAAAAGGCCATAAGCTCATCCTCTGGGGCCTCATCGGCTTCGCCGTGATGATATCGCTCTGGGGACTCGTGAATGTGGTCGTCAATACATTCATGGTTGGGGGCTATGCCGCGCCGCCGCTCCCGACATCGTACTAAAATAAAATGGTAAAAACCTATCGCCTTATTGTTTTTTTAATTGTCGCTGGGTTTTTTATAGCACCGCATTTTGTTATTGCTGCAGACGCAACGATTTCTGTCACCAAAGGAGACAATCCTTGTGAAGGGAAAAGCGCAGGGGATTCGTGCAATCACCTGCACGGACAAGGTGTCTGCATTGTCAGTAGTGGTACTGACAATGGTCTTGCTTGTTTTTTGCAAACCCAAACAATCCCAGGAACAAGCGGTTCCATCAACACATTCTATTTACAAGGGTACGCCAACAGCATCGTCGGTATTATCAACGGCCTGCTAGTGCCGGTGCTGATGGCGGTCGCGTTTATCGTTTTTCTCTGGGGCGTCTACAATTATTTTATTCTCGGCTCGGACAATGAAGAAAAACGCATAACGGGACGGCAGTTCGTGCTCTGGAGCATTATAGGCTTCGCCATCATATTCTCCGTCTGGGGGCTCGTCGGGATTGTTGGGAGTACGTTCGGTCTCGCTCCGGGCGGTATGGCACCAGGGTACCCAACGCTTTAGGCTATCCACACACACATCTAAAGCATATTGACCCTATTCGTAGAAACGCTATAATAGCTTCGTTATCCATTTATCTACCTTATGAAAAAAGTCCTTGCCACTACTTCAGGAATTCTCGTCGCATTCGCCCTACCGCTTGTTTCTTTCGCCGCGATTAATAACGTGTCGGACGTCGGCTCGTTCATTATCGATACCATTAACAACGTGTTAGTCCCAGTACTTTTTGCCGTAGCGTTTATCGTCTTCCTTTGGGGCGCGTTCGACGCTTTCATCCTCGGTGCCAATTCAGAAGAGGTAAAAATAAAAGGGAAAAATCTCATGCTCTGGGGTCTCATCGGCTTCTTCGTCATGGTCTCTGTTTGGGGCCTCGTCAACATCCTTACGAACACCGCCAATCTCGGCAATAACTCTGGCGTTACGTTACCAGGAGCTGGTGTCCGTGTTGGCGGATAGATAAATGTTTTCAGTTCTAAATACATTTCTCGGGAAGGTCGTTGTACAGGTCATCAATCCGATTATTCTGCTTCTGGCGGGAGTGGCGTTCATCCTATTTCTCTGGGGAACGTTTGAATTCATTGCACATGCGGGAGATGAAGGAAAACGCGCGGAAGGGAAGCAAGCTATCTTTTGGGGCATTGTCGGCCTCGTCATCATATTTGGCGCGTATGGCATCATCAATGTTGTTATAAAAACATTCAATCTGACTCCGAACGACCAGACGACGGCTCAAGGCGTGCTCGCGCCATTGCATCAATAAAAAAGGCCTCATGGTAAACCATGAGGCCTTGCTATTGTTCGTGCGCCTTTCCTAAGGGCGTACGAACTCATATGTGACTAAATTTGCGCGCCCTGTGTTATCGTGTACATAGTAATACACGATCGGTCCGGTGGGTGCACATGGATACTCAAGATCAGTCCCATCGCGATAAACGCAATGTGACATGAATCCATATCCAGTGAAAGCCGGCGAATACCCAGCTGGCGGACTGACATGGGCAGAGTCACCGTTTGCAGGTATCACAAGTGTCATCTTTTCAGTGCGTCCATCACCACCTCTGGCAACCCAGGACCACACCAATGCTCCAACAAGGAGCAAACCAAACGCCGTAAGAATTGTCTTGGATTTTTTCACCAAATCTCCTTTTCCCTTCGGGATGAAGGATAAAAGGACATAGGCGATACATCCGACTAAGAGAAGCCACAACCAGTAGCTCTGCGTGACTTCCACAACCGTCTTGAGAGATGGTGCTTGCGACGGCAACAACCAAACGATTAGAAGCAGTGCGACAGTCGCCCCGAAAACAATAATAGCAATCCTTATAACCTTGTTGTTTCCGTTGCTAGTGCTTGTTGGAATAGCTGTTGACATGCTAGCGAAGGAATTCTTCACTTGCACCCGATACTTTACAAGCAAGAAGATCGCAAGACCAAAGATCGCGATGATGATAGGACCACTCATGATTCCACCCCCTTCTTTGTTTTAGTACCGAGTGCGCTTTGAGCACCTTTGACGAGGCCCATCACGTCTCGCATACCGCTTTCGGCACCTACTATGAGCACATCGGTTTTATCCGATAGCCCGCGGACAGCCTCTGCGGCGAGCACAATGTCCCCTTTTACCTTAAGTGCGTCCATTATCACTTTCCGACCATTGGCTTGGGCAGTGAGCAATGCCAGTTCAGCAGCACCTTTGCCCTCACCTTCTTTTGTGAGTCTGGTCTTCTCTCCCTCAGCTTTGGCCTCAACTTGTGCCGCTTCGGCTCGCGCTTTTGGAATACCTGCAAGTGCCATGCTCACTTCATGGGAGATATCAGGAGAGAGGAGTCGAACTGAAATGATGTTAACACCCGAATTCTCGAATCGCTCCTTGACCTGTTCTGCGAGTTTCAGATTGATTTTTGGCAAATTCTTGATAAAACTCGCCGGAGTGTTTTGTGTGATATCTTCAACAATAGTTACTTCGCCGATATCACGCAACTGTTTCTGAATTTCTTCACTACTCCCAAAGTTAGCGACATAGTCAAATATGTCCGTAATGGCGTACTGAACCACGAAGTTAACACTGAGTGCCATTCGTGTATCAAGTATGTCTTTTTCTATGTTTTCGGGCGCTCGAGTGACAGCTCGAATTGGCCGAACCATTCCCAAAGGAAGTGTTTCTTTGTCATCTCCCTTGAAGATCTTTTCAGGGTCATCAGGACATTGAAACTCTTGCACTGTGCGAGGTGCCTTCAAGACCTGCATTAAGAACAGTGGGATAAAATGCAGTCCTGGGGAGAGACGTACAAGTGCTTTGCCATAACAAAATGCCCCGGCCACCTCATTTGCTCCCACCTCTTTCAGAGAGAGCATAAGGTAGATCATTGCAAGAAGAATGAGTGTCGGTCCGCCACTGAAGGTAATACCGAACTTTTTGAGAAGCAAGATGCTCCATG
>Ga0100398_1002113_pt1 | contig 16827 bp, 10 predicted proteins | sample CryGeymeta201522_FD_81568 | JGI IMG/M metagenome (GOLD analysis project Ga0100398, IMG submission 81568) | Groundwater microbial communities from Crystal Geyser aquifers in Utah, USA - Crystal Geyser metaG 2015-22 | ecosystem: Environmental > Aquatic > Deep subsurface > Groundwater | place: USA... | reverse complement strand
CTTATAGAACAATCCTTCACTCTTCCATTCCAAGTCGCTTCATCTTTTCTATTAGAGTTGTGCGCTTCAAGCCTAATCGCTCCGCCGCTCTGACCTTCACTCCGTTCTCAAGTTCTAATGCATATTGAATCGAATCCTTCTCTATTTCAAAAATATAATCCGAGATGCAAAAGCCTCCCTCCATTATCTTGGCTCTATATCCTCTATTCGAGGTTAACTGAAGATCCAAATATGACTTTTCCAAAATCTCCCCTGTTTCAAGCGCAAGCGCCCTGGAAATTACGTTCTCTAATTCGCGGACATTGCCGGGCCATCTATAAGAAGAATATTCGTCCATAACCTGCGGACTGACACTTCTAACTTTTGCTTTCATCTTAGCCGCATAGATCGAGATAAAGTATTCAACAAGATCAGGAATATCTTCAACCCTATCCCGCAAAGGAGGAACATTAATCGGAACAACATTCAAACGGTAAAATAAATCTTCTCTGAATCTTCCCTCGTTCACTTCCTTCTGCAAATCTTTATTCGTAGCTCCAATAACTCGCACATCAACATCCCGCTCTTCGTTGCTCCCTATTCTTCTGAATTTTCGCTCTTGAAGAAATCTCAAAAGTTTTGTCTGCATCGCATTCGAAAGGTCTCCGACTTCATCTAAAAACAATGTTCCGCCGTCTGCAAGCTCTAAAAGCCCTGTTCTCTCTTTGAGCGCACCCGTGAAGGCGCCCTTTTCATGACCAAAAAGTTCCGCCTCGACCATCGTATCAGGAATAGATGAAATATTGACCGGCACAAATCTATAAACTGCACGATTCGAACGCGCGTGGATTTCCAGAGCAACAAGTTCCTTTCCTACTCCACTCTCGCCAAGAATCAAAACCCCAGCGTCTCCCCTTGCAACTTTATCTATTAGTTCAATAACATTCTTCATGCCCTTATCAGTGCCTACAAGGCGTCGAACGGGAATGTTTCTTTTTAGAGCCTGAATATCTTTTTCAAGTTCTATTCTTTCTTCAGCTTTCTTCAAAATATTTTCAACTATTTCTGCAGTGAAAGGCTTCTGTAGAAAATCAAAAGCTCCAGTCTTCATAGCATCGACAGCAATATCGATTGTGGCAAAAGCGGTCATCATTACGATTCGTGTGCCAGGAGATTTTTCACGCGCAAATTTCAGAACATCCAATCCGCCTGCGCCCGGTAAGCGGACATCGCAAAAAAAGAGATCAAAAGAATCTGATTCCAATTTTTTCATTGCAGAGATTCCGTCTCCAAATGATGCCGCAGTTGCACCATTCGACTTCATCACTTCTTCGAGAAAAGATCTCAAGGTCGGATCATCCTCCGCAATTAATACTTTCATACGTCTTGTCACATCACACCTTTGGCCATGCAATCCTAAAACGCGTAATCGGCTTGCCATTCGATTCGTCACGCATAGGTTTGATTGAGCCTCCAATCTGCTCCACAATTCTTTTCGCAATTGCTAACCCAAGCCCGCTTCCCGTCTCCTTAGTGCTGTAGAAGGGTTCAAACAAAGAATCAGAATTGTAGCCGCTCCAGCCCGGACCGTCATCGTCAATTTCAATCCATACAAATGGGTCTCCATCTCTAGCTCTCATAGCAGTGTGGCCGTTCGCGTCTGCCGCTTCTTTTGCGTTTCTCACTAAATTATCTATAACCTGTCCGAAAAGCAAAGGCTCACCTTTCAGATGCACATCGAGCAATTTAGGTGAAAGAGATTCTACGTTCGAAGGCGGATAAACATTTTCGGAGCTGGATTTTGCGCGTTCAGTCTGTTCTATCGATGACCAAATTTCCGCGAGCAAAAACCGTCCGTGTTCGCGCGGAAGCGGCTTCGCGTAGGTCAATAGATCGCGGACCAGAGCCTCAAGCCGCATCACAGCCTTCTTCGATTGCCTAATGTATCTCAGAATATCGCCGCTTGCTTTGTGCTCGGCAAGTCCCAAAAAGCCTAGTATTCCTCCCAAAGGATTTCTAATTTCGTGAGCTACTTTGGCGGCCATCTCGCCGACAGCGGCAAGAGCCTCGGAGCGCCGCATCATTGCGGAAAGTCTCCGAATCTCCTTCAAATCGTCCATGACCACTATCCAGCCGGATTCCTTTCCATTCTCCTCAGTAGCGCGTATAACTTTCATCTCAACCGGAATCGTTTCGCCTGAAACAGATTTTACTTCCACTTCGCGTGATATTTCTCCGAATGTAGACGGTTCGGGAAAAAGAAATGGTAAGTCTACAGCTCTCTTTCCTATAATCTCATAACTGTCCGCAGAAAGCATATTCATGGCTCGGCGATTCAATGTAGTAAATTCTGCGTCATCAGAAAGAGTCACAACAGCAGTACCAATTGAATCGAGAACTCGCTCCTTTTCCTCACGCACATTATCTATAATCGCTCTGTCTTCAAGATGCTTCCAGATCAAAAACATTTTGTCGATCAGAAGTCGCGCAATGCGTTCCTCATCATTGCTATATTTTTTTCCAAGCCTCTGAAGCACAATTTCATGTGATATGCTTTTCGAATTCTCTGTTCCATAGGTAGAAACATCGAACGGAAATCTAATTTCAGCCGTTGTTTTCGATAACAAGCTTTTGTCACCAACGCTATAAGCTTCTTTACCAGCCTCTATAAATACCGCATATTTTGTGTCGAGAAGCCGTAGAAGCGCGTCAAGTCCAGCTTCGATTACATCCTTTGGCTTAGACATTTCTCTCATAAATTTCGCGACTTCACTTAAAGCAGTAAGCCTCATGTTCTGTAAAGTCTCGCGCCGTTCGACTCTGCGCTTCATCTCGGCAAGAAATCCGACCATAAGAGCAACTATCCATAAAGTAATAATCTTTATGAAGTATCCCGGTAATTCATCAGCAGTCTCAATGAAAGTTGCATAAGCGGCCGCAATCACGAGTGTGACAATGAAAGAGCCGGTTAAGCCGTAAGAAAAAGCGCCCGTAAAAACAACGAATGAATAAACAACAAAGAGCGGGCTCTCTAATCCTCCGCTCGCGATCAGTAACAGTTGCGCAAATAAAAGATAAATTGCAATCAAAACAACATTTGCCGCGAATGTAGGAAGTTTTTCTTTGAGTAGAGGATCTATTATCCAGAATATTGCAGAAAGAAATATAAAGACTCCGGCAAAAGGAAGTATGTCCGCTCCTAATGCCTCAAAAATAGAAACAAGCAGAACGAAGAGTGTAAAAGTTATTGCGAAAAGAACAATGAATAAAGGAAGACCCCAGAACTGCTTGACTGCAAAAGCTCTGCCTATTTCAGAAAGATTATCTCGAAAATCATTAAGATTATATTTTCTTTCAGGAGTATCTCGATTCACTATTCACTGATCACTAATTACAATCCGCTTTCCTTGATGATATCAGGCGGCAATTTCGATGAATACATTCTGACAGTATTGTAATCTGAATCCTTTGCAGAAACATATTTTTCCAAACCGTCTCCTAATTTTGAAATTGCTGCAAGCCCTTCCGGAGTTTCCTTGAGAGAGGTCATTAAACTAATAAACTTATCTGCAAGTTCAGAACGCTCAGTACGAAATTTAGAGCTTATCGCAATCGGTTCATTATAAATTTCTTCTGTTTGACCTATAATTTTTAAAGCAGAAACTTGATCCTTACCAAAAGTAATTTCGGCGCCCTTGTAACATGCTCCAGCATCATAATTGCGGTTCAACACATTTAGAACAACATTGTCATGCCCTTTCAGAAAGTAAGCTTGAATGTCTTTTGAATTAATGCCTATTCCAGCGAGTAGTCCAAGCGGGAAAAGGTAACCTGAAGTAGAACGAGGATCAACGAAGGCAATTCGTTTGCCTTTAAGCTGTTCCAAAGAATTAATGTTCGGCTGAGCAGTAATAATAATTCCAACATAAGTGTCAGCTCCATACCGCACGGGCCTTAGAATCGCGTCGTATCCTGCTTTTTCATGAGCTTGAATATATTGAAAGGGCGCGCAAAAAGCCAAATCATACTCTTGATTCTCCATGTGCTTAGAAAATTCTTTGTAGTCCGCAGCAAATCTAACTTGAACCTCAACATTTAATTTTTTCTGAATAAGCGCAATCAATGGCTCCATGCGTTCGCTTATGTCAAGAACGTTTCCGCTTGGAATTCTACCAATAGTAATTTTTTCACGGGGAACCACAGTTGTTCTGGACTCAGGGTTTATATTTTCGTTGGATTGGCCACAACCTTCGCAACCGAAAAAGACAAAAGGCATCAAACCAAAAATTAAAAGATAAATTAAATTTCTAATGTTATTTTTTTTCATCTATGCACCTCACTGCAACCCCTTTTAGGTTAAAGATATATTATCAAACAAAATAGAAATATAACAGTAAATTTTTTGCCTTTTGCACTTTTCAATTTGCAATTTCAAATATTATAACATACCGGCAATCTGTTAACATTAAGAGATTTCTTCGCACCTTTGGTGCTCGCAATGACAGCAGGAAATTGCATGGAGCGGGGCTCCATTGACGCGTAGCGCATGTGCATCTTGCCTTTTGCTGAACGCTTACTTTATTTTTATTTTATGCCTTTATATGACTTCCAAGGTCGAAAAGCGGCATGAATAGCGCAAGCACAATAAAACCGACAGTGACACCCATGAATACGATAATTGCCGGCTCCATCAGTGAAGTCAAACCTTTCACTGCCTCTTCAACTACCATGTCGTAATTGTCCGCTATTCGCAAAAGCATCTGATCAAGTGCTCCAGTCTCTTCTCCGACTGCAATCATGTTTGTCACCATCGGAGCGAAAACACCGAGTCTATGAAGCGGCGCCGCAATAGGTTCTCCTTCTGTGACAGCGGCTGAGACAGATTCCATTGATTCGCCAACCACAACATTGCCCGTTGTATCTTTGACGATAGACAGCGCCTGCAGAATAGGCACGCCGGATTGAATTAAAGTTCCAAGAGTTCGAGCAAATCTGGCGGTTATCATTTTTCGGGTCAGCTCTCCAAATATCGGAAGTTTCAATATCATTCCATCTTTCCATTTTTCACCGACAGGTGTTTTAACCCATGCGGTAAAACCGTAATATCCTCCGAACATTCCGCCGAATATCAGCCACCAAAATCCTTTAATAATATTTGAAATATTTATGAGAATTCTTGTCGGCAAAGGCAGTTCAGCTCCCATAGACGCAAACAGCTCGGTAAACTGAGGTATTACAAATGCCATCAAGATCGTCACCACGGTCACAGCCACGCAAACCATCAAGATTGGATATATCATGGCGGCCTTGTCCTTTGCCATCAGAGCGGCATCCTTCTCGGCAAATTCGGCAAGTCTGTCGAGCACTACTTCCAGCACACCTCCAACCTCTCCTGCTCTTACCATCGAAACATAAAGTTTATTGAAAGTATCCGGATATTTTGCAATAGCTTCTGAAAATGATGAACCGCTCTGCACTGAGTTTTTAATCTCTTCGATCATTTCTCTCAAAGTCGGATTTTCAGACTGCTCGGTTAATATAGTTAATCCTCTCAATAAAGGCAGACCTGCTTCGAGCAATGTAGAAAGCTGTCGAGTAAAAACCATTTTATCCCGGGCTTTAACCTTTTTCTTTTTGAATTTAGCAAAATAGGATCCGATATCAAATCCGCCGGCGCTTGCCTTTATTTCAAACAGACGCAAACCTCGTTCTCGAAGTTGTTGAGAAGCAATGCGGTCGTTAGCGGCATCAATTGACCCTGAAACTTCTTTATTGGAAGAATCCATTGCTTTATATTTAAAAGCAGGCATCGTTAGTTTCCTGAAACGAGCTTCTCGAACTCGTCCTTCCTAGCGGCTTTCTGCAGACCGGCTTCATAAGTGATCAACCCGCGTTGATAAAGTCCGAACAGCCCCTGCTCCAAAGTCTGCATTCCCAATTTTCCTCCGGTCTGAATTGCCGATACTAAATTCATTATTTTATTATCTTTTATCATCGCACGAACCCCATCAGTCGCAAACATTATTTCGAACGATGCAACTCTTCCTGTGCCCCGGCATTTTGGAAGAAGTGATTGGCACATAATCGCTTGAATAGAAACTGCTAGCTGGGTTCTTACCATCTCCTGCTGATCCGTAGAAAACGCATCGATAATGCGGTTCACTGTCCCCGGAGCAGTATTCGTATGCAATGTAGCAAAAACCAAATGCCCGGTTTCGGCGGCTGTAATGGCGTCGGAAATAGTTTCGAGATCTCTCATTTCTCCGACAAGTATCACATCAGGGTCCTGCCTCAATGCATGCCGAATAGCCATCGAGAAGGAAGGAGTATCAATTCCTAGTTCTCTCTGAGTCACAATACCGGTCTTATGCGTATGATAAAATTCGATAGGATCTTCAATAGTTATGATATGACAATCACGTTCAGTATTAATAAAATTAATCATCGATGCAAGAGTTGTCGATTTGCCCGAGCCGGTAGGACCTGTGACGAGAACTAATCCTCTTGGAGTATACATCAGCTCACGAATTCTGGGATGCGTCAATCCAAGCGTCTCAAACGAAAGCAGTTTAGATGGAATAATTCGCATGCAAAGCTGATACATACCCTTCTGCTTGAATGCTGATATACGGAAGCGGCAGTATTCACCAAAAGGATATGCAAAGTCTGCGGCGCCGACTTCAGCTATTCTCTGCATATACACATCTGCCGTAATTGCTCGAACATAAGCTTCGGTATCTTTCGACTCCAATATAGGCGCATCAACATTCTGAAGATTGCCGTCAATTCGAAACACAGGAGGCCTTCCAACTGAAAGATGAATGTCCGATGCTCCGCGCTCATACGCCATGTACATCAGCTCTTGAATATCGTAACGTCTTGGAGCTTCTGAACTTGTCGCAGTTTCTTCGCCGTAACTCAATTGCTACTCCTTTTTCATCTTCAAAGAAAGTTCGCTTGGCGTCATGCGCATAACTTCTGAAAATGTCGTCATGCCTAATTTAATCTTCTTTAATCCGTATTGTCTCAACACGCTCATTCCTTTTTGTATTGCCAACTTCCTTAACTCGCCGGAAGAAGCATTCATAAGTATAAGTTCTTTGATTTCATCGTCAACCTTCATCAATTCAAAAATAGTAGTGCGGCCTCTGTAGCCTGTCATGTTGCATTCTCTGCATCCTGCGCCCTGATAGAACTTTATGTCTTTTATGTCGTCAGGTTTAAGAGCAAATTCATCTAAGACATATTTTTCCGGAATGATCTCTTCTTTGCACGATTCGCATATTTTTCTTACAAGTCGTTGAGCCATAATTGCGTTTACGGACGACGCAACAAGAAACGGATTTATTCCCATGTCTATAAGACGAGTGACAGCGCTTGGCGCATCGTTAGTGTGCAATGTCGAAAAGACAAGATGCCCTGTCAATGCGGCTCGAATGGCAATCTCTGCAGTTTCAAGATCTCGGATTTCTCCGATAAGAATCACGTCAGGCGACTGCCGTAAGAGCGCACGCAGTCCGCGCGCAAAGTCCAAACCGATGTCCGCTTTAATCTGCATCTGATTTATTCCATCGAGCTGATATTCAACCGGGTCCTCAACGGTAATTAACTTTCGATCAGAAGTATTAAGTTTATTTAATGTCGCATAAAGAGTTGTAGTCTTTCCGCTTCCTGTAGGGCCTGTCACCAAAATAATTCCGTTCGGCCGAGCAATAAGCTTCTCAAATTCTTCGATAGTCTCAGGCAGAAAACCAACCTGCTCTAGTCCTAACGAAACACTGGATTTGTCGAGAATTCTCATCACAATCGATTCGCCAAAAAGTGACGGAAGAGTGCTGAACCTAAGATCGATATTCTTCATCTGACGCCCGGCGCCTGTCGGAACTTTCATCTTGATTCTTCCATCCTGAGGTATTCTATGCTCGGAAATGTCACAGCCGGCCATTAGCTTCAATCTGGAAAGAATAGCGCCCTGCAATCGTTTCGGCGGAAATATTCTATCATGGCATACTCCGTCAATGCGGTATCGAATCACCATCTTCTTCTCGCGGCATTCAACATGAACGTCGGATGCCCGCTCTTGAATCGCAGCAACAATAACCTGATTGACCAATTTTATTATCGGAGCATCTTCAGCTCCGAATTCTTCTCCATCTTCATCTTTAATTTCATCTTGTATGGATGCTAATGTAGAACTTAAACCCTCCATTACATCAATGTCCTCAAGCATACCTGTGCCATAAGCCCTTAAAAGCGCATCGGCTAAATCCGATTGAGCCGCTAGAACAGGTTCCACTTCAAGCCCTGTCACAACCTTTACCTCGTCAAGCACCCGAATATTTAGAGGATCGTCTATCGCAACTTTTAACTGTTTTCCATCGCGCCATACGGGCAGAACTCTCGATTTGCTCGCAAAGTCCGGAGTAAGCAGGTCTATAACTTCTAAAGGAATATCAACGCCCTGAAGTCCGACAGTTTCGAGTCCAAAACAATACGCAACCGCATTCAAAATCTCGTATTCATGACAACCTGCAATTCTTTGAACGATTGCGCCTAAAGGCTCGCCTGTTATCGATGCCTCGCGCCTTATGCGCTCTTCCATAGCGTCATCGATAAGCTGATAATTTTTTAGAGCTTCGATAAATCTGTCCGGAGATTCTACATCAAACATAATTTCAACTCGTCTTCAGAGGCGCCACACGGTGGACCTCTTCCAAAGTAGTAATTCCCTGCATAACTTTATTCCAACCGTCCATCGCCATTGTGACCATTCCAAGCTCTTGCGCTTTTGCATGGAGAACATTCGCGGGCGCTTTCTGCAGAACAAGTTCTTGGATCTCCTCTGACATAATAAACAACTCGAAGATTCCGGTTCTGCCTTTGTATCCGGTGCCGGTGCATTCTTCACAGCCACGGCCGCGGTATAAAGTAATTTTGCTGATATCCGTATTCGGAGGCGCAAGAAGCTTCAATTTTTCTTTGTCGATATCGGCAACCTCTTTGCACATCGGGCAGATCATTCTCACGAGCCGTTGACCGCAAACTGCCAGAATTGTGGAAGTCAAAAGAAATGGTTCTATTCCCATATCAATTAGACGCGTAATTGAACCTGCGGCTTCGTTCGTGTGAAGAGTCGTCAAAACAAGATGCCCTGTAAGAGAAGCTTGAATCGAAATCTCCGCCGTCTCAACATCGCGAATTTCTCCGACAAGAATAATGTCCGGGTCCTGCCGCAAAATTGACCGCAATGTTGCTCCAAAAGTTAATCCCACTTTTTCGTGCACCTGCACCTGAGTCAAAGTGTCTATTTCGTATTCAACAGGATCCTCAACAGTGATAAACTTATCTTCAGGATTATGTAATTTAACCACGCAAGCATAAAGAGAAGAAGTTTTTCCACAACCGGTAGGACCTGTCACAACCACAATTCCATTCGGATTTTCAATTATCTTCTCCATCTTTATTCGCGTCTCGTCCGACATTCCAAGCTGTTCAAGAGTCAATATCTGAGCAGTTCGATCAAGAAGGCGAAGGACTACTGATTCTCCAAAAACAGTCGGCAAAGATGAAACGCGAAGGTCGATCTCTTTCCCGGCCAGACGCAATTTAATACGGCCGTCTTGCGGCAAACGCGATTCGGCAATATTTAGATCTGCCATGACCTTGATGCGCGAAATGACCGCGTTCTGAACCTGCTTCGGAGGCGCAGGCATCTTGTGAAGTACTCCATCAATTCGTTGGCGAATTACAAATTCGTTTTCAAATGGTTCGAGGTGAACGTCCGATGCGTGATTCTTGATTGCTTCCAGAATAATAAGGTTTACATACTTAACGATTCGATTGTCCTCGATATCGGCTGCGCCATTACCCGTAAGGTCAGCTTCATCTTTGACTAACTCGATATCATCCTCTGTTATGCCTTCCAATAGCTCCTGAACAGATTCTACTCCACCATAATAATCGTCAATATTTCTCAGTAAATCTGCCTTGCGGCATAATACAAGTTCAACATCTTTATTCAGCATCATCTTCGCATCATCGATGCCTTGAATGTTTGTCGGATCAGCAACTGCAATCACAATTTTGTTCTCGGTTTCTTCTATTGGAAGCATTGAATAACGCTGAGCAATTTTCGACGGTAGTAAAAGCGGGACCTTAGGATCAATTATTGCTTCTTCGAGATTTACTACTGGAATGTTTAGTTGAGATGAAAGAATATTGAGAAGATCATCCTCGGTAATCATCTCCTCTGCAATTGCGAGCTCTCCGAACTTTCCACCTTTTTCTTTTTGAACTTCAAGCAGATGGTCGCGTTGCTCTGGAGTGATTAAACCTGAGCTTACCAGCAACTCCCCTATTTTAGGTTGTGATGTTCCGTACATCTATTGCCGTAGCTCCTATTCTATAAATCAGTCTCCCCCAAATCAATTTTCGGAAATAATTTCGTGTTGCATGACCGAAAAACATTACGTTATCAAAAATAAGTTTATATGGCATTTGATAATTCTGCATTTTTTCGTTTACTATTTAATATTCGAAAAATGTTTTATAACTATTTGAACAATATAAGTTGCATCTTCTATAGCTCGTTTCGCATCTTCTTCTCTATAAATCTCAGTCGGAACGTAATCAATATCACCGTAAAAAGATAGTTCTCTTTCTTTTCTCAACCATCTTGAAATTTCTATTATACGACTTGCTTCTTTAGAAATTTCATCAGGAAAACGATTCGAATATTCTTTGATTATTTCTCCAACATCATGCCACTTAGGAGGATCAATGCCGGTAAACCGTAATAATCCTTTTAGTGTTAGTTCAACTATTTCTTGAGCTTTCCTTATTACAACAGCATACGCCTTATTCTGATAAAATAATGGTAACGCTTTCATACGTTCGTTGGACATTTTTAAATAGCTTTGAGCAAGTTGATCATTTGTCATAATTCAATTCTATCACCAAAAACATAATTATCTTTTAAAACCCAAAAATATCCTCCACAACGATATATCCTCTTTGCACCCATCTCTTTCATTCTGTCCTGCAACTTCTTTAAATACTTCTGAAAAAAATTATCTCTGTCGAAAAGTATCGTTGCTCGATCAGTCATGTCAAAAAATAATGGACTGCCAAATTCGACTTCACGTCGAGTTTTAAAGATAGGAGAAAGATAAACTGCCCAACCCTGTCGGCTCATTTCTTCTAATTTTTCCTTCATAGGTTTTTCAACCAAATGAACAAACTCGTCTACACGAGGTATTCTTCCCGAAGGTAATGGCTCTGCAATAATCAAAATGTCAATGTCTGATTCAGTAGTAGAAGTTTCAGAAGCAATTGAACCAAAAATTGCTAAAGTGATCAATCTATCTCCATAACTTAACTGAATTTTTTGGCTCAATTCTTTAAGCATTGTTTCGACTAAATGTTTCATAATAGAATTTTAGTCTTTGAATAAAAGATGTGCAAGCCCCATCAGAGCGAAGACGTAGGTTCGCCCCTACCTTGGAATCTTCACCATTATTGCGTCGGCTATTCTACCGCCAAGCGACCGGATGTTTCTTCTCGAACCGTATATCTCGATCGTGCCAATCGGTATCCCTGTTGCTCGATCGATCACTCTTCCGTAAACTACTAGTGTGCCATCTGAAAGTTCGGAATAAGTAGACTCGAACCTGAATGCGGCGCTCCGTTCATCATTGAGAATTCCCGCTCCATCAAGCGCTCTCTTCAAACTTTCCAAAATGCTTCTTGATAATTCATTCGAGACTGTTGATCCGTATTCAAGTATTCTCGAAACAGTCACACCTTTAGGTTCAGGTTTCTCTTCAACGATACGAGTCGGTTCTTGAACCGGTGGCGGCGGCGGTAATGGCGCTTCTTGAGGTTGAACCGTAGTTGGCAATGGCGCATTCTCTACGGGCATTTCCATTGTAGCCCTCGGGCGCGGCGGAGCAGGAGGCCTGACATTCATTCCTTGAAGCGCAAGATATGTGCTCAACTTCTGCTCGAGGTCTCTCCACACCTCAAACGGATTTTCAACGTCGCCTGCTGAATTGAATATAGTGGCGGAACCAGAAATGAGATCACGAGCTATAGCAGAAATAGTAAATGTTCCATTCGAAGCCCAGCACATTCCCTCAACCTTGAATCTCGCGGATTCTAGCGAATTTGCCAGAGCATTTTGCGACTTCCAATCTGACGAAATAACCTCCGCAGTTGCAAAAGCCAGCCATTCGTAATCTGCCGGCCCGGCTTCATATCTCAAAGGAAGTATCCATGCTCCGTATAAAACGCGTTGAGTCGAAACCGGTTGCTGTATCACTGTGGCAGTGGGCTTTGAAGTTTCTGCTTGTCTTCGTTCCGTGCGCCTGTACACGCGCTCTCTTGGAGCTCCGAACTGATACGCGAGCGAAATGAGATTCTGGTCGCCAATATCTCCAAACGGAATGAACGCATAATCAAATGTCAAGTCCGACCACTTGAAGCCCGCTCCAATTGTAAAACCGTTCGCAATATCAGCAGTCGAATTCGCTCCTGCGCGAAATGCTAGATGCTCAGGCCACACCCAAACCTCGCCGCCAATCGCTCCGTCTAAATCCTGGTTCTTCGTGTAAATTAAATCTCCGGCAACGCCCCAGCGGCCGCCAGGAGAACGATAGCCAAGTCCGGTTCGCAATGTGATCGGAAGCTCTTCACGTTCCGAGACAAATTTCAAACGCGTTCCAATATTTGAAAGCGAAACTCCGACGGTAAATCCAGGAACAGGCGGACGCCATTTCGCACCGAGATCAACCGCAACTGCGCTTGCGCTGTAATCGTCAAGAGACTCGTTGATGAATTTTAAAGTCATTCCAAGATCTAAAAATTCGGTCACTGTGCGGGCATAAGTTCCGGACAATGCAAAGTCCCAGCCGTTTGCATTTCCGAGTATTCCGGTCGGGCCGCCGCCAGCCGCAATCTCTCTGCGCTCGACCGACCCTAAATCCACATACAATGCATTCAGAGCAATCGCGCCTTGATCCTCGAATGGATAAACAAAACCTAAAGTATTGTAATCGAGATCGAGGAACATCGTGTTGTGAGTGAACCCGAGTTCCTGCCTCTTTAGCGTCGCAATGCCTGCAGGATTGAAATAGACTCCATAAACATCGTCCGCCCATGCGCAATCGGCAAACCCGCGTCCTGCGGCTCGAGCGCCAATACCGAGTTCAAGAAATGCGGCGCCTGTGGATCCGGCTGAACCGGCATAAGTAACAGTAGAGTTGAATAGTAGAAGGAAACTTAGAAAACTTGCAAAGAACAGAAGATCATAAAAAGATTTTTTTAGTCTAGTCAGCATCAAGTTCCAATCTCGATATAAATCTCCCCTACAAAACATAACACAACTTTACAAAAAAAAAAGGTAAAAATTAATAAGTTTCTTAAAAAGTCCGACAAAAGGTGATCGCACTAATCACCTCGGCAGTTACAGGGCTGCCATTTGAATTAATTTTCAGCACGCATCACGCATTATTGTTCTGAATCCCAACGTGATTTCGGATATCTCCGAGTTCCAATCGGAGTCGTAAATATCATCTCGCTTGTATCAGATACCTCGAATACTTCTCTCCAATAAAGGAACTTAGCTTTGTCCGCATCAGAACTTCGATGAGCTACTGCGGCAATTCTGTAAGTAGATATAGGAGTATCTGTAAGCACATCTTTGCCTTGCTTGTAAACAAAACCCATAGCCCAAAGAGTAAAATAATTCGTAGAGTTAACATTTATGTAATTTGAAAACTTTGCGAGGCCTGCGCTTGACAATGCATTTGTGTCGTTGATGTCTGTCATCAAACCGAGTGTTTTGTTGTAAGCTTCTGTCACAGAATAAAAGCCCGTGTCATCGCTAAGTCCAACATCTGCCCCGCCATCACGGTTCGTTAAATAATCATAAACTTTGTTCGCAATTCCGGCCGCTTGTATTCGAGCATTAGTGAGAGACAAAGTTGGATATTTGCTATCAGTAGAGCTCGCCGCGAGCATCTGCTGAAATACAGCAGTCAAGACCGGAGTCTCAGCCATATTTATGTTGAGAGGAAAAACCCCTGGCTCGTTGTATCCGTAAATAGTTAGCCACGGGAAGAATCTGGGATAAGGATGATTTAAATTTGTATAGAGAAGATAAAGTGATACCGGAGTGACAAGAATAGAATCTGCCCACGTACTTCTCAAATCCTCCAGAAGTAAATCGGCTTTAGTTGCTGTTAACCCACCGCCTCCTTTGAACGGAGGATCAGGAGCCACTTGGAAGAGTATTGACACAATATTGTAAAGTGAAACATCGCTTGCTCTTGCGCACCAGTTTGCATTAATCTTTGCGCCTTCATCCATAATCCTCAATCGATAATAAACATCGAGCCCGGAATTTGTGTAGAGCTTTACAAAAGTATCGTAGTTATACTTATACCATGTATCTCCGTACCCGTCGTATCCAAACCTTCCCGCAGAGCTTAATCCAATACCTGGATTTGGATCATTTTGTGCCCAATTTGAAGAAGTGAATGTTGAAAACGGCGAAGTCGTATCGTCATAAACTGAAACTAAAGCTTTCTGCCAGCTTGTATCGGTTCCGATCGAGCCAGAGTCCATATCAGGAAACGCAATTCCGTACCAAAACGGCTTAGTGGCCGGAGCAGGTCCTCCTCCAAATCCAAGAACAATATTGAATGCTGTGTCAGTTATAGTCTTAAGTCCATTGGCTCCGATCATTGTATCTGTCGGAGTGCCGCTCGCGGCTCCAAGTCCAAACCATTGTATTGCCGCAGGATTCAAGCCGCTCAGATTAGCTATGAAAGATGTATCAGCGTCTATTGCGGCGATTACACCAACTGCACCGTCAGTTAAAGTTGCGCTTCCACTATTCAAAGCAGAAATTCGTCTCGGGTTTGCTCCAGTGGCGGATCCTATCGAGATCCACCAATCATCTGCTTCCAGATCGATATTCGCTCCTGACATATTTTGTATCTCAATGAATTCGTATCTGCGATCGCCATCATTTGAAGAAGAAGCTGATGCCGGAGCAGGTCCCAAAGAAATCTCGACGAATTCATTTCCATCGTATGGTTGAGCGGGCGGAGGTTCCGGAGCCGAAGAACTATTCTTCCACTGAACAACTGAACTTAAAGTTGAAGCGTGCTCAACAAAATCGGCAGTAGTACCATTCACATCATACGAATTTCCGTTATCCACATCCGCTCCACCAACTTGCATAGTGGCGTTCGTAGAGGCAGCAAAAGCTTTTCGTTCGCGTGTTTTTAAATTGCCTGAAGATGCAAAACCAGTATCGTATAAAGTTCCTGAAGCATTATCGTACAATCCCAATGCGTTGTTAGTATTAATTTTATATGTCCCCAGTGCCCCTGTCACAAAATCTGCTGTAACCCCAACTGTATTGATGACATATTTCGAGTCAGTCCACAAATAAAAGCCATAAGCCGGTATAGAACCGGTATTAAGGATGAGGCTATTTGAAGAGGCAGTAAAATATATTCTTAGAGGATTAGCTACCAAATTCCTTGCAGAACCGGTCGGATTATAAATTTCCACTGCTTCACGACTATAAGTGGTGCCTCCGTAATATAATCCGGCAGTTGCCTTTGAAATAACCTGATAATTAGTTCCACCCGCAGACGATGGATCGTATACCTCCGAAATAAATGGATTCGATTGAATTGTGTATGAAGCATCAGGTGTACCTGCAGTTGCGGCTCCACCTAAAGCAAGCGACGCCATCGGATCAGTTGTCGAAGTTCTTCTCCAATGTTGCCCTGCCACAGAATCATTCATACTTCCAGTCTGCGAAATATTGCCGCTCGGTCCCTTCAAAATAAATGCAATCGAATCTGAATTTGCTGCAGTGTGATCAAGCCACGGTATCCCGCTTGCTAGCGGCAAAGCAATTTGAGTATCACCATCTGTTCCTAATGTCCAAACCAAACCTGTCGTATCGTTTTTTATTACTAAGCTCTTTCCATATCTAAGAAAAACTTTTGCTTGCGGAAAAGAATAAGTCGCAGAAACACTCGATCCAATGTGCTTCTCCAGTGTGTAAGAGTCCATCCACATGCCTAATCCATTCGTATCAGTTGCGCCAGGCGCGCCACCTGGAACAAACTCAAACGGAGCCTTAATCCAGCGATACACGAGTCCATTATTAGGATTCAAAGCAACTTGATTTACATATTGCCCTGAATTCGAGGCTCCAGAATTTGCTCCGTCAGGCAGACAAACCCATTTTTCGCCACTAGCTCCAGTAGCAATAGTAGAAGAATCCGCTGTAGTTCCTGACGAATTATACAGATAAACTGTAGAGTTGCCCGAATTCGTAACAAAATCTCCTGTCAACCAAATTGCTCTTCCAGGATTCAAAGTAGTCCCGCCTCCGAAAGCAACAGCCAGTCCGTTCCACGAGCTTGTGCCGTTGTTATATCCTCGAATAGTCCATGTGCTTATATCAAGAGGCTTAGGTCCCCAGTTGTAAACAGAAACCTGGTCTGAACTTCCATTAACGTAACAGCCATTTATACTTACAGTATTCCCAAGGTACGGATTGTTCATGACCTCGGTAATTATTAATCCAGGCGTATCTGTTGAACCGGCAGGTCTGTCCTCAATAAGATCGGCAAGCGCTTTCATCACAGCAGAAGTTGCCGACATTCTAGCTCTTACATTCGCTCCTTCATTAGAAGACATCATCAAAGCGCCTTGAAGAATTGAAGCCATCGTAGTGACGAGCATTACTCCAACGAGCATGAGCCAAAACGCAGTTATCATTGCAAACCCACGGCGTCTGTTATTTTTTGGGTTTAAAAT
>Ga0100398_1002112_pt1 | contig 16830 bp, 15 predicted proteins | sample CryGeymeta201522_FD_81568 | JGI IMG/M metagenome (GOLD analysis project Ga0100398, IMG submission 81568) | Groundwater microbial communities from Crystal Geyser aquifers in Utah, USA - Crystal Geyser metaG 2015-22 | ecosystem: Environmental > Aquatic > Deep subsurface > Groundwater | place: USA... | reverse complement strand
GGTATGTCGTGCCGCAGGTGCGCGGCTGGTGGTCGTGCCGTGCTCAGACGGACTTGCCGTAGGCGGCTTCGATGGCTATGGAGCGGACCATCGAGGGGTTGATCCCAAGATCCGCCATTTCGCGTGCCGAAAGCTCGTTCAACTCGTTCAGCGTGCGGCGATAGACGCGCCAGTTGCCATAGGCAAGCGTTGCGGCGGCGCGGATTTCTGCCAGACGCTCACTCAACGAAAGGGTTTCGGCGCGGTTGCCTGAAAAATAGGCCATGTTCGTCCTCATTTCGGTTTCTCAGGATGGGGCGGCTCTTGTTTCCGGCCCATCGAGGTGGTTGGCTTTACTGCCTTCGAGACTGAAGATAGGTGAATGCTGCAGATGCACAATGACCGAAACCGAAATGCTGCTATGCAGCAATCGCATAACACATTTCTGTTACATTCCGTAAGGTTAACAAGGTGTTGATCGCGGGCGGAGCCTTCCGAGACCTGCAGTTTCGGCTGTTCTTCGGGGGCGTTTTCTTTGCCGTGCAGGCGATCTGGATCCAGCGGGTGACGCTGGGTTGGCTGGCGTGGGAGCGGACGGGATCGGCGTCGGTGGTGGGGGTCGTGGCGGGCCTGAGCCTTGCGCCCACGATCGTCGCGGGGCCGCTCTTCGGGGTGCTGGCGGACCGGGTGAACATCAAGCGGGCGGCGATGGTGACCAACGGGCTGATGGCGGCGCTGCTGGCGATCCTGGCGCTGGGGGCGGCGGAGGTGGGCGCGGCCGGCCTTGCGCTGGCGGCGCTGGGGATCGGGGCGATCTCGGCGGCGCATCACCCGATCCGCATGTCGCTGGGGCCGCGGCTGGTGGCGGCCGATCTGGTGCAGCATGTGGTGGCTGTCACCGCGCTCAACTTCAACCTCGCGCGGCTGACGGCGCCGGTCTTCGCGGGCTGGATCATCGCGACGCTGGGCGGCGGCGTGGCGCTGTGGATCGCGGCGGCGTGCTATGTGCCGATGCTGGTGGTGCTGCCGATCCTGCACCCGCGCGACCTGCCGGTGCGTGCGCAGGCCTCGTTCCTGGCGGACCTAGCGGAGGGGGTGCGCTTTGCCCTGTCGCAACCGCTGATCCGGCGTGCGCTGCTGATCACGCTGGTTTTCGCCACGGTCGCGCGGGGCGCGCTGGAGGTCTTGCCGGTGCTGGCCGATGGCGGCTTCGCGCGCGGCGCGGCGGGCCTTGGCTTCCTGACGGCGGCGGCAGGCGGCGGGGCGCTGATCGCGGCGCTGTTCAAGGCGGTGGGCTTCGGGGCGGCGGGGGCGCGCATCCCCGTTCTGGTCTGGATCTCGGCCTTTGCGGGGCAGGGGGCGGTGATGGCGATGGGCCTTGCGCCAAGCTGGCCCTTGGCGCTGGCGGCGACGGCGCTGACCGGCATGGCCTCTACCTGGTGCGGGGTCAGCTTGCAGGCCGCGATCCAGTCGGACCTGCCGGACGCCTATCGGGGCCGGGTCATGAGCCTGTGGATCGTGGTGGGTATCGGCACCGTCGCGCTGGGCGCGCTGGCGATCGGGACGCTGGCCGACCTGCTGGGCATCGCCCCGGCGCTGACCTGGATGGGGTTGGGCGGCACGGTGGCGATGAGCCTGGTCGCCCTGGGGGTGCGCCGCCGCGAAAAGCGTCCTATGTCAGGAGGGAAGATCTCCGGAGGTGAAACCCGATGACCCAGACCCGCGACACGATCCTTGAGGCGCTGCGCACGCTGGCCCTGCCCGATGGCGGCGACCTTGTCAGCCGCGACATGGTGCGCGCCGTGCAGGTGCAGGGTGAGCGCGTGTCGTTCATCCTGGAAGCGCCCACGCCCGAGATGGCGCGCGCCATGGGGCCGCTGCGCGATGCGGCGCAGGCGCTGGTGGCGCGCATGGAGGGGGTGGAGAATGTCAGTGTGGCCCTGACCGCCCATGGCCCGGCGACGGCGCCCGCGACGGCGCCAAGCCCGGCGCCGAACCTCCGGCTGGGGGGACACATGAAGCCGCAGGACGGCCCGATGCGGCCCAAGGGCGTGGCGCGGATCATCGGCATCGGGTCGGGCAAGGGGGGGGTGGGGAAATCCACCGTCGCCTCCAACCTCGCGGTGGCGCTGGCGCGGCAGGGGCGGCGCGTGGGCCTGCTGGACGCGGATATCTACGGCCCCAGCGTCCCGCGCATGATGGGCGTGAACAAGCGCCCCGCCTCGCCCGATGGCAAGACGATCATCCCGTTGCACGGCCATGGCGTCACGCTGATGTCGATCGGCTTCATGCTGCCCGAGGAAAAGGCCGTCGTGTGGCGCGGCCCGATGCTGATGGGGGCGCTGCAACAGATGTTGACGCAGGTGGCGTGGGGCGAGCTGGATATCCTGCTGGTCGACCTGCCGCCGGGCACCGGCGACGTGGCGATGACGCTGTGCCAGAAATCCGAGGTGACCGGCGCGATCGTGGTTTCCACACCGCAGGACGTGGCGCTGCTGGATGCGCGCAAGGCGCTCAACATGTTCGAGGTGTTGAAGACGCCGGTTCTGGGCCTGATCGAGAACATGGCGGTCTATCATTGCCCGAATTGCGGCCACGAGGCGCATATCTTCGGCGAGGGCGGCGTGCGAGCCGAGGCCGCGAGGCTGGGCCTGCCATTCCTGGGCGCGCTTCCCATCGACCTGGAGACGCGGATCGCCGGCGATGCGGGCACACCCATCGCGGCGGGGGGCAGCCCCATGGCGGAGGCCTATGCCAGCCTTGCGCGGCGTCTGATCGAGGGCGGCATGGCCTGATCTGGTCCGGTCCGGGCGCCGTGGTGCGCCCGCAATCCCCTGATTCGGATCGGCAAGACCGGAACAAAACGGGATCACGGCCCCGTGACCGCGCCCTGACTGGGTGGATCTGGAAAAAATCTTCCACCGTCCCCCATTTTCCTCCCCCAGCGCCATTCGACCCCAGATCGTGGGATTTCCCGTGATCCGGGCACAATATCGCGTGTCGCTTGGGGCTGCTCTGCCCCCAAATGTGGTGCGAGGCTGGACCGAAAATCAACAAATTGGGGTGTCGTGGGATAAAAAGGAGTTGAATGGAAGTTCATCCCATGGGACAACAGGTCATCGGCAGACGAGACAAGATGATGGGTCACAAAGACCTGAACCAAAACCAAAAAACGGCAGTTTCATACAGGCATCTCAAAATAGCCGAACAAAGAGATCCGGCGCGCGAACGAGCAGACATCCCCCCAGGTAGTTTGTGTAGTCGGACACCCCAGAAATGGGACGAGGGCGGCGGTTGAGGAGTGGCAGCTTCCTCAGCCGCCGTTTCCGTTTCGGGAACAATAATGACGGCCGGATAACGGCAAAAAGAAGGCGAAAGGGCACGTGGACACGCGGTTTCAGGGCACCAACCTGTGCAAGGTTGACGGAAAGGGCCGGATGTCGCTTCCGGCCAAGTTCCGTCGCGCCTTGATCGCCGGCGACGCCATGTGCCGCCCGGGTGAAAACCCCCGCCTCTTCATTGCCTATGGCGACCCCCGACAGGACCACGTGATCTGCCTGTCCGGCGATGCGTTCGACGCGCTCGACGCCCGGATCCAGGCGATGCCGGATGGCGAGGAGGAACGCGAACTTCTCGAACTGCTCTATTATTCCATGTGCGACGACGTGCAGGTCGACGAGGCCGGGCGCTTCGTTCTGCCCGGACCTGCACGGGACAAGCTGAACCTCGACGGCGAGGCGGTCTTTCAGGGCAAGGGCAAGATCTTCCACATCCTGCGGCCCGAGGACAGTGACGCCGCGAAGGACCGGGTGGCCGGGATGCTGGCAAAATTCGGCGAGGGCAAGCCGTTCTTCAACCCGATTTCCCTGGCCAACAAGATATCCGATCCGGTGAACGAAGATGCGGAATGACACAAGACAGACCCCATATCCCCGTCCTGCTTGCAGCGATACTCGATACGGTGGGGCCGGTTACTGGCGTGTGGTTGGACGGGACTTTCGGCGCTGGTGGCTACGCCCGTGGGTTGCTTGAGGCGGGAGCGGATCTGGTGATCGGCGTGGACCGCGATCCCCTGGCCTTCGAGATGGCAGGTGTTTGGGCCGGGACCTATGGGGACCGGCTTCGCCTTGTGGAGGGCACGTTTTCCGACCTGGACACGTTGGCGGGCATGCCGCTGGACGGCGTGACGCTGGACCTTGGCGTGTCGTCGATGCAGCTCGACATCGCGGAGCGGGGCTTTTCCTTCATGCGCGACGGACCGCTGGACATGCGGATGGGGCAGACCGGGCTGTCGGCGGAGGACATCGTGAACGACGCGTCCGAGGCGCTGCTGGCCGATATCCTGTTCCATTACGGGGAAGAGCGTGCGGCGCGCCGGATCGCCCGCGCGATCCTGGCCGAGCGGGCGAAGGCGCGCATCACGTCCACCCTGCGCCTGTCGCGGATCGTCGAGAAATGCCTGCCGCGCAAGAAGCCCGGCCAGAGCCATCCCGCGACCCGCAGTTTCCAGGCGATCCGCATTGCGGTGAATGACGAATTCGGCCAGTTGGCCAAGGGATTGATGGCCGCGGAGCGCGCGTTGAAGCCCGGCGGCAAGCTGGCGGTGGTGACGTTCCATTCCTCGGAGGACCGGATCGCCAAGAAGTTCATGGCCGAGCGGTCGAGCACCGGCGGCGGCGGGTCGCGCCATGCGCCCGAGGCGGCCGGGAAGGTGCCGGCTTTCACGCTGACCCCGCGCAAGGCCATCGCGCCCGATGCCGACGAGGTCGCCCGCAACCCGCGTGCCCGGTCGGCCCGGTTGCGCATCGCCACCCGCACCGAGGCCCCGGCGGAACCGATGGACCCGGCCGCCCTTGGCCTGCCCGACCTGGAGGGACTCTGACCATGCGTTTTGCCACGACGATCACGGCGATCCTGGTCATCGCCCTTGGCTATTGGGCCTATCACCAGTCGATCCAGACCCAGATGGCGGATCGCGATGTGGAGCGTTTGCAGCGCGCCATCGGCGTTCAGAGCGAGCGGCTGTCGGTATTGAACGCGGAATGGGCCTATCTCAACCGGCCTGACCGCCTGCGGGAACTGGCGGCGATCAACTTCGAACGTCTCGAACTGATGCCGCTGATGCCCGAGCAATTCGGGGATGCGGCCCAGATCCCGTTCCCGCCGCCGGTCGCGGATGTCGAGCAATGGCTGGTCCGGAACGAGTCCGGCGAGCTTGTGGAAGAGCCGCTATGAGCCAGATCTCTTCGCTGCGTGTTCCGCTGCGCCCGCTGACGCGCATCCTCGATGCCCGCGCGCGGGGCGAGAATCCCGACAATGTGGAGCGGGAAAACAAGCGCCTGCGCCACGAGGTGTTGCGTGACAGGATGCGGGTGCGCGCGGAGTCGCGCCTGTTGCTGGTGGCGTTTTGCTTCATCGTGGCCTTCGGCGCGGTCGGCGCGCGGATGGCCGCGATGGCGACCTCCGAACCGACGGAGCCGCGCATCGCCTCGACCGGGCCGGTGATCCTGAACACGCGTGCCGATATCACCGACCGCCATGGCCGCCTGCTGGCGACGAATTTCGCCACCAACGCGCTTTACGCCCATCCCCACGACATCCTTTATCCGCGCCGGGTGGCCGATGGCCTTGCCGCGATCTTCCCCGAGATGAATGCCGACGACATGTATCGTCGTTTCACCAGCGGTGCGCGGTTCATCTGGTTGCGCCGCTACATCTCGCCCGAGCAGGAGCAATTGGTGCATGACATCGGCAGCCCCGGACTGCTGTTCGGGCCGCGCGAGATGCGGCTTTATCCCAACGGGTCCATCGCGGCGCATGTCCTTGGCGGCGCCAGCTTCGGCGAAGAGGCAGTGAATGCCGCCGAGGTGATCGGGGTTGCGGGCGTCGAGGCGCAGTTCGACGCGGAATTGCGCGACCCCGCCCGGGTCGAGCCCTTGATGCTGTCGCTGGACCTGACGGTGCAGGCGGCGGTGGAGGAGGTGCTGGCCGGTGGCATGGTGCTGATGGGTGCGCGCAGCGCCTCGGCGGTGCTGATGGACGTGCAGACCGGCGAGGTCATCTCGATGGCGAGCCTGCCGGATTTCGACCCCAATGCGCGGCCCCGTCCGCTGCTGGAGGGCGACCAGGGCGACAGCCCGCTGTTCAACCGCGCGGTGCAGGGGGTTTATGAACTGGGCAGCGTTTTCAAGACCTTCACCATCGCGCAGGCGCTGGAACTGGACCTGTTCAACATCCACGACATGATCGATACCACCGGGCCGCTGCGCATGGCGGGTTTCGCGATCCGCGACTATTCCTACCATGGAGCGTCGCAATCCCTGTCCGATGTGCTGGTGCATTCGTCCAATGTCGGGACGGCGCGCATCGCACGGGTGATCGGCGGAGAGCGGCAGCGCGACTTTCTGGGCGAGCTTGGGCTGCTGGTGCCGACATCGGTGGAACTGGTCGAGGCCGCTTCGGGCCGGCCCCTGGTTCCGGCGCGCTGGGGCGAGCTGGCGACGATGACGGTCAGCTACGGCCATGGCCTGTCGACCTCGCCGCTGCACCTGGCCAGCGCCTATTCCACCATCGTGAACGGTGGCACTCTGATCGAGCCGACGCTGCTGCGCCGGGATGTGCCGCAGGCGGGCCCCCGGGTGATCTCGGAGGCCACCAGCGCCACGATGCGCGCGCTGCTGCGGCAGGTCGTGACCGAGGGCACCGCCAGTTTCGGCGAGGTCGAGGGGTATTTCGTCGGCGGCAAGACCGGCACCGCCGACCTGCCCCGACCGACGGGCGGCTATTATGACGATCGCAACCTCAACACCTTCGCAAGCGCCTTCCCGATGACCGATCCCCAATACGTGCTGATCGTGACCTTGCAGGAGGCGGCCGAGACCAGCGGGCCGGAGCCGCGCCGCACTGCCGGCTGGACCGCCGTGCCCGTGGCCGCCGAGATCATCCGCCGCACCGCGCCGTTGCTGGGATTGCGGCCAGAGATTGAACCCCCCCTCGGTTTGCAGCTATCCAGTTCCTCGAACTGAGGAGGGTGGGCATATGGCCGGGAAGCGATTGTCTGATCTGGGCCTGACGCCGCGAACGGGCGGGGACGTCGTGGTCCTTGCCATGGCGCTGGACAGCCGCAAGGTCATGCGCGGCACCCTGTTCGCGGCCCTGCCTGGAACCCGCGTCCATGGCGGTGAATTCATCCAATACGCCCTGCGGATGGGGGCCGCGGCGGTTCTGACCGACCGCGCGGGCGCCGAGATCGCGAAGGCGGAGCTTGCGGCGTCGGCCGCCGCCCTGGTGGTGGTGGAAGACCCGGCGGCGGCCCTGGCGCAGGCGGCGGCGCTGTTCTTCGGCGCGCAGCCCGAAACCATGGTCGCGGTGACGGGGACCAACGGCAAGACCTCGGTCGCCAGTTTCACCCGGCAGATCTGGGAGGGATTGGGTCGTCCCGCCGTCAATATCGGCACCACGGGCGTCGAAGGGGCCTTCGCCGCGCCCGGTCTTCACACCACGCCCGAACCGATCACGCTGCATGGGCTGCTGGCCGAGATGGCGGCCTTCGGCGTGACCCATGCGGCGATGGAGGCGTCGTCCCACGGGCTGGATCAGAAGCGGATGGACGGGGTGACGCTGGCGGCGGCGGCCTTCACCAACCTGACGCAGGATCATCTCGACTATCACGGCGACATGGAGACCTATTTCCAGGCCAAGCTGCGGCTGTTCACCGGGCTGTTGCCCGAGGATGGCGTGGCGGTGGTGAACCTGGATGACACGCACGGCCCGCGCGTGGCCGAGGCCTGCGCGGCGCGCGGGATCGAGGTTCTGGGGGTGGGGCATTACCACGAGGCCAGTCTGAAGATCACCGGCCGCCGGATCGACGAGACCGGGCAGGACGTGCTGTTCCGCTGGCAGGGCGGCGCGCGCCAGGTGCGGCTGGAGTTGATCGGGGCCTTTCAGGCGATGAACGTGCTGACGGCGGCGGGATTGGCCATTGCGGCGGGCGAGGATCCGGCGGCGGTGTTCGATGTCCTGCCGAAGGTGCAAGGGGTGCGGGGGCGTATGCAACTGGCCGCCCGGCGCAGCCATGGCGCGCCCGTCTATGTTGATTATTCGCATACGCCCGACAGTCTGGAAGTGGCGTTGAGGGCGCTGCGGCCCCATGTTCTGGGGCGGCTTGTCGTTGTTTTCGGTGCGGGTGGCGATCGTGACCGGGGCAAGCGGCCGCTGATGGGGCAGGCGGCGGCCTCCTTCGCGGATGTTGCATTTGTGACAGACGACAATCCGCGATCGGAAGACCCTGCCAGCATTCGCGCCGCGATCCTGGCGGGTTGTCCCGAAGCTGCCGAGGTCGCCGATCGGGCCGAGGCGATCCTGCGCGGCGTCGACATGCTGGAACCCGGCGATGCGCTGCTGATCGCGGGCAAGGGGCACGAGACGGGGCAACAGGTGGGCGACGTGATCTATCCGTTCGACGATGTGGAGCAGGCCTCGGTCGCCGTGGCGGCGCTGGAGGGCGCGATATGAGCCTTTGGACCGCGCAGGACGCGGCGGCGGCCACGGGTGGCACGGTGGCGGGCGACTGGTCGGCCGATGGTGTCTCCATCGACACGCGCACGCTGCAACCGGGCGATCTGTTCGTGGCGCTGGCCGCCGCGCGGGACGGGCACGATTTCGTGGCGCAGGCGTTGGAGACGGGGGCGGCGGCGGCGATGGTGTCGCGTGTTCCCGAGGGCGTGGACCCGGCGCGGTGCCTGCTGGTGGATGACGTGCTGAACGCGCTGGTGCGGCTGGGGCAGGCGGGGCGGGCGCGGCTTGACGCCCATCCGGCGGCGAGGGTGATCGCCATCACCGGTTCGGTCGGCAAGACCACCGCCAAGGACATGCTGCGCCAGGCGCTGGAGGGGCAGGGCAAGATCCATGCTGCCGTCGCCTCCTACAACAACCATTGGGGGGTGCCGCTGACGCTGGCCCGGATGCCCGCCGACACGGATTTCGCGGTGATCGAGATCGGCATGAACGCGCCGGGCGAGATCGCACCGCTGGTGCGTCAGGCGCGGCCCCATGTGGCCCTGATCACCACCATCGCGCCCGCCCATCTGGAAGCCTTCGGTGCGATCGAGGGGATCGCGCGGGAAAAGGCCGCGATCTTCGAGGGATTGGAACCGGACGGCGTCGCGGTGATCCCCGTGGATGTCGGCACGGTGGCCATCCTGAGCGCGGTCGCGCAGGTCCATGCGGGCCGAGTGCTTGGGTTCGGAGAGGCCGAGGGTGCCGATCTGCGCCTGTCCGAAATCCGCCTCGGCGACGGCACGACGGTGATCCGCATCGCGGTGCAGGGCGCGGAGCGGTTGGTGAAGCTGTCGGTTTCGGGCCGCCATTTCGCCGCCAATGCGGTGGGTGTGCTGGGCGCCGCGGAAGCCGCCGGGGCCGATCCGACACTTGCCGCCATGGCACTGTCGCACTGGCAGCCGATGGCCGGGCGTGGGCAGCGTGACCGTATCGTGATGAACCGGACGGACGAGCTTGCCTTCGAGTTGATCGACGACGCGTTCAACGCCAATCCGGCGTCGTTGGCGGCGGGGCTGGAGGTGCTGTCCCGGACCCGGCCGGTGCGCGGCGGGCGGCGGGTGGCGATCCTGGGCGACATGCTGGAACTGGGCGACGACGCTGCGCAGATGCATGCGGAGGTGGCGGATTGGCCTGCCACAGCCTCGGTGGACGTGATCCACACCTGCGGCCCCTTGATGGCGCATCTGCACGCGGCCCTGCCCGGCGCGAAGCGGGGTGTCCACGAGGAGACGGCGCAGGATCTGTGCCGCGTGGTGCCGCGCAGCCTGCGCCCTGACGACGTCGTGCTGGTCAAGGGCTCCAAGGGGTCGCGCGTGTCGCTCGTGGTTGACGCGCTGCGCAAACTGGGGCAATCCGTTGAGGGTCAAGGGCGAGGAAACCGCTAGATGTTGTATTGGCTGAGCGACCTGTCGGATGGCGGCGATGTCTTCAACCTGTTCCGGTATATCACCTTTCGGGCCGGTGGCGCGTTCTTCACGGCGCTGGTTTTCGGCTTCATCTTCGGCCAGCCCCTGATCAACGCGCTGCGCCGCAAGTACAAGAGCGGCCAGCCGATCCGCGAGGATGGCCCGGCCCATCACATCGCCACCAAGGCGGGCACGCCGACCATGGGCGGGCTGCTGATCCTGGCCGCGCTGAGCCTGTCGACGCTGATGTGGGCGCGGCTGGACAACCCTTACGTCTGGCTGGTTCTGGGCGTGACGGTCCTGTTCGGGTTGATCGGCTTCGCCGATGACTGGGCGAAGGTCAGCCGCAACACCAGCAAGGGCGTTTCGGCGCGGGTGCGGTTGCTGGCGGGTTTCGCGATTGCCTGCGGCGCGGCGTTGATCGCGGCGCAGCTTCATCCCGACGAATTGGCGTGGCAACTGGCGGTGCCGGTGTTCAAGAACGTGTTGCTGAACATGGGCTGGTTCTTCATCCCGTTCTCGATGATCGTGATCGTGGGCTCGGCCAATGCGGTGAACCTGACCGACGGGCTGGACGGGTTGGCGATCATGCCGGTGATGATTGCGGCGGGCACGTTGGGCGCGATCGCCTATGCGGTGGGCCGGGTGGACTTCACCGAGTATCTCGAGGTGCATTACGTTCCGGGAACCGGTGAGTTGCTGATCTTCAGCGCCGGCTTGATCGGCGGGGGGCTGGGCTTCCTGTGGTACAATGCGCCGCCCGCCGCGGTGTTCATGGGCGATACCGGATCGCTGGCCCTTGGCGGCGCGCTGGGCGCCATCGCGGTGTGCACCAAGCACGAGATCGTGTTGGCGATCGTGGGCGGCTTGTTCGTGGCGGAGGCGGTCAGCGTGATCGTGCAGGTGCTGTATTTCAAGGCGACGGGCAAGCGCGTGTTCCTGATGGCGCCGATCCACCATCACTTCGAGAAGAAGGGATGGGCCGAACCGCAGGTGGTGATCCGGTTCTGGATCATTTCGCTGATCCTGGCGTTGATCGGACTGGCCACGTTGAAGTTGCGGTAAGCGCCGCGCCCGGTCTTGAATTGCGACGCGCCTTGCGCGTCATTCGCCTGGTTTCGCGGGTGCCCGTGGCGGCCTGGTCCAGCCGTTTCCGGGCGGCGGCAGGGACGGGGGCAGGAACGGGGACGGGGACGGGGACGGGGACGGCGGCGGCAGATGTGAGTATTCTTGGAAAGATGAAGGGGCAAGGTGCATGATCCCCGTGATCGGGTTGGAAGGGCAGCGGGTCGGTGTCCTGGGGTTGGGTCGGTCGGGTTTGGCCGCCGCGCGGGGTCTGCGTGCCGGGGGCGCGGAGGCCTTGTGCTGGGACGACGGGGAGGCCGCGCGAGAGCGAGCGGCGGCGGAGGGATTCGCGATCCTTGATCCGATGGCCGCGGGCGGGTTCGACGCGATGGCCTGCCTGGTGGTGTCGCCCGGTATCCCGCATCTCTATCCGGCGCCGCATCGGGTGATCGCGGCGGCCTATGGGGCCGGTGTGCCGGTGGACAACGATGTCGGGCTGTTCTTCCGTTCGCTCGGGCAGGGGGATTGGGCGTTCCATGCCACGCCGCCCCGGGTGGTGGCGGTGACGGGATCGAACGGGAAGTCCACCACCTCGGCCCTGATCGCGCATATCCTGGCCGAGGCCGGCGTGCCGTGCCAGTTGGCGGGCAATATCGGGCGTGGGTGCCTTGATATCGAGCCGCCGGTGGATGGCGAGGTGGTGGTGTTGGAGTTGTCCTCCTACCAGACCGAACTGGCGCGGGCGCTGACGCCGGACATCGCGGTCTTCACGAACCTCACGCCGGATCATCTGGATCGCCATGGGGGGATGGGCGGCTATTTCGCGGCCAAGCGTCGGTTGTTCGCCGAGGGTGGGCCGGAGCGGGCGGTGATCGGGGTCGACGAGGTCGAGGGGCGATATCTGGCCGGGCAAATGTCGGAGGCTGCGGTGGATGGGCGCGTGATCCGGGTGGGGTCCGGCAAGATGACGGGCCCCGGTTGGGATCTGAGCACCCGCAAGGGATGGCTCAGCGAGTTCCGCAAGGGGCGGCAGGTGTCCTCCATCGATCTGCGCGGGGTCGTCGGGTTGCCGGGGGCGCATAACCACCAGAACGCGGCCTGTGCCTATGGCGTGTGTCGCGCGCTGGGGTTGGCACCGCGCGTGATCGAGGCGGGCTTCGCCACGTTCCGGGGCCTGCCGCACCGCTCGCAGCGCGTGGCGGAGATCGGCGGCGTGGCCTTCGTGAACGACAGCAAGGCCACGAATGTGGATGCCGCAATGAAGGCATTGTCGGCCTTCCCGCGCATTCGCTGGATCTGTGGCGGGTTGGAGAAGGAGGGTGGCATGGATGTGCTGGCCGCCGCCACGGGCGCGGTTGTGAAGGCCTATGTCATCGGCCGCGAGGCGCAGGCATTCGCGTTGAAGCTGGGTGCCATCGATGTGGAGGTCTGCGGCGACATGGCCACCGCTGTGGCCCGCGCGGCGGCGGAGGCAGAGGCGGGCGATACTGTGTTGCTGGCGCCCGCCGCGGCCAGTTTCGACCAGTATGACAGTTTCGAGGCGCGCGGCGCGGATTTCGTGGCACAGGTGGAAAAGCTGCGCGGCTGAAGCCGGGATCGTGCTAGGATTGCCCAGGACGGGAGGGCGCGCCATGGGCAAGGTGATCGGGATCGGCGGCATTTTCATGGGGTCAGGCGATCCCGCGGCCACGAAGGACTGGTATGTCCGGGTTCTGGGGCTGGAGGTCAACGAATACGGCGGCTTCGCCTTCCTGCACCGCGACAGTGCAGAGGCCTTCCCCGAGGGCGCGCGAACGATCTTTGCGCCGTTCGATGCGGGAAGTGATTATTTTGCGCCTTCCGAGTTGCCTTACATGATCAACCTGATCGTGAACGATCTGGGCGCGATCATGGCGCGGTGCAGGGCGGAGGGTGTGGTCGAGATCCAGCCCTCGGAGGTCCATGACTATGGGCGGTTCGGGTGGATCATGGACCCGGACGGGCGCAAGATCGAGTTGTGGCAACCGCCGTCCTAGGTCGCGGCGGACGCATCCCGGGGTGCGATCCTTGGGGGCGGGTTTCCGCAATTTCCCTAGCGCCGGTTTCCATGGCTCATGGGGCCAATCCGCTGGCATCCTCGTCATCGTGCCGGGCGGTCAGTCGCATCTTCTCCGAAAGAAGGCCCGCCATGGTCAAGGCTTCGCTTGTTGCTGAGTGATGGCAGTCCTTTTGCCCGTCGTGGCCAATGCGTTTGGCCCCGAAAGCACCGGTTCGCCCCCATTGCCGATGTCTGGCCGGTCGATCCCTGCCGGGTGGGGATGGGTCGAACGCGATCCGGTGCCGACCGTGGCCAGTGACCTTGCCGCCTGCCGCCATGGGCGGGCCACGGTATCCGGGATCGGCTGTCGCATGTCCGACCCGTTCAACCCGCTCCCCTTCCACATGCCTGTATCGCGCACCCGGTTCGACACCATGGTGCTTGGAACCGTCACCGCATGCGTGGATATCCGGAGCCGGTTCGCCTGCCCGCCGGTTCGCCTGACCGCAGGAACGATCCGCGGCATGATCCTTGCGACTGACGTCGACGAGGGTGCCGGCAGGGTGCCGGTCGAAGCGATCGTCTGTCCGATTGAAGTGGCCCATGGCGATGCGCGGCCTCTCCATCACGTGGTTGTCGCGGATTGATGTCCGGCGTGCGGCGCGCCTGTCCACGTCCGGCGCGCAGCGCGGCGCGCCTGTCCACGTCCGGCGCGCAGCGCGGCGCGCCTGTCCGTGTCAGGACGGGAGACGCGTGCCGACCGTCACACTAAGCCTAGCCAGTCCAGTCTTTTCAGGCTAAACTGTTTGGACAGACCCGGGCCAACCCGGGCACGGGCAGAACAGTTCCGGTCAACCGGGCAGTGGGCAAGGCAGGCATTCCATGACGGAAATGGCGCATGGCACAGTCATTGTGCACACGGGCGACGCGGTCATTCCGCGATGGTGGAGCACGATCGACCGGGTCACGCTGGGGTGCATCTTCGCGCTGTTCGCGATCGGCATCCTGCTGGGCTTCGCGGCCTCGCCGCCGCTGGCGGAACGCAACGGGCACGACCCCTTCCATTACGTCATCCGGCAGGCGGCCTTCGGTGGGCTGGCGTTGAGCGGCATGGTGCTGATCTCGATGCTGTCCCCCATCTCGGTGCGCCGGTGGGGGGTGATCGGGTTCTTCGTCGCGGTGGCGGCGGTGGCGCTGCTGCCGATCTTCGGAACCGATTACGGCATGGGGGCCACGCGCTGGTATTCGCTGGGTTTTGCGTCGTTGCAGCCGTCGGAATTCCTGAAGCCCGTCTTCGTGGTCTTCACCGCATGGATGATGGCCGCCAGCCAGGAGGTCGCGGGGCCGCCCGGCAAGACCGTGTCGCTTTTCGTGACGGCCGTGATCTTGGCCTTTCTTGCGTTGCAGCCCGATTTCGGGCAGGCGGTGCTGATCATTTTCGCGTGGTCGGTGATCTATTTCGTTGCGGGCGCCCCGATGATCCTTCTGGTGGGCGTTGTCGGCGCCGTCGGGGCGGCGGGCATGTTCGCCTATTCCGCCTCGGAGCATTTCCGCCGCCGTATCGACGGGTTCCTGAGCGAGGAGGTTGGCGCGAACACGCAGTTGGCCTACGCCACCGATGCGATCCGCGAGGGTGGTCTGTTCGGAACCGGTCTTGGCGAAGGGTCCGTCAAATGGACCTTGCCCGATGCCCACACCGATTTCATCATCGCCGTCGCGGCAGAGGAATACGGGTTCGTGCTTGTGGCGATCATCATTGCGCTGTTCCTGACCATCGCCATTCGCAGCTTCTTCCGGCTGATGAAGGAGCGCGATCCCTTCGCGCGTCTGGCGGGCGCCGGGCTGGTCAGCCTACTGGCGCTGCAGGCCTTCATCAACATGGGCGTCGCGGTGCGGCTTCTGCCCGCGAAGGGCATGACGCTGCCTTTCGTCAGCTACGGCGGGTCGTCCCTGATCGCCACCGGCATCGCGGTCGGCATGTTGCTGGTCTTCACCCGCACGCGGCCGCAGGGCGATATCGCCGATCACCTTCTGTCGCGGGGGCGGTAACGGCATGTCGCAGCCTCACCTCATCATCGCGGCCGGCGGCACGGGGGGGCACATGTTCCCGGCGCAGGCGCTTTCGGAGGCGATGTTGCGCAAGGGCTGGCGTGTGACGCTGTCCACCGATGCGCGGGGCGCGCGCTATGTCGGCGGCTTTTCCCATGCGGTGGAGATCCGCGAGGTGTCTTCGGCCACCTTCGCGCGGGGTGGGGCCTTGGCGAAACTTCTGGTGCCCTTCGTGATCTTCGGCGGCGTGGTCACGGCGACGGTCCGCATGCTGCGGGAGCGCCCGGACGTGGTGGTGGGCTTCGGCGGCTATCCGACCATCCCCGCCATGTCCGCCGCCATGCTGACCCGCCGCCCGCGCATGTTGCACGAGCAGAACGGCGTGCTGGGGCGCGTCAACCGGATCTTCGCCAAGCGCGTCGCCTACGTCGCCTGCGGCACATGGCCGACGGAAGTGCCGGAGGGCGCGACGGCCAAGCGCACCGGCAACCCCGTGCGCGCCGCCATCGTGGAGCGGGCGGGTGCGCCCTATACGCCGCCGGGCGACTGGCCGATGAGCGTGCTGGTCTTCGGCGGCAGCCAGGGCGCGCGGGTGCTGTCCGACGTGGTCCCCGCCGCCATCGCCCGTCTGCCCGACGCGATGCGCCACCATCTGCGCGTCGCTCAACAGGCGCGGGAGGAAGACCTGGAGCGTGTGCAGCAGGCCTATGATGCGCTGGGTCTGCGCGCCGAGGTGGAGACCTTCCTGCACGACATGCCGACGCGGCTGGCCGAGGCACAGCTTGTCATCTGCCGCTCGGGGGCATCCTCGGTGGCCGATATCTGCGTCGTCGGTCGCCCCGCGATCTATGTGCCTTACGGCGCGGCGGTGCGTGACGAGCAGACCGCAAATGCGCGCGGTCCGGTCGATGCGGGCGCGGCCGTGCTGATGCCCGAACGCCTGTTCACGCCCGAGGCCCTTGCGGACACCATCGAAACCATCCTGTCGCAACCCAAGGCCGCCAGCCAGATGGCTACCGCGGCCTTGTCCGTGTCGATGCCTGACGCCACGGAACGGCTGGTTGCCCTTGTCGAGAAACTCGCCCACAAGCCTGCAACCGGAAAGACCGACCCATGAACGCCGCCGCGACAAAACTGCCGACCCAACTGGGACCGATCCATTTCGTGGGGATCGGCGGCATCGGCATGTCCGGCATCGCCGAAGTGCTGCTGAACCACGGCTATGACGTGCAGGGCAGCGACCTGAAGGCCTCGCCCATCACGCATCGCCTCGCCGACCTTGGCGCGCGCATCTTCATCGGGCAGGCGGCCGAGAACCTCGACGGGGCGGAGGTGGTCGTGATCTCGTCCGCGATCAAGCCCGGCAACCCGGAGCTGGACACTGCGCGCCTGAAAGGCCTGCCGGTGGTGCGCCGGGCCGAGATGCTGGCGGAACTGATGCGCCTGCGCTCCAACATCGCGATCGGCGGCACCCATGGGAAGACGACGACGACAACGATGGTGGCCACCTTGCTGGATGCGGGGGGCGTCGATCCCACGGTCATCAATGGCGGCGTGATCCATGCCTATGGCTCCAACGCGCGGGTGGGGCAGGGCGACTGGATGGTGGTGGAGGCCGACGAGAGCGACGGCACCTTCAACCGTCTGCCCGCCACCATCGCCATCGTGACCAATATCGACCCCGAGCACATGGAACATTGGGGCAGCATCGAGAACCTGCGGCAGGGATTCCTCGATTTCGTGTCCAACATTCCG
>Ga0100398_1002111_pt1 | contig 16831 bp, 12 predicted proteins | sample CryGeymeta201522_FD_81568 | JGI IMG/M metagenome (GOLD analysis project Ga0100398, IMG submission 81568) | Groundwater microbial communities from Crystal Geyser aquifers in Utah, USA - Crystal Geyser metaG 2015-22 | ecosystem: Environmental > Aquatic > Deep subsurface > Groundwater | place: USA... | reverse complement strand
GAACATCACAAGGGACGCAAGCCGAAGTATGGTGAATTGGTGCGGCCACTGCCACGCAAACACAATGGCAAAATCTTGCCAGCGACTGCGCCAGATGAAACCTATACCTGGGTCGAGCATAAATGCGAATTCCGCGCAGAGATTTGGCGCGATCAGGTGCTGAACAAGATCGAGCCAAATAAGAAAAACGAAACCGTTGACGTATACGCCATCTATGATCCCAAATTCGAGCAACCCTGGCTACTGGCGACGCCGCTGAAACTCAAACCTGAAAGTGTGCGCGCCATTTATAATGACCGCTGGCCGGTGGAACAAATTCCGCTCAGCGCCAAACAGATGGTGGGATCCCATCGCCAGTTTGTTCACAACCCAGAGAGTGTCCAGCGCCTGCCTGAATTGACGCTCCTGGCAGGCTCGATCCTGAGTTTCCTGGCAGCCTCTTTCCCGCCAACCCCCACGGGGTTCTGGGATCGCAAACCTAAGAGAACCCCCGGACGTTTCCGTCGCCTGCTGATCGGCAAGCCATTTCCCAAAGATGCCCCCCTTTTGGGGCGACTTCGAGAAAAGAAGTCCACGACAGCCCATTTGCCTAAAGGAAACCTGGCCCGCAACCCAAAAACGGCGGTGCCAGCGCCAACTTAATCGGTTTGTCTCAGAAAATATCTAGTTTTGTAAGGTTCAATCTTGCCGGAAGCGATTCCCGGTATGTGTGCTTGTCAGCTTTTAGCGGAAACTAAAGTTGTTAAGAGTTTGTGGAATCGGCATTCCCATCAATTGAGAATGCATTTGGCGCTTTGGCATCCTCCGGGACTGATATCGCATTAACATAATCGGTGTTTGACGTATTAATTCCGAATTCCCACTGAACAACATGGCGCCGATGTAATGAGTAGCAATCGTTGACCATTTTCCTTGCAAGAAAAGCTCTCTTAAATACAGAAAATAAGTCTGCCAATATCCCGAAAGGATTTCATCTCCTCCTTGTCCATTTAGTGTGACCGGAATACGCTGACTGCGGGTCAATCTTGCCAGGCAATACCCAGCATAAACCGAAAGACTGCCCACAGGTTCATCGTGAATCCACAAAAATCTGTCAAGATCATCCAAAAATGTTTGCGGGTTGGGCGCGATGAAATGCTGGGTGGCGTGAATATGTTTGGTGGTCTCTTCGGCAAATTCTTTTTCATCAAAATTGGTGCCCGGAAAAGTAGCTGTGAACGTGTGCAGTTCATTTGAACTATTCTGTTGTAGTTGATCAACCAATATTGCTATGGATGTAGAATCAAGTCCACCACTCAGGGCACATCCAACCGGGACATCACTACGTAGATGAAGCCGAACACTTTCCTGTAACTTGTCGGCGAACAAACGACCGGCTTCCGCTTTATCGTGGATGCTTATGCTAATCTTTTCAGGATGCCAATAAGACTCGGGGCTGGATTGTGTCAGGTTGGCTAAATTTATTTTGAGCCAGGTCCCGGCAGGTACAGGTTTTACTTCTTTGAAAAAGGTTTGAAGTGGGTCTTCGTAACCAGTTAATAAAAACTCGGATGCCGCTTGTAAATTTAACGTTGGTTGAAAACCAGGCATTTCCAGCATTTGTTTGATCTCGGATGATACTGCGATCAGGTCTGCGCGCTGCCAAATGTAAAGAGGCTTAATACCCATGCGGTCTCTACACAAAATTGCTTCGTTCCGGACAGCATCCACGATCAGCAATCCCCACATCCCGCGAAATCTTTCAAAGCAAGATGTTCCCCACTCGGCATAAGACGCAAGGATCACCTCTGTATCTGAACTAGAATGAAAATCGCGACCAAGTTTTTTCAACTCATCACGAAGTTCAATGTAGTTATAAACTTCACCATTAAAGATAATCCAATATCGAGTTTGATAGACCATCGGTTGATGCCCAGTTGGACTCAAATCTAAAATCGCCAACCTACGAAACGCTAATCCAACCTGCCAACTTTTTTCATTCGCCTGAACTACTTCCCACGAACTCCCCTCATTTTTTAGAAGAACTGATCCAGCATCATCGGGACCTCGATGTGCAACTGTGTTGCGCATCGATTCCAACACAGACGGGGAACACTCCATATTTCTCAGTTTAAGAATTGCTGCAATACCACACATAAGTTCCTCGTGTACATTTTCATTAAGCATTCAAAGCGCGCTGATATATCTGACCAAGCCGCTTGGCGATATTAGCTGCATCCAATCCTTGGATTATGAGCTGTTCGCGACCATTTGAGCGCTGTCCAGATTTAAGTATCTTGAATATCTCTTTTGCCAGCTCATTCTCATCATATGGACAGATAGCGCCAGGTTGTACATTTTTTAAACGTTCAACCACATCACCGCACGGTACAGTAACAATTGGCAGATTGCATGCCATCGCTTCTTTCACAATGTTTGGTGAACCTTCATGCAAAGAAGTCACGATCAGACAATCAGAAGCATTAAGCACTAAATTAACCTCCTCACGCCTAGAATTTGAAAGAGCATGAAGTCTGACCCGTTCCAGTTTTTGCCCCAAGAGATCAATGGTGGCTTGTGCCAACTTAATATTCTTGACCTTCTGATTTGAACCAGAACTGGCATTAAAAGTAATGACTTTGGTGGTTGTATCCCAACCTAATTGAAATCGCGCTTCGGTCTTGTCCAAAGTTCGAAATACTTCGTAATCTACTCCATTTGGAAGTACAGCAACTTTCTGCTGCAGGGAGACAGGTAACGCCTGGCGTAAGTTTTCACTCACCGTGATGATCGTTGTTGCATAGGTAGCTGCCCATTGGCTCAGCCAACCCCCAATACGCTCCCGAATTCGCCAATACAATCCCGGATTAGGAGTCCCTAACAAATCATCACCACGAAAAGTGATAATTAATCGCTCATGATCAATAGCGAAGACAGCAATAGCTGCTGTCATTGTTCCATAATGGGCGTGTACGATTTGCGGATGATACATTTTTATTTCTCGTTTCAGTCGTCGCAAATTACGTAAAATACCACTGATGGAGGTTCTATCATCAACAACTCCAAGCGACACCTGAAAGCCCTCACGCTCCAGATATATCCTTTGGGCTGTAAGGAAATCTGAAATATCAGGAACCCCTGCTCTCACATTCGCATTGACGATAAAAAATATTGAGCCAGCAGGCATACCGGGGTCAGTAATACTACCCGATGCAATTTTTGGGTTATTGTTCAGCATCTTACGCCTGGCTCTCCAGTTGGGCAAGGGAACTATTAGTCTTCATCGTCCCGGTTCGACATCAAATTCAGGGGGCTTTTCGCCGCGATGAACAACGTAAAACAGCCAGGCCTGTAAAAATTGCGCGACACGCTCGGAATTGAACAATTGGTGCAACCGCTCAAAAGCCCGGTTGACTCGCCGCTGCGCTTTTACAGGCTCCAAGATTGCCTCCAATATCGCGGCTCGAAGCGCGTAAAGATCACTTTGAGGAACGACCCAACCTTCATTATCTGAAGGCAGCAAATCCTTTATCCCATTAACCAAAGTTGCCACCACTGGCACACGCGCCGCGATGGCCTCCATAACTACGTTTGGCATGCCTTCCGATAAACTCGGATGAACCAGAACATCCGCGGCCGCAATGAGATCGTTAGCATCAGCGATAACACCCAGGAGTTCCACCTTTTTTGATAGCCCAAGCTTAATAATGTGCTGCTCAAGGTCTTTTCGTTGGGGACCATCCCCGGCGATGAGCAACTTACTTTCATCCAAAGGTAAATTGGCGAATGCTTTGATAAGCGCAGAAAAATTCTTGTTGGCATCAAGGCGGCCAACACCCACAACCAACCTGGTTTGCAGGCTGAGTCCATGCGCAATGCGCCACTTCTGACGCATTGCAGAAGAGTATACATCTGAACAGTTTATGGCATTGCCAACCCAGGTGCAGTCGGCAGCATATTGGTCCAGATGCAATTCCGAGATTGTGGCGCTCGAATTGGCCACCATCAGTTGAAGATTCCGTTCACACATTGGATACAAAAAGCCCACTACTTCACGGGCATACCAGAGCGAGCTTCGGATTGAACCTATGCGAGGAATTGACAGAGGCACAAAATTCGCGTAAAAATTGGTGTAGTAGCTCCATGACCACCAAACATCAAGCCTTTGCCGGAGCGAGAATCTCCATACATTGAAAGCCCGCGTCAATTTCGGCCAAGCCGAAAAATCAATTACCTTGACACCCAATTCCCGCAGCGGCTCTTCCCAAGCACCGCCCGAATTAAAGACCCAGATTTGCGGCTCGATTAACTGACGGTCGATGCCATTAAGAAAACCAATGAGCTGCTTTTCGCTTCCACCACGACCTAATTGGCCAATACAAATGGCTACTTGCAATGCGGCAACCATCAGCGTTGACTTCCCCACAACTTCTGCGTTAATTCCTCACGTAAATCAGAGCGATTATTGGAAACTAACGTAAGCATTTTCTTGCGATACCGTTCTTTGTATTCTTCCAGCGTACAGATAAGTTTTGCCGGGTTGCCAGCAACAACCATGTTGGGCGGGACATCATGCGATACAACGCTGCCTGCTCCCACAATGGAATTATCACCGATCGACACACCTGGCATAATAATTGAATGAATGCCGATAAAACAGTTTTCACCTATTCGAATAGTACCAAAGCGATTGCCGTATTTCGCATTCATACCAATCTCAGTTTTGCGGAACAGACGGCTGGACCCATCATGGGTGAGCAATATAACACGGGGGGTTATTGTTGTTCCACCGCCAATCTCAATCAAATACGGCTCGGTCCCAAAATCGTTAATTGAGTTATTGATCTGGCAATGATCGCCTATTCTGACCCCAAGGTGGCGAAGATAAGCGACATTATCGCCCTTAAATCTTACAAGGTAATTGAAATAATGAATGATCGCGGGTCCAAAAGCCGAGAGAAGGCTCACTTTGAGGCACCCCATGAGCGACTACTCCGAGTCGGGAGCGTCATTTTTTTTGGCTCTTCCTTTCTGGCAAGCGATGCATCTTGAAGATTGACTTTGACGGCAGCTACAGATACTCCCAGGAAATACCAGGCAGAAATGTTTTCATAATTGTTTGTAACAGCAAACGCAATTATTGCGATCATGGTCATTACCAGCGCCATTGGGAGGTAAATAGGCGGCGCTCCACCGGGACTGCCAGACCATAACTTTGACAGATAGAACGCTCGATATACATAAACGAAGAGTGCCATGAGAATTCCAGCTAGAGCAATTGTTCCGAAAAAACCCATCTCGTAGGTAACCCTCATGATGGTTGATGAAAGGGTTTGTTCTTTATTGTACAGATCAATAACAGCATAATTAGGGGAACCTGCTCCCCATCCTGTAACGGGTTTCTTTAAGATGGCATTCCAGGTAACCTGCCAAGAGGGCATCCGGTCGCCCCGCCCGGTGGCTAATTCCTTGTTGGTTGCTCCCAACCGGAATGGGTCGGGAGATACATTGACATATACAAAAACCATGAGCAGGAGAAGCACTATAAATATCCAAAAAGCAGGCCGACTGGCGCGCCGCAGAACCCAGGCAATGTAGATTATGATCGGGATTAAAGCCAGCACGCCGCGGCGGGAATCGGCGTATATTACAATTCCCACGACAAAAATTATGGTTATCAGTAAAACCCAGCCAGGAATTCGGCGTATTTTACCTGACTCTAAACTTTCATTGACAATTACCCAGGAAAATAACAGACCAATTACAAATGTATAAGCATGCGTATTCAATGCCACCACAATCGTTGTTAATGGGCCCATACTTAGCAGGATACTTCTACAGGCATTAACCATGGTGCGCAAGCTTGTCAAAGACCCGCACCAATAGGTCGTCGCCGTCATCACCCATACTGCCAGGACCACGGCCGAGATGACGATTATTTTCATTATCAACTGCACTTCCGCGGCGGTATTGATCAGCTCGAAAAGCAAGAATAAATAAAGCAAGCGGTTAGCCCAAAAGATGAAGCCACCGCTAAGCCACTGGGAAAACGAAACGCCACTTGCCAGGCTTAAAATTACTGCGGCCATAAGTAACAAAGATGCCCAGGTGAAGGGAAATGAGGTATGCATCCTCTTTTCATGCCCGCTTCTCAATCGCCCGCTTCTCAATCGAAACAGCCAGACGATAACCAAAAAAACAGCCAGGATGCGCTCGATGGATATTTCCGGGATGGGGGAAGTAAGCAGAAAGATCATCGGGATGGACATTCCCGCAATCAGCCAGATGGGATGCACTAAGGCAATCAATCCTATCACTGCCACTACCGAGAAAAAAACTATCAAATTAACCATTGGCAGAAACCACTCCAAAGATTACAAACGCAGTGATCATCAATGCGCCAATCACCGCAAACCGGAAAAACCGCTCTCAGCATCGCCCCACAGCCTTAATTAGTGCCAATTCCAATAGCACAGTCACAAAAAAATGCCACTGCGGCCAATGCAATTCAGTCCTGATATTCATAACAGATGATGCTCCGAATAAGAAGATAAAATAATGGTCACTTGTTCAATATTCGAGATCGAAGCTGCTCAGCCACGAGTGAGGCGCGAAACATTTCGGATACCTTTATTGCATTCCCGATTAATTCATTTTGGAGCGCCTGATCATGGCGGAGTTTCGTTATCGCATCCACCAGATCTGAAGGGTCAGGTCGATCCACCACCAGAGCGCAGTTGTGCTGTCTTAAAAATCGGGTCAGGTAACAATCTGGAAGTGAATGCGCTAAAATTGGCCGGCCAGAATTGAAATAATCAATGGTTCTGGTAGGGAAAATGGTCTGATATTCCACTTCAGATAAGCTGCCTGTAAACCCATGTGGAAGTACAAGTATATCAGCTTCTCTCAAACGCTGAAACAACTCCGCTTGAGGAATTGTCCGGTGCTGGATGCGGTCCCCAATCAACCCATGACTCTCAAAAAAAGAGCGCGGAGTTCCAGAGTAAAATTCCAACCAGCAGTCCGGCATTCGTGAAACGGCTTCACAGACCCGCTTTATTGCATCCAGACACGCATCGGTGGGATTACCAAGAATCACCAAATGCAGGGGCGATTGGGATACAGGGCGAGGAGAAAGGGAGGGGACAGGTCCCGTGAAAGAGTGAACCAATACAGAAAATTCCACATCAGGATAATGGCTGCGGTAATACTCAGCCAGCCCCTCACTGATCACAAATACACATTCTGACGTTGAAAACACACTGGATTGCAACCATTTAGCCAAGAGGAGGCCAAGCCCTGAACGATTTTCAACCAGTGTATTGTGATAGTAAGGGAAGAACCTCGCGCCAGTTAGGCGCGCGACCAGATATCCGGCAAAAAAGAATTCAATGTTTGAATAAATCGCCAGGATCACATCGCACTTCTTTTGAAGAACCAGACGGAGTGTTCGCGCTAAAACCAGAGGAAATTGAAGGGTGCGCCATTTATCGCGTCCGCGACGGTTTATAGGCCAACTTTTTGAAAGGTAGTGAATCTCTGGCCAGGTATCTTCCCAGTCATAACCGATTTCTTCAAAAGGTTTTTCCCCCGCTATAACCATTTCATTTGGCGAAAACTGCTGCGCCAAATTTCGAACTACCATGGATGCGCCGGAATGCAAGGGCGGAATGCTTCGAGATAGGAGGAGTATCTTTCCTTTCAAATTTTACCTTCTTTCATATAGCTTATAGGATTCGATCTTTTCAAACAATTTACTCGCATCTATGCCCATCCTAGCCCGTCCTACTTGAGGTGCTGAAGGATTCACGTTGCAGATTGTTTCACCTTGATCATGTAATAGTGAAAAATCAGTTCACGCAACAGGTGATGCATGAAAAAGGCTCTACATTCGTCAAAAAGAAAACCATTAATATGATATCACCCTTATGTATTATTATATTGATCGGCGAGCTAAAACCTCATCGTAAATTGCAAAGATCTTTGCAGCATTTTGCCGGGCGTCGTAACGTTGACAGGCGATTCGATAACCAGCTTCCCCCATCCGTTGAGCAACTGTTGGATTTTCTACAAGATATTGAATAGCTTTGGCCAGCTCCTGCGGGTTGTTCGGGGGTACTAAAAGGCCAGTCTCTTCAGGCTTTACTACCTCGCGTGAACTGGGAAAATCAGAAGCTATCACAGGACGCGCCATAGATCCAGCCTCGATAATAGGACGTGCAAAGTGAGAGATACTTGCTGGCCAAACCAAAACCTGCAAGGCAGACAACATTTCCGGCACATCCTGGCGCATACCCACAAAGCGCACTGAATCTTCTACATGATTTAATGTGATTAAATCTTGGGCGCGCTTTTCGAGGTTCGGCAGTCTTCCTACCTTTTCTATAATCCGTCGTAAAGTGCGTTTCCAAGCCACAGGCGACTCTCCACCTGGTGGTATACCTGCAACCAAGAATAAAACTTCAGGATGCACTTTACGTACTTCTATGGTTGCCTCGATGAAAGTATCCGCGCCTTTACTGTGGACGACTCCACCCAGCATGCCCACCAACGGTTGGCCTTCAGGAATGCCAAGTTCATTCCGAAAAGGCAGCCCAGTTAGATTACGGTTGAATTTCAGGAAATCGACAAAATTGTAAACCACATGGACTTTTGGCCCAGGCTTGAGAGGCGCAGCGTCGAATTCCGAAATGGTGATAACCGCCTGAGCACATTTATCAATAATCTCGCGAATTAAGAAACGCCTTATACCCAGGTTCCCTGGGTGCAATGGTTCGCGAATATGCCAGACTACAGGGATATTTGCCCATTTAGCACCAATTCCAGCAGGTATCTGGGCAGATGTGTTAATGTGGATTAGATCATAGTGGTGTTCTGCAAGGAACTGGCGCATTCGTTGTGCCGAGGGTAGGATTTTGGCCGCCCACGTAAATGGCCTCCAAGGCCGTAGACTACGCAATGGAAGCCATCCGTTTCGCGCATGTGAATAGAACGAGATATCTGGCCGGACATGTACGGGTATGCCACGTTCCCTGTACAAAGTAACAGCCGATCCTTCATCAGCAGTAAACAGGACTTCCGGTGTGAACTTATTCCTGTCAAGTTGCTGAATCATGTATAAAAGGCTCAGCGTTGAGCCAGCCAAGCCAGAATAGTGCTGCACATACAGAATTCGATAGGTCATCGGCCCAGCCCTTTAGCTCGCTCCAATATTAAAGCTCTACCACGAGCAATCAAATCCTTTTTCACGATTCACGCCCTTTCTTGGTTCGCTCATTTTGTGGAACGATTTTTATTCTCCTACTATTCTCAAACCATTGGAATCGTAATATTTTTTCTATGCTCAATTCTACTATCAATTACGCAAATCCCCATTTGCTGAAGGTCGATAGAGATTTTTACTCTCTCGTCTGCCATTATAGTTCTCCAAGTTCTTTTCATTCCCTCAGACCAAGAAATGTCATCAAAAACAAGTACTGTTTGCTGAGAGAGAGAAGGCATAATTTGTTCGAAATATGCTAGAGTCGCTTTCTCATCGTGATGACCATCAATGAAAGCATAATCTACAGGCTTATATGCATTGAGCACTTCGTCCAGAGTATCCTGGAACCTACCAATAACCACATTGGCGTTATCGAGACCAAGTGTTTGAAAATGTCGTTCGGCTAGTGATGCTAATACATCTGCTCCTTCCAGAGTCACGATTTTACCCATCGCGTTTAGTTTGAGAGCAGCAGCTTGGAAAGAGGCTGAAATGCCCAAACAAGTCCCTAATTCTAAACATATGGAGGGTCTGAATTTCCTGATGAGTTTGAATAAAAGAAGCGACCAGAAATATGATTTGCTAGCACTACAAAATTCTCCAACTGTTCTAGTCACGACTCTACCCATATCCATCTCTTCTTTGGCGCGATTAAGACTTCGTTCTCCTGCTCCATAGTCTACTATTGATATTTTCGTGGTAGAAGAGTTTAATTCTTCTCTAAGCAATTCTATTCTATCTATCCACTTTTTTTCGTCTGAAGTAACGTCATTTAGCAAAGTTTCTCGAAGAGCGTCTCCTAGCAACTTTGAAACTCCATCAGCACTACACAAACGGGATATTGCGATCTGCGCTTTCAATTTGAGAGCAATCCCGAATAGGTGTCTTACTAATCTCTTTATCTGCCTCATTATCAAGTCTTCCTTTGGACTGAAAATATCGTTCCAAGCCATAAATTATCTGTAAGTTCGTAAATTCTTAGCATGATCATGTTCGCAGACAAAGGTCAAGATACCGAGAATATCCTTGCCCACAATTCACAATCCACCCACCTCCAGAGCAAACCTGGGGAAAGGCTAGGCTTACCTTGTTCAAATGCAGTCATGCTTTCTTTCACAACATCAAGATCCAGCCAACCTCGCTTCCGGCTGGAATCTGAGAATAAGATTTCTTTAAAAATATTAAATACCGCTGGATCATGATACCATTCGGCTTCCGGAGTAGGGAACCCCTTTTTGTCTCGACGCCAGCGGATGGCATCTGGAACAATTCCCTCTACGGAATTCCTCAAGATGTATTTTGTCCAGCCTTTTTGCACCTTTTCATGCTCTGATAATTGAAAAGCAAATTCAACCAGGCGGTAATCCAGGTAAGGCACTCGTGTCTCAACTGAAAAAGCCATCGAATTTCGATCCAGTCGCCGTAGGATTGCTGGTAGGCTGGTAACAGCCATTAATCGGAGCAGCGCCGCCGAAAGATGATTTTTACCCGGCGGTAGATTATTTACTAAATAAGTTGTAGTTTTTGGAAGACTAACATTCCTTAGATTAGGATGAAGGTAATCCGGAAATTTCTTGTTTATTAAGTGGTTGCGCCGGAAACCATTTATCTTATTCCATATTCTAGTCTTTTGTAAGGTTTGAACCATCGTGTGCTTTAATGAAAATTCATTTCGCTGCTGCCAGCCTCGGAGTTCCCGTAAAGCCGGAATGATATAACCTTTCTCCAACAAGCCTGCCGCATAGAAGGCCACCGAAGATTCATAACCACCAAATATTTCATCACTCCCTTGCCCATCCAACATCACGGTCAATCCCTGGTTCTGAGCTTCGCGACAAACACACCACTGCGCGAAACTGGAGGAACCACCTGTTGGGAGATCATGGTTCCAGATCATCCCTTCCAGATCTGCTGCCAGGCCATCTGCCGAAGGAAAAACATAATGCGCTTGTACCCCTGTCTGATCCACTACAGTTTTAATCCAGGATCGCTCATCTACTATAGGATTCTCATAGATAGCAGATACGACATGTTGGATACTATTCGAGCCCCCGTTGGCCTGGCGCAGACGTTGGTTTACAAGACATACAATACTCGAAGAATCCAGACCACCGCTCAGACTGGATCCTACCGGTACATCGCTGCGCAATCGTAGGGCAATGGAGCTTTCAAGTAATTCCAAGAGTTGGTTGCTTGCCTTTTCATCTGACAAAGGTGATGAAGCTTGCCCAAGATATTGCTCCAAATTCCAATAAGGTCGAGAAACAGGTGGATGATTGTCTAAACCGACCAACATCCAGTGTCCTGCTGGTAGAGAATACACGGCATCAAAGAGGGTCTCTGCCGGATCGTAATCCAAAGCTCCAATAACCAGATAATCCACCAATAGGGAGAGATTAGCCCGCGCGGAGGTAAACTTAAGCAGCGCTTTTATTTCGGAAGCAAAGGCAAAAGTGCTCCCCTGGCAAATGTAATAAAAAGGCTTTATGCCAAAACGATCACGGGCGCAAAATAAGGTTTTTTGCCGCACATCCCATATGGCAAAAGCCCACATACCATTGAAATGATTCAGGCATTCCGGACCCCAGTGATCATAGGCGGCCAGGATAACTTCCGTATCCGAGTTCGAGTGGAAAGTGCATCCCAGGTTTATTAGTTCTTCGCGCACTTCAATATAGTTATAAATCTCACCATTAAAAACGATCCATCTGCTTCCATCTTGATTTGCCATCGGCTGATGGCCAGTGCGTGAAAGGTCAAGGATGGATAACCGGCGGAAACCCAGGGCGAGATCATAAGGTTGCCCCAAGGCTGTCTCCAAAAAAGGTAGATTCAGATTCGGGATAGTATCACGTCCGGCATAAGGCTGGATTTTCGCCGTACCGGAATTGACCATTAAGTAACCCTCATCATCCGGTCCACGATGATACAAATCACTAACTGCCGATTGCATTTTTACTAAATCAACAGGCTGTCCGTCTCGATTCCAGACGCCGAAAATTCCACACATTAAGTACCTCCTTCTTGAAGACTCTGGTAAAGGGCGATCATCTTTCCCATCTCAATATCAGCGTTTAGCTCCTTGCGTGCTTTAAGCGATTTGCGCTTCATTTCATCGATCATCTCTGCTGTCAATCGATTAAGCGTTTCGGCAACGATAGCAGGGTCAAAGGAAGGTGCAACCACGCCGAACCCATATTGGCGTACCAGACGCTCCATTTCGGGCGAGGGCCCTATACACATCCCCAAGCCAGCATTAACAAACTCGAAGAACTTATTGGGCAATGACAATTGATAATTCACTCCAATTATCGGTAAAATATAAAAACCCAGGTCATAAGATGAAATTCGTTCTACTAGTTTAGCAGGAGTAACAGGTTCCTCGAAGAAAACGCGTCCGGGTGCAATTTGAGCCGCCTTTTTTCGCAACACTTCCTGATAATCCGGCCTACCCACGAGCATGAAGTGCAAACAATAGCGCTTATCCGTAAGGGCCAGGGCTTCCACCATCGATTCCATTTTCCTGTCGGGTAAAGCGCCACCATGATGGATGAGATGGACTTTTTCAGGATCGGTAGGTCGAAAACTGACGGAAGAGTTATACGAGGGCGCACTCATTACAACTGTAGCCTGAATACCATAGTCCTCATAATACCTATCTGCAATGGCCTGGTTCACTGTTGTAACTGCGTGAATCTCCGGTAAATATCGGCGAAGAACGTAATCTATCAAGGGAAAATACTGGGATTTCCAATCAGGCCTTTCATCCATTTCCATAGGAGAATATTCATGAAGGTCCAGAATTATCTTTGCATTTAATTCTCTGGCTGCCCGGACCCCGACTGGCAAGGCATCCCAATTATTTACCAGAATGGTGGACGGGTGACTCTCGATCAGGGCATGATAAGCTTCTGTATAAGCATCGTTATTCCAATACAATTTTTCAAAATAAACAGGAGAAACCTTTTTACCTAATGCGATCATGATCTTTCGATAAAGCGGATAAACCTTATAAGGAGGTTGGCTAATTCTACGAGTCTTGATACGCCGCTTGATTTTATGCCATAGTGACCCATCCGGATGAGTGAATGAAACCATGCTGATATTTGGAGCAGAGACCCGTGCCCCCATTCCCAACAAAATAACCGGGGCAAGCCTGGAGATATATTCTGCGTGCCGAAGGACACGTCCATCTTTACTTATATCGGAGAAGGAAAGAACAGCAACTCGTTTATTCGAAGAAGGTATATTCATAATTTTTGGCATCATTTACGTTGCCGACTTCCAGGCACTCAATTTACGTTCCAGCGGGGAATGCGGTCGTTATCCAACAATCCATCAGCAGACAACAACCCGCGTCGAACCATATCCTGCACATCCACATCAGCAGGCAGTCCCCATTTATTCACGATTCTTGTCGTCATGCGTTTGACCCGCTCCGGGATAACTTGACCTTCGGGGAGCTGGTAGGAACGCGCAAAAAATTCAGGATAGTGATCGTATTTTTTGACTTTACCAGGTTCCATAATCTCGAGGATACGTTGAGCAACTTTTACGTGATCATGATACTGTTCAACATATTTGCGTCCCTCATGCGCCAGTTTTATTCTCCATTCTTTATCTGTTAACAATTTTCTCAATTGTTCTTTTATGATCACAGGATTGATCGCACAGATCGGACGGTTGGGTGGAATTGGTTCAAAGAATTCATCGTTGATTGTCGCCACCGCGCAACCAGAAGCCATGGCTTCGACTGTTAACGTTCCATGTAAACCCATATATAATTCGTCCACCAAGATATCTGCCTGTTCCAGCGCATCAACAACCTGTTGATGGGGGACATTATGCAGTAGTTTCAAGTCAAACTTCACCCCTTCGTTCTGGAGTTGCTCCAGCACTCGAAGGATGATATCGGTCCCTTTTACTCCCTTGTCAGAGGGGGCATGGATGACCAGCGGTATATCCCGTCCAGGCACATTAAATTTGAACTTTGCCAGATCAACCGGAAGAAACAAATGCATATATGGTCTGACTTGTATTGGCGATTGGTTAGGAACTGATAATATCAGGTCACTATAAAGCTCGGCCATCCGCAGATTGGTTAGAGTAAACGCCAGAGGGTTGGGAGAGATAAAATTCGCCCGCTCCAGGTATTCACGCTCTTCAACATGCCATTGCAGGTATGCATTCCGATCGCGGACATCATCACCCACGAAAACATTTATCAGGGGCTTCCCCAGTTTTTTTATGAAATAGTAATCCCGATGCTCCGGTAAAAGGCTGAACCTTGCCTCCATGAAGAAAAAAAGGTCACGGCCGGGTATTACACTGGCTTTTCTGACCAAGGAATAATAACCATGAAGTCGGTTCAGCACCCGCATAAAAAAAGCCCGCTCATTAACTTCCCCTTGGGGCCAGTAAATCTTCGGGTTTAGATCAATATCATAATGATAATCGAGATAAAAGAGATTCCGTTTATTAATCGCGGTCGCCACATCATGTCCAAGCCTACGAAAGCCATCGGCCCAAACCGGTATCCAACCGGCTATCTCATGGACTCCGACTAGAATACGCATATTATCTCTTTCCTTGATCTCAAATGATGTGCATGTGGCACTTAAATCTATTCAGTCTTTCTGCTTATGTAACACTCACAGCGATATGGGGGAGCAGCCATCTTCATAAACTCTGTTAGTAGCATAGACCACTTCTCTCTTTCCTCCGCATTAATAACCTTATCATTCGCATTTATCACCAAGCTGCCCAGGTTGCCATAAACTGGCACACCGGCGATGTGTTGCAACATAAAGCCGCAATGTTCCAATATCTTTTCCATCTCCCCTCTCGCAAAAACGCGCGAAAGAATCGAATTTCCTGAATGCCCCCTTTCGGTCTTCATCTTTTGCTCGGCTACAATTTTCATTGAATCGTAATCCTGGTTCATAAGGAAGTACAACAAAGCTCCCTCCACTGTGGGTTCCGAGTTCAAAAGAATGGCTCCGCTTTTCATAACATGATGCAGAGTTTTCAGTCCTTGATCAAATTTCTCCTGTAGATAATATAAGACCTCAATCGCCACGACCCCGGCTATTCCTTCTTCTATAATAGGAATATTTAATAGGTCAGAATTTATTAAAAAGACTTTACCAAGTTCCTCCTCGGGGAGATCCGCCTGAATCCTCTGCAAACTTTCCAAACTTTGATCAACCGCCACGATGCGGGTATATCCCATCTCAAGGAGATGGAAAGTCATCCGCCCATCACCGCACCCTAAATCCATCACCACGTCGTCTTTTGGCAGCTCAAAATAGTTTTTTAGATGGGAGGAATAGGTTACATCTTCAAGGGATGAAGTCGTCAGTTTATGTTTCGCCCGTTCCCGTATTGTTGTCCCGCCCTCGTTGGCATAGTAGGTATAAGCGGAATCCTTTTGTATCCTCGGGCTGATCAGGATGCCATCTTCCCATAGTAGGACTACGCCACACGCTGGGCAAACTTGTTTATCTGCCTGCCCTGTCAGCCTGCTGCCGCACTTGTGACATGCCAGGATGCTCTGTTTCCAATCATCCATTCTTGTTGTCATTCACGCCTCTCTGCGGTTTCTCCCAAACATAGGTTTCCCGGAATCGTCCCACCGCCCCAAAGCCTTCTTTGAACATGAAAATATTTTCCATGCTCTTCATGTTTACCGAAGATAATCCAAAATCGAACCATCGGTAGCCATCTTGTTGTGATTTATGCAGGATGTCATAGACCAACACGCTCAATGCTTCAATATGTTGAAGTTTCGGGTCCTGACACAGGTAAAAAGAACTATTCATAAGTTTATTGATAACAAAATAACCGACACCGGCAATCGGGACATCATCAAGATAGGCGAGTTCAAGTCCTATCCTATCAGGCAGATGGTCGCACAGCCACTGGTATTCATCCTGTGTATGGGTAGGTGTTTTCCCAAATTTTTGATACGTCTTTCCCATGAGGTTCCAAAAACAGTCGGGGTTGCCCTGGTGTTCGACCCTGATGCCGGAATTCCTGGCTTTTCTCGCCGCATAACGTGCCCGTTTTTCCATCTGTCTGTCAATATCAGGAATGGATAGGTCAAGTACACACGATACATCCCGGTTTACAGATTTGAACCCGTGCTCCAGTAAGACCAAGTAAAAAGTGTCACTGTATTCTCTAAAACACGGCGGGATGGGGAACGTAAGCCTGCACGATTCGATATTGTGTTCTTCTAGATACTCGATCAACCCGGAGATGATCTCTTGGCTTTCTGCATGGCTTAAAGGTCTGTTGAAGATGGGTCCCCCATAACTGGCTCCGTATGGAGATCTCGCATGCAGGGCGTCATTTTCCCTAATGAGCGCCATGGGCATGATGCCGAAGATTGTCTGCCCCTTGAACCACGCGACATGGTGTTCTTTTCCGGCAAACTTTTGACCGTGGTACGCCAGGAAATCCATTCGATGGAATATGGTCCCCCCGTTTGAATTCTCGACAAAAGAATTCCACTTTTGTTCGTCATTTAATGGATACGGCTGGATGGTGATCTTGCCCATGGTAGGATGATCTATGACCCTTAATATT
>Ga0100398_1002099_pt1 | contig 16891 bp, 12 predicted proteins | sample CryGeymeta201522_FD_81568 | JGI IMG/M metagenome (GOLD analysis project Ga0100398, IMG submission 81568) | Groundwater microbial communities from Crystal Geyser aquifers in Utah, USA - Crystal Geyser metaG 2015-22 | ecosystem: Environmental > Aquatic > Deep subsurface > Groundwater | place: USA... | reverse complement strand
CCGACACCGCCGTCGCAGGCTCCACCATCGAAGTTGCCTGGACCGGACCCGATGACGATCTGGACTATATCGGCGTTGGCATGCTGGATCGCGACGGCAACCCGACATGGGAGACCTTCACCTACACGCGCGATGGATCAACGCTGCGTCTGCAGGTGCCGCCGCAGCCGGGCCAGTATTATGTCACGTATTTCCAGCAGGCAGGCCGCACTCCGCTGGCCTCCGTGCCGCTGACCGTAACGCCCGCGCAGGCCACGATCACCGCGCCCGCCACCGCCGCCGCCGGATCGACCATCGAGGTCGCGTGGACCGGGCCGGACTACGACAACGACTACCTCGGCATCGGACGCCCTGACCGTGATGGCCGTCCGACGTGGGAGAACTTCACTTATACCCGCGAAGGCGCGACCCTACGCCTTGTGGTGCCGACCGAACCGGGTGACTACCAGATCACCTATTTCATGCAGCAGCAGCGCTATCCCCTTGTTTCCGTTCCGATTACCGTGACCGAAGTTACGGCCACGATCACCGCGCCCGCGACCGCCGTGGCTGGTGCCACCATCGAGGTCGCCTGGACCGGCCCGGACGAACGAAACGATTATATCGGCATCGGCATCCCCGACCGCGACGGCAATCCGACATGGGAGAACTTCACCTATACCCGCGACGGCGCGACCCTGCGTCTGCAGGTGCCCCCGCTGCCCGGCAATTACCTGATCACTTATTTCATGCAGCAGGACCGTCGGAACCTCGTCTCGGTGCCGATCACGGTGACCCCCGCACAGGCCAGCCTGACCCTGCCGGCCACCGCCGTCGCCGGCTCGACCATCGAAGTGGCCTGGACCGGCCCGGATTACGACAGCGACTACATCGGGATCGGACGGCTGGACCGCGACGGCAACCCGACGTGGGAGAACTTCACCTATACCCGCGACGGCAGCCCGTTGCGCTTGCTGGTGCCGTCCGAGCCCGGCGACTATTTCGTCAGCTACTTCCTGCAACAGGGCCGGGTCGTTCTGGCTTCCGAACCGCTCAGCGTGACGGACGCCACGGCGACGCTGACCGCGCCCGACACGGCCGTGGCCGGATCGACGATCGAGGTCGCCTGGACCGGGCCGGATTATCGCAACGATTTCATCGGGATCGGCCGGGCGGGCGCCGAAGGTGCCGACCGCTGGCAGAACTATACCCGCACGTCAGAGGGCACTCCGCTGCGGCTGGTGACGCCGCCGACGCCGGGCACCTATGTGATCCGCTACTTCGTGGATCAGGACCGCGTGGTGCTGGCAGAATCGCAGATCACGCTGACGGCGCCGGTGGCAACGCTGACCGTGCCCGCCAGTGCAGCAGCAGGATCGACCGTTGAAGTCGGCTGGACCGGCCCCGATTTCCGAAACGATTTCATCGGGATAGGCCGGGCGGGCGCCGAAGGTTCCGACCGCTGGCAGAACTACGTGCGGACGCAAGACGGATCTCCCGTGCGGCTGCTGATGCCGCCCGAGCCGGGCGACTACGTGATCCGTTACTTTATCGATCAGGACCGCGTGACCATCGCGGAGGCCGCGATCACGCTGACGGAAGTGGCGGCGACGCTGACCGCGCCGGCCACCGCGCCCGCCGGAGGAACCGTGCAGGTGGAATGGACTGGCCCGAATTATCCGCGCGATTTCATTGCCTTGGGCCGCGCGGGTGCAGCGGGAGGCGAGCGCTGGCAGAGCTATACCGCGACCTCGAACGGCTCTCCGCTGACCCTGAATGTCCCGGACGAACCGGGCGCCTATATGCTGCGGTATTTCATTGATCAGGACCGGGTCGTGATCGCGGAATTGCCCATTACGGTGCAATGACTCCCCCGCAGCGCTGACGCGAAAGGGCGGTCCCTGAGGGCCGCCCTTTGTCGTTCTGGTATATCAATGGTAGATCAATCCTGGCTCGCCCTGCCCCGACCTCGGGATCAACGAAGGTAGATCAATTGTAGATCAATTCGGCTAGATGTGGATGACGCGGTCGTAGGCGTCGAGCACGCTTTCGTGCATCATCTCGGACAGGGTCGGGTGCGGGAAAACCGTCTCCATCAGGTCCTGCTCGGTCGTCTCCAGCTTCTGGCCGACGACATAGCCCTGGATCAGCTCGGTCACTTCGGCGCCGATCATGTGCGCGCCGAGCAACTCGCCGGTCTTGGCGTCGAAGACGGTCTTGATCATGCCTTCAGCCTCGCCCAGGGCAATCGCCTTGCCGTTGCCGATGAAGGGGAAGCGGCCGACCTTGACGGTGTGACCACGGTCCTTCGCCTTCGCTTCCGTCAGGCCGACGGAGGCGACCTGGGGCCAGCAATAGGTGCAACCGGCGATGCTCTCGGGTTTGATCGCGTGGACGTCGTTCTTGCCTGCGATCAACTCGGCCACCATCACACCTTCATGGGACGCCTTGTGCGCCAGCCAGGGCGCGCCCGCGATGTCGCCGATGGCATAGAGACCCTCCACCCCGGTGCGGCAGAACGCGTCCGTCACCACATGGGTGCGGTCGATCTTGACGCCCAACGCCTCCAGCCCGAGGTTTTCAACGTTGCCGACGATGCCGACGGCGGAGATGACGGTGTCGAAATCATGGGTTTCCACCTTGCCACCGGTCTCGATATGCGCGGTGACCTTGTCGGCGCCCCGGTCGAGCTTCTGGACGATGGATTTTTGCAGGATCTTCATCCCCTGCTTCTCGAACGCCTTCTTGGCGAAGGCGGAGATTTCGGCGTCTTCCACCGGCAGGATGCGGTCCATCACCTCCACCACGGTCGTGTCGGCGCCGAGGGTGTTGTAGAAACTGGCGAATTCGATGCCGATGGCGCCGGAACCGATGACCAGCAGTTTCCCGGGCATGTGCGGCGGTTTCAACGCCGCCTTGTAGGCCCAGACGCGCTTGCCGTCTGCTTCCAGCCCGGGCAGGTCACGGGCCCGCGCGCCGGTGGCGAGGATGATGTTCCTGGCCGTCAATTCCTCGGTCCCGTTGTCGGTCTTGACCGACACGCGGCCCTTGGCGGGGATCGTGGCGGTCCCCATCACCACCGTGACCTTGTTCTTCTTCATCAGATGCGAAACGCCGCCCGAAAGCTGCTTGGCCACCTTGCGGGAGCGGTCGACCACGGCGTCGAGGTCATAGCCGATATTTTCGGCCTTCAGCCCGAATTCCTTGGCGCGGTGCATCAGGTGAAACACCTCGGACGACCGCAGCATGGCCTTGGTGGGAATGCAGCCCCAGTTCAGGCAGATGCCGCCCATGTGCTCGCGCTCGACGATGGCGACCTTGAGGCCCAACTGGCTGGCGCGGATGGCCGCGACATAGCCGCCCGGGCCTGCGCCGATCACGATGACGTCGAAATTCTGTGTGGCCATGGGTCAGTGTCCTCCCGGGAGCATTCGCTGGCGTTTGTTCAACGTTAAACCATTCCTGCAGGCGCGACAATTGACCTTGCGCCGCAGTCCGCGTTGCGCCTGACGCATGGCTGGCGCGGAACGTTGCATGGCTCGTGCGCCGCCAACGGCGTCAGCGGGCGCGGTAGAGCACCCACGACAGCGCCATGGCGGCCGCGCCGAAAACAGCGGTGAAATAGCCCACCGGCAGCATCCAGCCCGGCAGGGACGAGGACAGCATGGCCGGTTGTGCAACACCGGCAAGCACGAGGCCAAGCACAAGCACGGCCCCGGCCAGCCAGAATTGCGGCGTCGCGGTGAAGGGTTTGGCGGGCGTTGCGGGCGCGCTGTGGATGCGCGGATCGCGGCGGTCATGCCGATCGTCGGCATGGCGCGATTGCAGGTCATGGGCGCTTGCGGTGGCGGGGCGTGGGGTGGTCGGGCGCATGGGATGCTCCTTTCGATGGCAGGGCCGTTTCGAAAGGAGAACACGTCAGTCCCCGTCCGGGTTCCCCGGACAAATCATGGCTCCCCGTCCGGGTTCCCCGCACAAATCATGGGTCCCCGTCCGGGTTCCCCGGACAAATCATGCGTCCCCGTCCGGGTTCCCCTGCAACTCCTGCAAGATGGCCTTGTAGCCGCCGGTCTCGAGGAACTCCCGCTCGGCCGGTGTGGTCTCGCGGCCAAGGGCGTCGTTGCGGTAGGGGAAGCGCCCGAAGCGGGCGATGATCTCGCGGTGGACACGGGCGTGGATGCCGTTGTTGCCGGTCGGATCGGTCTCGGGCATGCGTGTTTCCATCAGGTCGACGCAAATGTCCTGATGGGCCATGTCTTCGGAATGCATGTAGGGCATGTAGACGAACTGGCGCATCGCGCCGCTGATCTGGCGGTCCCAGCCCTGCGCGACCATCTGGCCAGAAACCTGCAGCGCGCGGGCATCGGTGGCGAAAGCGCGCGGATCGTCGCGGAACATGTTGCGCGGAAACTGGTCCAGCAGGAGCACGAGGCCGAGAGCGGAGGGCGCATCGGTGGCCCAATCGGGCAGCGTGCCGTCATGGGCGGCCTGCCATGCCGCGCCGAAGCGGTCGCGGATCGCCTGATCGAAGGCATCATCCTTGGCATACCATTTCTCGGGGCCGGACTCGGTCCAGAAGGAAACGACATCGGTGGCGGACAGGTTCATGGCTTTTCTCCGGGTTCGGTCAACTGGACATCGCGGACATCTGGTGGTGCGCCATCACCGTCGGCGGCTGACATTTCGTCAGCGGCTTCGGCATAGATCTCCTGCGCTGTCTGGAGCGCCACGGCGGAGACCGCGCCGGGCATGATGTTGGCGTAGGGAACGGCATCGTAGTCCTGGTCCTCGACCTGGTAGGCCGATGGACGCTGCGACATCCGCCAAATTCCGTAGGCGGCGGTCACCAGCAAGACGGCGGCCAGAAACAGCCAGAACCCACCGGCCCCGACATATCCCATCGCAAGACCGATGATCGGCGGCCCGGTGATGGCACCGATGCCGTTCACGAACAGCAGCCCGCCGGAGGCTCCGGCCATTTCCTCGTGCGACAGGTAGTCGTTGGTATAGGCGATGATCAGGGAATACAGCGGCTGGGACAGCCCACCGGACATGACGCCGATGGCCAGAGCGATCGGATAGCTGGTGCTGAACATGAAGCCGACGATGCACAGCAGCCCGGCAATCGCGGAACAGACCACGATCAGCAAGCGCCTGTCATAGCGATCCGACAGCCAACCGATGGGATATTGCAAGACCATCGCGCCGATGAAGATCGACGACACGAAGGCAGACAATTGTGCGAGGTTGAAGCCGGCCTGGGTCGCATAGACCGCGGCCATGCCGAACTGCCCCGCGAAGATCATGCCCATGAGAGCCATTCCAACCACGCCGAACGGCGACTTGCGGTAAAGCTGCGGCAGGCTGAGCGTCCTGGTGGTGTCGAAGGCAGGTGTGGGCTGAACCGACAGCAGGACCGGCGCAAAGCTGAGCGACACGAGGATGGAGGGGATGATGAACAAGACGTAGCCCGACGGGTCGCCCACCGACAAGATGGCCTGCGCCGATATCAAGCCAGCCATCTGCATCAGCATGTAGGCCGAGAGCGACTGGCCTCGGGTTTCGTTCGTGGCAGAATTGTTGAGCCACGATTCGGCCGTCACGTAGATGCCCGAGAGCGAAAAGCCCATGATGATCCGCAGAACCATCCAGACCCACGGATCGGCCAGAAGCGGGAACGAAACCAGCGCGGCCGAGATGAGAGACCCGAGGGCCGCGAAGACACGGACATGCCCGACCTTCGCGATGAAGGCCGGTGCAAACCGGGAACCGCCGAGGAAGCCCACGAAATAGGCCGAAGCGATGAGCGACAATTCGAATGTGGAGAAGCCCTCGATCGTGCCGCGAACCCCCATCAGGGAAGATTGCAGCCCGTTGCCGATTTGCAGAAGCAACATCCCGAGAAGCAACGCCCAGGTGGTGCGGATGACGGTCAGCATGGCGGGCTCCGGTTCTGGACATGACGATGGGCTGGTTAGGCTCTCTGCCGCGCCCGTCGTCTGTCACAGGTGCGACGGTATAAGCAAGGACGCGTCGCCATAGGAAAAGAAGCGATAGCGCTCCGCGATGGCATGGGCATAGACCGCATCCATGCGTGGCTTGCCCATGAGCGCCGCCACCAGCATCAGAAGCGTGGATCTTGGCAGGTGGAAATTGGTCATCAGCGCGTCGGCGATCTTCCACCGATAGCCGGGATAGATGAAGATCTCGGTCGTGCCCTCGAACGGGTGCAGGGTGCCGTCGGCGCGGGCAGCCGATTCGATCAGGCGGAGCGCGGTGGTGCCGACCGGGATGATGCGGCCCCCGGCGGCGCGGGTGGCATTGACCTCGGCGGCGGCGGCGGCGCTGACCTCGCCCCATTCGGCATGCATGCGGTGGGTGGTCACGTCCGCCACGGTGACGGGCAGGAAGGTGCCCGCGCCGACATGGAGGGTGACGAAGGTGATGGCGACGCCGCGCGCGCGCAGCGCATCCATCAGCGCCGCGTCGAAATGCAGGCTGGCGGTGGGGGCGGCGACAGCGCCGGCACGCCGCGCCCAGATGGTCTGGTAATCCGCGCGGTCGCGGTCGTCGGGCGCGCGCTTGCCCGCGATATAGGGCGGCAGAGGCATCGCGCCGGCGCTATCGAGCGCGGCATCGAAAGCGTCGCCCGCGAGGTTGAAGGACAGGCGCAAACCGTCATCCATCGCATGAACTTCAGCATTCAGGTCATTGGAAAAGATGATTTTCTCGCCCAGTTTCAGCTTGCGCATCGGCTTGGCCAGCGCGGCCCATGTGCCATCGGCTTGCGGTTCCAGCAGGGTGACCTCGATCTTCGCGGTCTTCGGTCCCTCGGCGGTGTCGCGGGGGCGCAGGCCGGTAAGGCGTGCGGGGATCACGCGGGTGTCGTTGAGGATCAGCCGGTCGCCGGGGTGCAGGCAGGCGGGCAGGTCCGCGACGGTCAGGTCGCGGATGGTATCGCCTTCGGCCACCAGCAGGCGCGCGGCGGAGCGTGGCTGTGCCGGGCGGGTGGCGATCAGCGCCTCGGGAAGGTCGAAGTCGAAATCGGAGAGGAGCATGGCGGCATCCGGGGCGATGGGTCGGGCGGGGCGATGGGTCGGGGCGGATCTGGGGGCGGATCTGGAGGCGGATCTGGGGGCGGAGCTTGGGGCGGGGTCTAGGACAGGTGCGGCCCTATTGGCCAGAGCCGCCACCCGCCCCCGGGGTGAAATCGGGGGGCGGCGCGCGGAAGATCTCCCGGAAGATGCCGGGCGTCAGGATGGACAGCGGATTGACCGAAACGCGGGTATCCTGCGCCGAGCCGCTGAGGCGGTAGTTGAAGCCGAACAGCCCCTCACGCCGGGGGGCGAAGAGCGCGCCCAGAAGCCCGTTCACCATGTAGAGCGGCGAGACGACGCCCTGCATCTCGTAGCGTTCGGAGGCGATATCGTAGACGCCGTCCATGGAAATCCCCAGCGACGGGCCAACCGCCGTGCCCTGCGCCACCGTGATCCGGTCAGGGGCGATGCGGAAGTCGGCGCTGACCTCGCCCATGTTGATGCCGTCGCCCGAAAGCTGTTCCAGCAGCCCCACGACGGAGATCGCGTTGAGCAGTTCGGCCATCACCGGCGCATCGCGCAGACGCGGGCCATCGACGGTCAGGCGGCCGTCATACTGGCCCGCCTCGGGGCGCGCGGCGAGGATCAGGTCCATCGGGCCGCCATGGAGGTTCTCGAAGATGCCTGCCGCGCGCATCACAGCGCCACCATCGTCCGATTGCAGCCGGACGGAAGGGCCATTGGCGCTTGGCACAAGCTGGCCGATGACGGCGGCGGCGCCGTTCACCCGACCACGGAAGCCGCCGCTCATCGTGGCGCCGTCGAGATCGGCGCGCAGGTCGGTCAGCGCGATACCGCCGGTGATCTGCAACCGGTCGAGCGAGATGGCCAGCGGCCCCATGTCGCCCGACGGGCCTCCGACATTGGCCAGCGACGGCATGGTGCGGAAATCGACCGCGCCGCCCGCAACCTCGATCGCCGGGCCGGCATTGCGGCGGCCCACCAGCGCGCCTTGCACGTCGAGCCATTGGCCAAGCCGGAAGCGCGCTGCGGTCAGGCGGTCGAGCCCACCCTCGGCGGTGAAGGAAACCGCGCCATCGAGGCTGAGGCCCACCGCCTCCAGCGTCAGGGCGGTGACGGCGGGATCCGGCCCGAGGCGGATCTCGGCGGCGAAGGCCCCGGTGCGTTCGGCGGGCAGGCGCCAGGCCAGCGGCGGGATCGCCAGCGACACCCCAGCAAGATCCGAGCGGACGGACAGCGTCGCGGGCCGGTCGGCTTGCAGGGCGACGGTCAGGTCTGCCTCGCCCGCGCCCGCGATCAGCCAATCGGGCAGCGCCACGCCGAAGGTGGCCAGGGCCGCGCGGGTGATCGGCGCGCGCGCGGTGACGGTGGAGCCCGGTGCCGCGTCGGGGCCAAGCGCCACGGTCCATTGCCCGGTGACCGGCACGCCATCCAGGGCGCCCGGCCCGCCGATGGCAAGCGTTTCGGGTGTCATCGTCACAGTCAGGCGGTCCGAGGTCAGGACGCGCCCGGCGATCAGCTCCGTCGCCGCGAACCCGGTGACATGGCCGCTGACCTGCACCCCAAGCTCGGGCAGTGTGGGTTGCGTGAGGGTGTCGCTCAGGTGCGTCGCAAGCGACGCGCGCGCGTCGATGCGGCCTGTCCCGATCTCGTCCGGCGCGAAGCCGCTGGCATCGAGCACGGCGAAGGGTGGCCCGGCGAGCAGATGCATCAGATCGGGCACCGCGCCCGAGAGCGCGAGGTCGAAGCGCGCCAGCGGACCCCGCTGCGACACGTCGCCGATCACCATGCGCGACCCCGCGAGGGCCACCTGCCCCTGCCCCTCGGCCCCGACACCGCCGCCCGAGAGGCCCACAACGAGCATCTGGTCGTGCAGGTTGAGATAGCCCGACGCGCCGAGGATCGGGGGCGCGGCCGGCAGGGCGCGGATATCGGCACCGGAGAAGTCGAAGGACAGCTCGTGGCTCGGACCAGCGCCGGGACTTTGGCGGAAGGCGAAATCGACGCCGCTGGCACGCGCGCGCAGCAGCCGTTCGGACACCCACCAGCGGGTGTTGGGGATGGCCGAGGCGGGCCAGTAGGACAGGATCGTGGGCAGGTCGGTCTCGGGGATGGCGGCGTCGATTGCCAGCGTCAGGCCGGTCGCATCGGCCAGCGCATGGCCGCGCAGGCTGGCGCGCAGGTCGCCGTCGAAGATCACCGCCTCGCCGAGATCGACGCGCACGGCCTCGCCCAGGTGCAGGCGCAGGTCCATCGCGGCGCCGTCGATGGCCACCGGCGCGTCGAACAGGCCCGCAGGTGCGGCGAGGATGTCGGTGAGGCTGAACTGGCCGGTGAACATCGCCCCGTCTTCGCGGATAACGGCATGGCCCTGCGCGGTGAAGGACAATTGGTCGGCGGCCAGCCGCAGGCGATCGAACCGCACCCGCTGCGCGACCGGATCATAGGCGATCGCGGCCTCCATCGCGGTGAACCCAAGGGGCGCCGTCTGCCCCGGCAGGGTCAGGTGCCCGGCCCCGATCCGCAACGTCCCTCGCATCGCGCCAAGGCTGCCGTCATCGGCCATCGAGGCGGTCAGCTCGCCGTCGATCGGCGCACGCATCAGGTCGAGCCAGGCCAGCGCCGGGGAGGCCGCCGCGACATCGCGCGCGGCCAGCGTGTCGAAGCTCATCCGCATCTGCGTCTGGCCCGCCTGCGCGTCCCGCATCAGGCCGATGCGCAGCGTGGTGTCGCGGCTGCCCGCAAGCTGGCCGCCGAGGATCAGGTCCAGCCGCCCGTCGCCGGAACGCGCCAGCCGCATCTCGGCGCTGTGCAGGCGCAGGACGCGGCCTGTCAGGTCATCGCTCAGCAGCACCTCCATGCCGACGCCTTGCACCTCGTCGAGGGCGGAGAAGACAGGCTCGGACACCATCCGGTCGAGCCGCCGCAGGGTTTCGGCAAGGCTGACGGGGGCTGTGTCGCGCGGATCGCCGCCGGCCGCCCCGTCCCCCGGTGTCGCGCCGACGCCCGGGACCGGGTCCGCGCCCATGCCCGCGCCCATCGCAGCGCCCGGGTCCGCGCCCGGGTCCGCGCCCATGCCCGCGCCCGCGAAGTCGAGGTCCAGCCGCCCATCGGCGCTGCGCCGCAGGTTCACGCCCGCCCCCGACACCACCACCCGGCGCACCCGCACCTGTCCGCGCAGCAACGGGCCGGGGGCGACGCGCACGCGCAGGAACGGCAAGGCCGCGCGCACCCCGCCCGAGGGTCCGGTCAGGGCCACGTCGCGGAATTCCAGCGCGGGCGCGCGGCCGCCTTCGGGCAGGGCCAGCACCATGTCCCCGATCACCAGTTCGCCCGAGGCCATGGCGTCGTTGATCCGCGCCTCGATCCGGGTCTGGAGGCCAGCGGGAAGGGTCATCGGCTGCACCGACAGGCGCACCCAGAGCGCGCCGATGGGCAGCGCCACGGCCAGCACCAGCACCAGCGCGACCGTGCGCCACATCCGCCGCCTGCGCCGGGGAGCCTGCACGGTGGTTGGATGCGCATTCTGCTGTGCCATTCGCGCCTTCTGGACCGCCCTGCCCGACTTCTGCCCTTTATTCTCGCTGCAAATCGCCTAGCTTGCAAACCGCCCGCATACCAGCGCCAACATGCAGCCCTGCATCCGCGCCATCGTGCATTGCAAGAGGACCAGACCATGCCCGAGACCGGCCAGACCGCCCCCGACTTCACCCTGCCCCGCGACGGTGGCGGCACCCTGACATTGTCCGAGTTGCGGCCGAAGAAGGTCGTGCTCTACTTCTACCCCAAGGACGACACGCCCGGCTGCACCAAGGAGGCCATCGCCTTCACCGAGCACGCCGCCGCCTTCGAGGCGGCCGACACCGTGGTCATCGGCATCTCCAAGGACACGGCCGCCAAACACGACAAGTTCATCGCCAAGCACGATCTGGGCATCGCGCTGGTGTCGGACGCGGAGGCCGAAACCTGCGAGGCCTATGGCACCTGGGTGGAGAAAAGCATGTATGGCAAGACCTACATGGGGATCGAGCGCGCCACCTTCCTGATCGACGGCACGGGAACGATCGCGCGCATCTGGCCGAAGGTGAAGGTCCCCGGCCATGCGGAAGAGGTGCTGGAGGCCACGCGCGCGCTGTAAGCCGCGTGGCAACCGTTTCGTGATACCATGATCGCCGGAGGCCTGGGGCGGGCCGCCGTCGGCGCGCGCCTTGCCGCGCCGCGGCCTGGTCTTGACGGCACCGCGCGCAAGGACCACACCGCCGCCATGCTCCCCCTCGCCCATATGGCCGACCAAGTCCTGCGCACCGCGGATGCCCGCGACAAGACCGCGCTGTCGCGCCGCAACGCGGGGCTGTGGCAGGCCGCCCGCGACGCGGGAGCGGTCCCCGAGATCGGCACCGCCGCGCCGCCCGACCGGCCCGCGCGCCCCGCAGCGCCGGCACTTCTGGACCCGCGCGACGTGCCGCGTCGCAAGCCCGGCTCGCCCGCCGGGCGCATCGCCATCCTGCATGCCGTCGCCCATATCGAGTTGAACGCCGTCGATCTGCACTGGGACATCATCGCGCGCTTCGCGGACACGCCGCTGCCGATCGGCTTCTTCGACGACTGGGTGCGCGCGGCGGACGAAGAATCGAAGCATTTCAACCTGATCGCCGATTGCCTTGCCGACATGGGCAGCCATTACGGCGCGCTGTCGGCCCATGCCGGCATGTGGCGTGCCGCCGAGGACACCGCGCAGGACCTGATGGGCCGCCTGGCCGTGGTGCCGATGGTGCTGGAGGCCCGTGGCCTCGATGTCACACCGGGCATGATCGAGGTGTTCCGCCGCGCCGGGGACGCGCCCGGATGCGCCCGGGCGGTCGCCGCGATGGAAGTGATCTACGCCGAGGAGGTGCACCATGTCGCCTATGGATCGAAATGGTTCCACTACCTGTGCGGGCGCCACGAGATGGACCCCAAGCCCGCCTTCCATGCGCTGGTCGCGCGTTATTTTCATGGGCCGCTGAAGCCGCCCTTCAACGAGGAAAAGCGCGCCGAGGCCGGACTGCCGCCGGATTTTTACTGGCCGCTTGCCACGTGACGCGGGCCCCGCGGGGGCGAAACGCAACCGGCATCGGCGGTTTTTTGCCGGATTCAGGCGTTTTTTCGGTGCGTTTTCATGGGTCTTTCATTAGAGTGTTGGCAGAATGCGCGCTGTGGCTTATCCCCAAGCCTGTCGCGCTCGTCGTCCGGGACAGTCGGTTGGCGCGACAAACACCAAGGGGCATGAGGCGACAGAATAGTGACATTTCGGCTCTCCAGCCGCGTGAACGCGGCGCTTGAACGGCATTTGCCAGAACAACGGCTTTTCCTGAAATCGGAGGACGGCACGCGGTTCATCCGCCTTCGCCCCCTGACGCAGGCGAGCATGCTTCTTGGCTCTGCCGTGTTCGTGGGCTGGACCGTTATCGTAACCTCGATCTTCCTGATCGACACCATATCTGCGGGCAATGCCCGCGACCTCGCGCAGCGCGAAGAACAGATGTACCAGGAGCGGCTGAACGCGCTGGCAGCAGAACGCAACGCCCATGCCGCCGCCGCCGGGGCCGCGCAGGACCGCTTCGCGCTGGCGATGGATCAGGTCTCTGCCATGCAGACCCGCTTGCTGGACAGCGAAGAACGTCGCCGTGAACTGGCCACGGCGGTGGATGTGATCCAGGCCACCCTGCGCCGCACCATCGACGAGCGGGACGCAGCACGCCAGACCGCTGCCGCCCTCGGCAGCGAGCTTGAGGCCGATACCGGCACCGTCCAGACCGCCGCCGAGCGCGAACAGGAACTGGAACAGACGCTTGCCTTCCTCACCCACGCGCTGGAAATCACCGCCGATGCGCGCGACACCGGCCAGATTCTGGTGGCACAGGCGCAAGAGGAAATCACCCGCCTGCAATTCGAGGCCGCGCTGACCGAAGAGCGGTCCAACCGCGTGTTCCGGCAGCTGGAAGAGGCGGTGGAAGTTTCCATGGAGCCGCTGGACAACATGTTCAGCGCGGCGGGCCTCAATACCGACGACCTGATCGAAACGGTGCGCCGCGGCTATTCCGGCCAGGGTGGCCCGCTGACGCCGATCCTCTCGACCTCGGGAGACAGGCCCGACGCGCTGTCGATGCGCGCCAATGAACTGCTGCGCGCGCTCGACGAGATCAACATCTACCGGCTCGCCGCCGATCGTCTGCCCTTCGGCTTCCCGGTCAACGGATCCTTCCGGCAAAGCTCGCCGTTCGGCATGCGCTGGGGCCGCGCCCACGAGGGCATCGATTTCGCCGGCCAGACCGGCACGCCGATCGTCGCGGGCGGCGACGGCGTCGTGGTTTTCGCGGGGCGTCAGGGCGGATATGGCAACATGGTGGACATCCGCCACTCCAACGGTTTCATGACCCGCTACGGTCACATGTCGCGCATTCGCGTGTCGGAAGGTCAAAGGGTCTCGCGCGGGGATCCTATCGGTGATATGGGCAGTACCGGACGGTCGACGGGCCCACACCTGCACTACGAGGTGCATCGCAATGGCACCCCCGTTGACCCAGCGACGTTCATAAGGGCAGGACGCAATGTTTTCTAAATCGAAGATCAATGAACCCGGGGCCAAGACGGGCGACACGTCCGGCGGTTCCACCGGTGCCGGTTCGGCCTCTGCGTCGGGCAATACTTCTGGAGACAAAATGAACACCAGCAACCCCGCCACCGCCGCCGGATCGAAATCCAAGCCCGCACCGTCGATGCTGTCCTCGGACCTGACCATCGTAGGCAATCTGCGCACAACGGGCGATATCCAGGTCGAGGGCACGGTGCAGGGCGACATTCGCGCGCATCTGCTGACCGTCGGCGAAAGCGCCAATATCGAGGGCGAGATCGTGGCCGACGATATCGTCGTGACGGGCCGTGTCGTGGGCCGTGTCCGGGGGCTGAAGGTGCGCCTGACCTCCACCGCGCGGGTCGAGGGCGACATCATCCACAAGACCATCGCCATCGAGTCGGGCGCGCATTTCGAAGGCTCGGTCCAGCGCGCCGAGGATCCGCTGTCCACCGGGGCCAACAACCCGTCGCCCCGGTCGTCGATCAGCACCGGCTTGGGTTCGGGCAGTTCCAACGCCGACGGGGCGTCCTCGTCGATGTCGTCGTCGATCCCGCGCCCTGCCGCCGCGGGCCCGGTGCCGCAGCCGACGCCCAAATCCGGCGACACCTGAGCCGACCCTTTTGCAGGAAGACACGGGAAGCCGGGCCTTGCGTCCGGCTTTTTCATGTCCGGCATCTTCGCGCCCGGTATCTTCGCGCCCGGTATCTTCGCGTCCGGTATCTTCGCACTCGGCCTTTTCGCGTCCGGCTTCGCGTCTGCCTCAGCCAGCCTGTCCCGGCCCCGACACGGTCGCCAGCCGGTAGACATGCCACGACGCATGGCCAAGCACCGGCAGCACCAGATACAGCCCCAGAAGCCCCGGCACCATCGCCGCAAAGGTCAACCCGGCGATGATCGCCGCCCACAGCGCCATGGTGCGCGGGTTGCGCTGCACCACCGAGACGGAGGTGATCATGGCGGTCACGAAATCCACCTCTCGATCCAGCAGCAGCGGCAGCGACACCACGGTCAGCGCAAAAAGCACGCCCGCGAACACCGCGCCGAAGGCGGTGCCCACCAGCAGCATGGTCAGCCCCTCGCGCTCCAGCAGGTAGCCGTAGGAACTGGTGACATTCGTCAGCGCCGATGGCCCGAGGAACAACGCGAAGAGCATGTGGGCAAAGAACGACCAGAACAGGAAATAGACGATCACGACCCAGGCCATCGACGGCAATTGCCGCAGGCGCTGCCGCCAGATGACGCCGAAGATCTCGCCCCGTCGCCACTCGGTCTGGCCCGCTTCCAGCCGCCGCGAGACCTCGTAAAGCCCGACCGCCAGGAAGGGCCCCAGCAGGGGAAAGCCCACGGTGATCGGGATCGCGAACCATTCGAGATCGCTCGCGAAGAGGGCGAGGTAGAGCAACCAGCCGCCCATGACATAGATATTGGCGAAGAACAGGCCCATCATCGGCCGGGTCCGGAAGTCGCGCAGGCCAAGGCGCAGGGCGGTGGCCAGATCGCGCGGGCGCAGCGTCCGGATCGCGGGGGCGCCTGCGGCGATCGGGTGCCCGGTGGTGTCGGCCATGGCGCTGTCCTCCATCGGAGCCGAGCGTATCGCGCGCGCCGGGGCCGCGTAAAGCCGCGTCAGGCGGGATCGCGACCAGGATTACGAACGGGCCGGGGGCCGATCATCGCCTCCCATTGGCGGCCAAGCGCCAGCACCCGCGCATCCGCGCCCGCCGGACCGATCAGTTGCAAGCCATGGGGCAGACCAGCCGGGCCATAGCCCGCCGGCAGGGCCAGCGTCGGCAGCCCGGCAAGGCTGGCCGGGACAACGCATTCCATCCAGCGGTGATAGGTATCGGTGGGCACGCCCGCGATCGCGCGGGGCCAGTCCCGGTCCGCCGGGAAGGGCCATATCTGCGTCGAGGGCAGAACAAGGGCATCGACGCGCGTGAACAGGTCGGCAAGGCAGGACAGCCAGTCGCGCCGGGTCGCCTGCGCCTGCTCCACCGCGTCACCGCTCAGGGCCAGCCCGCGCTCCACCTCCCAGATCGCCTGCGGGTTCAGCGCCGCGCGCGAGGCGGGCAAGCGCCAATGCCGCGCCAGATCCTGCGCCACGGCGAAGGACCGCAGGTCGGTCCAGCTGCGCCAGAGCCGCTCGGCCGGCATCGGCGGGTCCAGCGCCTCGATCCGCCAGCCAAGCGCTCCGGCCGCCTGCCCCAGCGCCGCCGCGCCCGCCGCAAGCAGGTCACCGTCCATCCGGAAGGCCCCGCCCCAATCGCCAAGCCAGCCGATGCGCGGGGCCACGGGCGCGCGCGCGACAGGCAGCGCCGTCCCGGACAGGGTCTCCAGCAGGGCAGACAGATCATCGAGCCCGCGCGCCATCGGACCGGCGGTCGTCAGGCGGTGCAGGATCGCATTGTCGCGCGGCTCGCCCGGCACAAGCCCGATTGTGGGGCGGAAACCCCAGACATCGTTCCACGCCGCCGGGTTGCGCAACGATCCCATCATGTCCGACCCGTCCGCCACCGACACCATCCCCGTCGCCAACGCCGCCGCCGCCCCGCCCGAGGAGCCACCGGCGCTGAGCGACAGGTCGAACGGGTTGCGCGTGACGCCGTGGACCGGGTTGCGCGAATGGGACCCGAGCCCGAAGTCCGGCACGTTGGTCTTGCCGATCACGATTGCCCCCGCATCCCGCAGCCGCCGCGCCAAACCGTCATCGACCCTTGGCACCAGATCCGCGAATAGTGGCGAGCCCGAGGTGGACCGCAGGCCCTTGACCGCCACCATATCCTTGATCGCCACCGGAATGCCGTGCAGCCAGCCACTCGACCCAACCGCATCGGCAACCCGCGCCGCGCCCATCAGCGCTTCGCGATCGCCAAGCGATACGATGGCATTCACCGCCCCGTTGACCGCGCCGATGCGCGCCAGCGTCGCGCGCATCAGCTCGACCGCCGAAATCTCGCGCGTCGCGATCTTGCGGGACAGCTCTACCGCGCCCAAGCGCCAAAGGTCACTCTCCACGTCCACGGCCCGCCCCCATTTCATCTTGGCAAAAAAACTCGACTCCGACGCCGCCCCGGGCGCCGGGGCCGCCGGTATCGCACCCTCAGTCCGCGCCCTGCGCTTCGGCGCGGCCCTTGCCGGACACGCCATGGGCCAGCACCGAGGCCATCAGCCCGTCGATGCTGCCATCGAGCACGCCTTGCGTGTCCGAGGTCTCGAACCCCGTGCGCAGGTCCTTCACCAT